>Ga0134125_10001170_pt1 | contig 32638 bp, 29 predicted proteins | sample KB31751_FD_96464 | JGI IMG/M metagenome (GOLD analysis project Ga0134125, IMG submission 96464) | Terrestrial soil microbial communities with excess Nitrogen fertilizer from Kellogg Biological Station, Michigan, USA - KB3-175-1 | ecosystem: Environmental > Terrestrial > Soil > Unclassified ...
CTGGGTGCCGCGCTGACCGTACTGCTGGCGGGGTGCACCAGGGAAAAACCGAAAGTCACAACCCTGGCGCCGGTACCGGTGACAGTGGCACAGGCGACCACGCGAAACGTGCCGACCGATCTGCAGGCAATTGGATCGGTGCAGGCGGTGGCGACGGTGTCGGTGAAGTCGCTGGTGGGGGGCGAGTTGAAGTCGGTGCAGTTCGAACAAGGGCAAGAAGTCCACAAGGGACAGGTGCTATTCGCGATTGATCCGCAGCCTTATCAAGCGGCGATGGCGCAGGCGCAGGCGAACCTGGCCCGCGATCTGGCCACCGACACGCAGGCGCAGGTAGAAGCCAAGCGCTACGCCGATTTGGCCAAGCAGGGCATCGTCAGCGCCGAGCAAAGCGAGCAACTCCAGGCCAGCGCCGCCGCCAACGATTCGCTGGTACGCGCCGATCGCGCCGCGGTGGATACCGCCAAGCTCAACCTGAGCTACTGCACCATCACCTCCCCACTCGAGGGCCGAACCGGCAGCCTGCTGGTGCAGGCGGGCAACGTGATTCAACCCAACACCACCATCCTGGTGACGATCAATCAGATCACCCCGATTTACGTCTCGTTTTCGGTGCCCGAGCAGTACTTGCTCGAGTTGAAGCAAAAGGATGCGCAGGACTTGGTGGTGCGCGCCCAAGCCCAAGGCGATACCCAGTTCGAGACGGGCAAGCTGAGCTTCATCAACAACTCCATCGACAGCTCCACCGGAACCATTCAACTGATGGCCACGTTTCCCAACGCCGAGCAACGGTTGTGGCCGGGCGAGTACGTCAATACGGACGTCACGCTGGGCGTGACCCGCAACGCCACGGTGGTGCCCTCCACCGCCGTGCTGACCGGGCAGAACGACATGTACGTGTACGTGGTTACGCCGCAAAACACGGTGGAGAACCGCACGGTCACGACCTCGACCGCGGTCAACGGCATCACGGTGATCAGCAGCGGCGTGCACCCCGGCGAGACGGTGGTGACGGATGGCCAATTAGCGCTGTTCCCGGGCGCCAAGGTGCTGATCCGGCAGCCGGGCGGCAACTCCGCCAGCGGGGGTACGGCGCAAGCGCAGTAAGCGGATACCGGTCATGAACCTCGCCAGCATTTTTATCCGCCGGCCGATCGCAACCGCGCTGCTGATGATGGCGCTGCTGATCTTCGGCATCGTGTCCTATCGCGCGCTGCCGGTCAGCGACCTGCCCAACGTGGACTTCCCCACCATCCAGGTCAATGCCGGGCTGCCGGGGGCCAGCGCGCAGACCATGGCCTCCTCGGTGGCTACGCCGTTGGAAAAGCAGTTTGCCGCCATCCCGGGGTTGGACGAGATGAGCTCCAGCAGCTCGCAGGGCTCGACCTCGATCTCCCTCCAGTTCGACCTCGACCGGAACATTGACGGGGCGGCGGGCGACGTCCAAACCGCTATCTCCGCCGCCGGGGGCCAGCTCCCGGCCGGCATGCCCACCCCGCCGACGTTCAAGAAGGTCAACCCGGCCGATAGCTCCATCATCAACCTGGCGCTCAGCTCCGACACCCAGCCGCAGTCCACGGTGGACCACTACGCCGAGGACGTGGTGGGGCAGCAGATCTCCATGATCAGCGGCGTCGCCCAGGTCAATGTGATGGGGGCGCAGAAGTACGCCGTCCGCATCAAGCTCAACCCGCTGGCCATGGCCTCGCGCGGCGTCGGCATTGACACCGTACAGAGCGCGATTCAAAACGGCAACGTCAACCTGCCCGCGGGGGTACTTTGGGGCGCCAACAAGGCCTACACGGTGCAGGCTACCGGCCAGCTCACCAATGCCGCCGCCTACCGCCAGCTCATCGTGGCCTACCAGAACGGGGCGCCGGTGCGGCTCGAGGACATCGCCGACGTCGAAGACAGCGTCCAGGTGGACAAGAACCAGAGCTGGGTGAACGGTACCCCGGCGGTGCTGCTGAGCATCATGAAGCAGCCCGGCACCAACACCATCGAGGTGGTCAACCACATCCTGGCGCTGATGCCGCAGTTCACCCGCTCGATCCCGCCCTCGATCAAGCTGCAGGTCGAGTACGACAAGTCGATTCCGGTGCGGGCCTCGGTCAACGACGTGAAGTTCACCTTGATTCTGACCATGTTTCTGGTCGTGCTGGTGATCTTCCTGTTCCTGAAGAATTTTTCGGCCACCGCCATCCCCAGCGTCGCCCTGCCCTTCACCATTGTGGGCACCTTCGCGGTGATGTATCTGCTGAACTACAGCCTGGACAACCTCTCGCTGCTGGCGCTGACGCTCTCGGTGGGTTTCGTCGTGGACGATGCCATCGTGATGCTGGAAAACATCGTCCGCCATCTCGAGATGGGCAAGGGCGTGATGCAGGCGGCGCTGGACGGCTCCAAGGAAATCAGCTTCACCATTCTCTCGATGACGCTGTCGCTGTCGGCCGTCTTCATCCCCTTCCTGTTCATGGGCGGGGTGCTGGGCCGCCTGCTGCACGAGTTCGCGGTCACCATCGGCGCCTCGATTCTGGTCTCCGGCTTCGTCTCGCTGACCCTCACGCCGATGCTGTGCAGCCGCTTCCTGCGGCCGCACACCGGGCATGAGCGCCACGGACGGATGTACAACATCCTCGAAGGCGGCTTCCAGTTGATGTACCGCTTCTACGACCGCACCCTGTCTTTGGTGCTGCGCCACCGTGTGGCCACCATGCTGGCGGCGGCGGCGATTGTGGCGGTGACGGTGAAGCTGTTCTTGATCCTGCCCACCGGCTTCCTGCCCAGCGAGGACATGGACGAGGTGGTGGCCCAGGTGCAGGCCGCGCAGGGCATTTCGTGGCAGGCGATGAAGCAGCACGAGCTGGAAGTGATGAAGGTCTTCGACGCCCTGCCCGAGACCCAAGCCGCCATGGCCATGGCCGGCGGCGGCGCGGGCAATACCGGTGCGGTCTACGACCATCTGAAGCAGGCCAAGGATCGGAAGCGCAGCGCCGACCAGCTGATCGCCGCGGTGCGGCCAGAACTGGCCAAGATCCCGGGCGTGCAGGTCTTCCTGCAGAACCCGCCGCCCATCCGCATCGGTGCGCACGGCACCAAGAGCCTGTACCAGGTGGCGCTGCAAGGCAACGACCCGGCCGAGCTCTATCATTACGCGCCGCTGCTGGCGCAAAAACTGTCGGAGTTTCCCATCCTCAAGGACGTGAACACCGACATGCAGCTCGACAACCCCCAGGTCAACGTGGTGATCAACCGCGACAAGGCCTCCAGCCTGGGCATTACCGCCGATCAGATCGAGCAGGCGCTCTACACCGCCTACGGCCAGCGTCAGCTCTCGCTCATCTACGCACCCGACGACGAGTACTACGTCATCACCGAACTCGAGCCCCAGTACCAGCTCAACCCGCAGACGCTGCAGTATCTCTACGTGCACTCGACCTCGGGGGCGCTGGTGCCGCTGAGCGCGGTCACCAACTTCACCCAGGACCTGGGCCCGCTCACCGTCAACCACATCGGGCAGTTCCCCGCCGTCACCATCTCGTTCGACCTTCAATTGGGAGCGGCGCTGGGCACGGCGGTAAATCTGATCCAGACCACCGCGCAGCAAATGCTGCCGCCCACCATCACCACGTCATTCCAAGGGACAGCCCAGGTCTTCCAGCAGTCCATGCAAGGCATGGGCCTGTTGCTGGTGATGGCGCTGCTGGTGATCTACATCGTGCTGGGCGTGCTCTACGAGAGTTTCATCCACCCGCTCACCATTCTTTCCGGCCTCCCCGCCGCCGCGTTTGGGGCGCTGTTGACGCTGTGGTTCTTCCACATTGACCTCAACATCTACTCCATCGTCGGCATCATCATGCTGGTGGGCATTGTCAAGAAGAACGCCATCATGATGATCGACTTCGCCATGGAGGCGGAGCGCACCCAGGACACGGGTCCGGAACAAGCGATCTACGAGGGCGCATTGGTGCGCTTCCGGCCGATCATGATGACCACTTTCTGCGCGCTGGTGGGCACGCTGCCGATCGCGATCGGCACCGGCGCCGGCGCCGCCAGCCGGCGTCCGCTGGGCCTGGCTGTGGTGGGGGGGCTGCTGTTTTCGCAGTTCCTGACCCTCTACATTACGCCCGTGGTCTACATCTACATGGACCGGTTCCAGCACTGGATGACCGGCGGCAAGAAACATGCGGTGGAGTCCGCACCGGCGCCGCACGAAGTTCCGGTTTAGTTTCCGCCGCCGCCCGGAACGCCCGCGGGGGGCGCCGCCGGCTTGCCGAAGTGGGCGGTAAGGTAGGTCACCACTTCGGTTTCTTCCTCGGGGGTCAGGTCGGCGCCGCGGCTCAGCATGTCATCCACCGTGCCCTGCCAACCGGCGCGGTCCATCTTGCGGCTGACGATGCGGTCGAGGGTGTGACAGGCGGTGCATGCGTCCGCGACCAGCGCTTTGCCCGGGCCTTCCGGAAGCGGATCCGGCGCCGCCGCGGCTGGCCCCGCCGACGGACCAAAGTTCTTCGCCAAGTAATCCACAACCGTGGTCAGGTCAGCCGGGCTCAACCCGGCGCCCCGGTCGTTCATGGTGGCGACGGTGGTCTGCCACTGGTCGCGGCTCTGGTGCATGGCGGTGACCACGTCGAGATCGTGGCACTGCGTACAGGTGTTGGCGACCAGCTCCTGGCCGGGGCCGGCCGGCAGCGGCGCCGCCGCGGCCGGCGCGGCGGGTTTGCCGGACGCGGCGGTCTGGCTGGCAGGGGTCTGTCCCGCCAGGCCGGCAAGCAAGAGGGGGGCGGCAAACAAGGGACCAAGGCGCATACGCCAGTCTATCAATCCGAAGCCCGCGCATTGCGCGCCGGAAACCGCTCCGGCGAGGCCAGCAAGGCGGCGTGGTCGCAGGTACAGTTGCGGCCGGCTTGTTTGGCGGCATACAGGGCGCGGTCGGCGCGCCGCAACAGCTCGCCCCAGCTCTCGCCGCCGGTGAGCGCGGCAATGCCGAAGCTGGCGGTCACCTGCAGCAAATGGGACTCGAACAGCACCTGCACCGCGGCGATGCGGCCACGCAGCCGCTCGGCGATCTCGAAGGCGCGGGCGGCGTTGCGCTCGGGCAGCACGGCGATGAACTCTTCCCCGCCGAAGCGGGCCACCAGGTCGGAGCTGCGCAGGCACTGGGTCAATAGCCGGGCGATGGTCTGCAACATGACGTCGCCGGCGGCGTGTCCGTAAGTGTCGTTGAGGTTTTTGAAGTAGTCGAGGTCGATCGCCAACACCGAAAGCGGCGCCCCGCGGCGGCGGCAGGCCGCGAGTTCGGTCTGGCCGGCGATTTCCACCGCGCGCCGGTTCATCACCCCGGTCAGCGAGTCGGTACGCGCCTGCAACTCGAGCTGGTTGCGCAGGCGCGAGGTCATCATCCAGAAAATGGCGAACGTCAGGCCCAGGCTGAAGACCATGAAGAGCACCATGCCGGCGAAGCGCTTCGGGTCTTCGACAAAAAAGTCGGCGGGAATGTGCCGCACCGGAATGGCGAGGGCGCGGGCAAAGCTAAGCAGCGCCAAGCCGCCGAGCAGGGCCGCGGTGGTGCGGCTGGCGGTGCGTTCGCCGGGAGATTCGTGCGACAGCAGGACGAAGACGCCCACCAGCAACTGGGCGCCAAAGGCGATGCCAAAGGTGATGACTTCCACCCGGCTGCTGTCCGGCGAAAACAGGAAGCAAAAATCGGCGACGGCAAAGGCGGCGAGCAGGATCAGGCCCCAGGTCAGGGTATTGGAGCTGGGAACCACAAAATCGGCAATGCCCTGGGTGAGCAGGACCGCGCTCGCCAGAACCAGGCAGCGGCCAACATAAAAGGTATAAGGCGCCGGCAGCGTACCGTTCAGGATCGCCAGCAAGAAGCCCAGGGTGCCGGTGGTGTAGGCCGCCGCGAACCAGCGCATGCCGCGGAACCCGGGTACGCTGCGGCTCATCAGCAGCATCCCCACGGCGCAGCAAATTTGCAGCACCATGTCGGCGAACAGAATAGTCCGGATGTCCATACCGTCGGCGCGCCATCCGGGGGGGAAATGGCAGTCAGCAGTATCTCATAGACCCCCGGGGCCTCGGACGCGCCCGGGCGCAAAAAAACGGGCGGCGCCGGAGACCGGCGCCGCCCGGGTTAAGGGTAACGAGGACCCGGCCTAGAACACGATCTTGGCCTGGAAGGCGAGCATGCGGGGAGCGCTGTCGCCGCCGTTCTGGCCGAGCAGACCGTTGTTCGGAGCCGTTAGGCTGCTGATCGCATCACTGCCCGCTTGATCCGCGGTTCCAGCGGCAGCGGTGTGATCGGGATTCGAGAAGTTGGGATGATTGAAGAAGTTATAGGCCTGGAAATCCAAGCGGAGATTCATCCGCTCCGTAAGCTGGGTGGACTTGGACAGGTCTATGTTGGTCCACTGAAAACCCGGTCCGCGCAATACCGTAGCGTTGTTCCCGACGAATTGGCAGTTGGTGCTGTTGGCCGCTACTTCCGTGCTGGATCCGGGAGCAAAGCATTTCCCGTTGTTCGGATCGAATGAAGTCAACAGCGCCGCTGGATTGAGCCACTGCACTTGGCCCAGTGGCGTACCGGCGAGGGCGATGTTCTTGGAATAGGGATTCACGCCAGAAGCAAGATACCCCGACTTGGGCCCCGTAGTCTGGACGAGAATGCCGCCCAGCGAACTGCCGCCGTCCATGGTCAGGAACAAGGGCGAGCCGGTTTCCGAGAAAGTAGAACCGGAGAGCAGCCAACCGTTCACAAACCGTCCCAGGAAGGCCTGCGAACTGTGGAATGGCAGCGCGTAACTGTAGGAGGCATTGACGTCATGCGTGATGTCACTGCTGCAATCCGCATAGGTGTTGGCCAAACTCGACCCGGCGCCATCCTGAAAGGGTGTCCCCGTCGTCAAACAGTGGCCCCAAGTGTAATTGAGGTTCAGCGTGACGCCGTGCGTCAGGCGCTCCACCAAACTGGCTTGCATGGAGTCGTAGCGCCCGTAGCCATCGTAGCGGGTTTGGCTGTAGCTGGCGAAACGCGGATCGGGAGATCCGGCGCTGTTCTTGCTGAACACAAACGGAGAGAAACAGCCCGAGCAGAGGGTCTCATAGCCGTTGTCGTTGAGTGTGTAGGAGTTGTGCTGCGACCGGGTACCGACGTAACCCACCGAGAAGGAGGTATTGCGGCCGAACTGCTGCTGGAGGGTCAGGTTGTACTGGTAGACCATCGGAGCAATCAGTCCCGCTTGCGGCAATGCCGCAATCGCGGTCTGCGGCACGCAGCCGGACACCTTCGAAGCGACGCAAGAAGGCCCGCCATTCGAGAAACCGGCTTGAAACGCCGCATTGCCCGCTTGGGCGGCCTTCACCGCGCTGCCAGGCTGGTTGGGATCCCAGAGAAAGCCGCACTGCGGATCCGATCCGCCGCTGAGAGTGCATCCCGCGGCCGAACCGTTGGCACCCAGGTTTCCGGTGGCGAAACCGCCGGTAAACGTGGGGTAGAACGGCGGATTGTTGGCCAGGGTTTCGGCCGCGCTAGCGGTCGGCACCTGGGAGAACATGCCCCAACCCGCCTTGATCAGGGTGTTGGTTCGCGGTTGCCAGGCCAAAGCGAAGCGCGGCTGCCATGATTCGAAGGGCACCGAGTTCCAGAGCTTGCTGGAGGCGGCGAAGACGGTATTCGGCGCCGTCGCGACATTGTGGGTAAAGGTCGTGAAGTCGGCGAAGTTGCCCATGAACGGCTGCCGATCCACCGGATTGGAGTTGTGGGTGGCGCGCAAACCGTAGGTCAAGGTCAAGTTGCGCGACATCTGCCACGTATCGCCGGCATACATATCCAGGGAAAAGTCCTTGAACTGTTCCACCGTCGAGATCGGGAATCGCTGGGAAGCGCTGGATGCGGCCGCGTACTCGACCTCGTTGACATCGCTGGCGGTGCTGCTGGCGAAGTCCTCGGAGAAGTGATGGTCGTTGACCAGCTCGCGGCGGAAGTTCTCGCCGAACTTGAAGGAATGCGATCCCTTGGTCCAGGTCAAATTATCAATGAACTGGTACTGGGTGACGTTGCGCCCTTGCGGGAAGCTGGTCGAGCCCAGTGAACTGAAAGGGCTGGCGATTTGGCCGAGTCCGCCAATGGCAGCGTGTTCCGCCGTCGGGTTGTCGAAATCAAAAATGGCGCTGTACCAGAGGAAGCCGGTGCTGGCGTCATTGGTCAGCGTCGGCGTGAACACGTGGGTCCAGTCCAATACGCCCTGATGATCGGGCTGGAAGGAGTTCTCGTTGAAGACCGGGTTGATCGGGCTGATCCCGGTGGTCTGGGTACCCTGGTCGTCCGAATACTTGCCCCACAAGGTATTGTTCCCGTTCAGGTTGTAATCAATCCGGAAGTCGGTCAGCGTTTCGGGAGTGTGCGCTGTGCCGTTGAATACGCCCTTATTCGTACAGCCGGTATCGGATGGAACCGGATTGTAGTTGGGATTGGGCGTGGTACCGTCGGGCAAAAACTGGTTATTGTCCGGGTTCATCTGCGGGTTGTAGCTCGGATCGATCGAGCCGTCCGCCAGGATGTTGCATCCCGTCAGCTTCTTGGTGTTCGGGCTGATCTGGGCGCCGTTCCGCGTACCCACCGAGGTATCGCCATAGAGCTTGAAGAAGTTCTGCTGCCAAGCGACCTCACTGGGCTCGGCCGGCAGGTTGCGATATTGGCTGCCCTGCTTCAGCGAGGAAGAATCGTCGTAGCCACCGATGAGAATCTGCTGCTTGGCATAATTCTCGAACGCGGGCGTCGGCACCGTGAAGGTTGACTGAATGGGCAGGTCAATCCGCGTGCCTTCGCTGTCGAAGAAGAAAAACAGCTTGTTCTTGATGATCGGGCCGCCCAAGCTGGCAGTCCAGTTGTTGACGTTATCGAAGGGCTTCGCCAGCACCGGAACGCCCGGGGTCGACTTGTCGAAGAAGTCGTGTGCGTTGAGCGCGCGTCCATTCCATTGCCAGGAGGCGTTACCGTGGAAATCGTTGCTGCCCGCCTTGCTCAGGTAGTTGACCTGGCCGGCGGCCATGCGGCCCTGATCCACCGAGTAAGAGTTGGTATTGACGGTGACTTCGGCGACCGCGTTCTGGCCGAGCAGCATGTTGCTGGGCCCGGAGTTGTTGTCGTTGTTGAACGGATCGTTGACGTCCATGCCGTCCGAGGTGTAGTTGATCGAGTTGCCCATGACCCCGTTGAAGCTCAAGCCAGCGGTGCCGCCGCCTCCGTGAACCATCATCGACGCGCCCGGGGCGATCTGCGCCAGCATGGTAATGTCGCCGCCGGGGTTGGGCAAGTTCTCGATCGCCTTGGTGTCCAAAGTGGTCGTTGTGTTGGCGTTCTGAGGCTGAATCAGCGGCGCCTCGCCGGTAACTTCCACCGTTTGGGTGGAGGCTCCGATCTGGAGCTTGAAGTTCAGGCTGCCGGTGGTGCTGTTGGCGATCGCGATATTCGCTTGTTTGGCGGTGTCGAAGCCGGTCTTCTCCACCGTAATGGTGTAGTCACCGGGTTCCAAGAGCGGCAACAAGTAGTGCCCGTTGGATTGGCTTTGGGTCGAGTGGCTAATGCCTTTGGAGGCGTTGGTTGCCGTGACTTTGGCGCCGGGGATGACTGCGCCGGACGGGTCAGTAACGACGCCGGAAAGGGCGCCAGTGGTCAGACTTTGGGCTCCGGCGCCCGCCGTCATAATGAGGAAGACGCCAGCCATCAGCGAGAGCAGACTTCCGTAACGCAACAACGATGAAACTTTACGCTCCACGCACTTGAAATTCATATTCCTCCGTGCTAATCGGAGCCGCGAGGTCCTCCCACGACTCTAGCAAGAGGTTATATAGCGGTTTCAATGTGATGTCAATGACATTGAGATGACGGATGCGGGGGCGCAAAGGGCGTACTTGGACGTATTTCCTAGCCGCGCATGACAAATTCGTCAGCGGCTCTTTGTGCGGCGCCGAGCACCTTTTGGAGGGGGACACGGTGGCGCCGAGCGGCGGCGCGGCAGTCCTCATACTCGGGCTTGGCTTTTTCGCCGGCGACTTTCACCGCGATCTCCCCATAGGGAGTGGGAACGCGTACGATCTCGCGGTCGAGCACGGCGCGCTCGCAGGAGGTGACGCGAACTCCTAGCGTGGTAGTTTCTTGCAGGAGCAGATCGAGCAGCACCTCGCGTTCCTCTGCCCGAGACAGAATCGTCAGCAGCACACCGGGACGCTGCTTCTTCATCTGCACCGCGGCGGCGTAGGCGTCGAGCGCGCCCAGAGCCAGCGCCCGCTCCAGGACGTAGCCGACGATCTGCGGGCTGAGGTCGTCCAGGGTGGTCTCCAGCACCCAGATGGTTTCCATGCGGTGCATCATGAGCGGCGGCCTCAGAGCAGGTGCGCGGCGGCACGCTTGGAGAGGATGCTGGCCACGATCACGCGGCCGTGGAAGCGGCCGTTCTCGATGAAGATCTCCGAGGTGTTGCGGCCGGCCACGATCACCCCGCCCAGGTAGAGCCCGGGGACGTTGGTTTCGTAGGTGGCGGGATCGCAGACCGGGCGCAGGTTCTCGTCGAGCGCGACCCCGGCGGCGCGCAGGAAGTCGAAGTCGGGATGATAGCCGGTGAGGGCGAACACGAAGTCGGCGGCAATCTCGCCGTCGCCTTCGGGACCGGTGACCAGGACGCGCCCGGGCTCAATGGCGCGCACACGGGTCTGGAAGCGCGCCTGGATCTCGCCCGCCTTGATGCGGTTATCGATGTCGGGCCGCACCCAGTACTTAATGCTGCCGCCGAGCGATGGCTGGCGGTGAATGATGGTCACGCGGGCGCCGTGGCGGTAGAGGTCGAGCGCGGTCTCGGCGGCGAAGTTCTTGCCGCCGATGATGGCAACGTTCAGGCCGGCGTAAGGGTGCGACTCCTTAAAGTAGTGCCGGACGTGGGGCAGATCCTCACCCGGCACTCCCATCACGTTGGGGAGGTCATAGTATCCGGTGGCGATGACAACGGCGCCGGCGCGGTAATGGCCTTTGTCGCTGCGGACCGCGAATCCTTCCCCGCGCGGCTCGATGGCCTCCACCCGCTCATACTGCTTGATCTCGAGGCCGTAGTGGGCGGCCGCGCGCCGGTAATAGGCCATAGCCTCGAGCCGGGTGGGCTTGGGCTGGGGGCTCGGGAATGGCAGGTCGCCGATCTCCAACAGCTCCGAGGTGGTGAAGAACACCATATTGGTCGGGTAGTGGAAAATCGAGTTGACCAGGCAGCCCTTTTCGACAATGAGAGCACGCAGCCCGGCCTTGCCGGCCTCGATGGCGCAAGCCAAACCGGTGGGACCCGCGCCGACGATCAGAAGATCGCAATCCATAGGTTCAGTTTACGCGCGGGGGACCGGGCGCTGCGCTGCATTGCTATGCCAAAATGGTTGCATGCTCCCGCTGCTGGTCGCCTTTGCCTTGCCTTGGATGCAACAGACCCAGGCCCCTACGCATCCCGCCGCCACCCACAAGACGCATAGCGCCGCCAAGAAAAGCAGCGAGACAGAGGCGCCGAAGGGTCCCAAGAGCGAGGCGGAATTCAAGACCGATCTGGAAGCCAGCCTGCACGCCGCCCCGCTCAATGGCGACGACATTCATATTGCGCTGAGCGGCAAGGACGTCACCCTGACCGGCGAGGTGCACACCGCCGAGCACAAGGGCGTGGCTACACGCGACGCCCGCAAGGTCGCGGAAAAGGATGGCTGGACCGGAGTCCATGTCCTAAACCAGATCGAGGTCAAGCTGCCGGGATTATAATGAGGGCATGTGGGCCGCGCTCCTGATCGCGGGCTTTCTCATGCCGCCGGCGTCATCGCCGCGGATCACGGAAGCACAGAAGGTCGCCATCATCCGCAGCCTGATCTCCGACGTGGGGATCGCGCGCCAGCCTCTGCCGCCGGACAAGCACGGCGTGGAGCTCAGCCCCGACGGCAAGATGCTGAACCAGGGCGACGTGCAGCAGGCGCTGCTGGAAAAGGGCAAGGCCGCCTCGGTCGGCGACCGCGTGGCGATCACCGCGATCACCTTCAAAGACGACAGCATCGTCTTCGCCATCAACGGGGGACCGCACACCACGCATTGGTACGACCATGTTTCGGTGGGCATGGGCTCCGGGGTCACGCCGGTGAGCGGGCCGAACCAGGTCGGGCGCGAGGGCGCGCAAATCACGCTCAAATATCCGGGCAACGTCCCCGAACTCACTCCGGAAGAGGTGCGCAAGCAGCTTGGGCCGCTGATTGACTGGGATCCGCCATCGACGGCGGAACAAATGGTCAAGGCGCTGCCGCCCTCGGTCAAGGCGGCGATTGCGGCGCACCATGTCCTGGTGGGCATGAACACCGACATGGTGGTGGCGGCCGTGGGGCGCAGCGGCAACAAATCGCGCGAGACCGACGACAAGGGAGCGAGTTACGAGGATTGGGTCTACGGCGAACCGCCGGCCCCGACGACCTTCGTGCGCATCGAAGACGACCACGTCATCCGCGTCACCACCTACAAGGCCGACGGCACGCAGGTGGTGGACAACACGCCCGATCCGGCGCTGGCCGCATTCAACGCGCGCCAGACGCAGGTTTCCGCCGCCGCGCCATCCGCCCCCGGCGAGCAGGCGCCGCCCACGCTGCGCCGGCCCGGGGATGCGCCACCCGTGGTGGCCAAGGGCGGTTCGGCCCCGGTGACGATGCCCAACAACATGCCAACCGATCCCGGCATGCCCGGCTCGCCGACCAGTCCCGGCATGCCGCCGCCGGGCGGCCCGCCGGGCGGTCCTCCCACCGGTCCGCCGTCTTTCCCCCCCACCTGTTGCACCCTTCCCCGCTGACGCGCTCCGCGCTGGCTTGCGTGCCGCAAAAAACCCGAATCATTTGACACCCGAAGGCGGGGAAAGTATAGTCGGAAGTTCCCTAGTTTCCTCACGCTATGCCGCCTTCCTACATGGCCCGCTACCTGCCGATCCTGATCCAACTGGTGTTGGGCATCGGCTTGGCGATCATCATCGTCACCCTGTCGCAGTTGGTCGGGAAGCATAAGCGCAGCGCGATCAAGGGGGGGGCCTACGAGTGCGGCATCACACCCGTGGGCGACGCCGACCACCGCTTCTCGGTAAAGTTCTACATGGTGGCGATCGTCTTCATTTTGTTCGACATCGAGGCCGTGTTCCTGGTCCCCTGGGCGGTCATCCAGCGCCAGCTCAAGCTGTTCGGTTTCTTCGAGATGCTGGTTTACATGGCGATCGTCCTGGCCGGCTTCTACTACATCTGGACCAAGGGCGTCATCGACTGGAACACGCCGGAGCGCTCTGAATAATCATGCGGGAAGAACCCACGCTCACCACCACGCCCGAGGAATGGCTGGCGCTGGCGCAAAAGCTGCGCGCCGAGGGGTATGACCAGCTTTGCGATTTGACCTGCGTGGACTGGTATCCGGCAGAGCCGCGCTTCGAGGTGGTCTGCCAGCTCCACGACACCAAGACCTCGCGCTGGACGCGGATCAAGACGCGCTGCACCGAGGCGGCGCCGGCACCCACGCTGAGCACGGTCTGGCCCTCGGCCAACTGGTTTGAGCGCGAGGTCTTCGACTTGTTTGGGGTGCGCTTCGTGGGGCATCCCAACCTGACCCGCATGCTGCTGCCCGACGAGTGGCAGGGCCATCCGCTGCGCAAGGACTACCCGGTGGAGGGATACCGCTAATGGCGACTTCATTGGAAACGCCCGGCGTCAGCGTGACCGAAGCGCCCGGAGAAGACCGCAGCCGCAACCTCATCATGAACATGGGGCCGCAGCACCCCTCGACGCATGGCGTGCTGCGCATGGTGCTGGAGCTGGACGGCGAGGTGATCGTGCGCGCCGTGCCCGACATCGGCTACCTGCACACCGGCATCGAGAAGTCGGCCGAGGCGAAGTTCTACCAGCAGGTCGTCACCCTCACCGACCGCATCGATTACCTGGCGCCGCTATGCAACAACCTGGCCTATGTGCTGGCGGTGGAGAAGCTGCTGCAGCTCGAGATCCCGCGCCGGGCGCGCTGGACGCGGGTGATGCTGGCCGAGTTGACCCGGTTGAACAGCCATTTGGTCTGGCTGGGCACGCACGCGCTCGACATCGGCGCGATGACGGTGTTCCTCTACTGCTTCCGCGAGCGCGAGGAACTGCTCAAGATCTTCGAGATGGCGAGCGGGCAGCGGATGATGACCTCCTACTTCCGCGTCGGCGGGCTGGCGCTGGAGCCGCCGCTGGGCTTCCTGGAGCGGGTGAAGAAGTTCATTTCGACCTTCCCCGACAAGATTGACGAGTACGAGTCGCTGCTGACCAAGAACTCGATCTGGGTGGGCCGCACCAAGGACATCGGCTACATTTCGCCGGAGGACGCGGTGGCCTGGGGCGTAACCGGGCCCTGCCTGCGGGCCTTGGGCCTGCCGCTCGACCTGCGCAAGACGGCGCCTTACAGCAGCTATGAGGAGTTCGACTTCCAGGTCCCGACCCGCACCGAGGGCGACGTGTATGCGCGCTACCTGGTGCGCATCGCGGAGATGCGCGAGAGCGTGAAGATCGTCAACCAGGCGGTCGCCGGCATGCCGGAAGGGCCGTGGAAGGTGGACGCGCCCGGGATCGCGCTGCCCGACCGCGACCAGATGAAGTACTCGATCGAGAGCCTCATCTACCACTTCAAGATTGTGACCGAGGGGTTCGCGGTGCCGGCGGGCGAGGCCTACCACGCCATCGAAGGCCCGCGCGGCCAGATGGGCTACTACATCGTCAGCGACGGCGGCAGCAAGCCGTACCGCTGCCACATGCGCTCCGCGTCGTTCGCCAACCTGCAGGCGCTGCCCAAGATGATCGAGGGCCGGCTGCTGGCGGACGTGGTGGCGATCATCGGAAGCATTGACATCGTGTTGGGAGACGTGGACCGCTAAGCGCCGGGGCGCGGCCACAGCCCCACAGGAGAACCGATTGGAGACGCCTTTTAGCCAAGCTCTGGAAGAGCGGATGCAAGCGTTGATGGCGCGCTACCCGGCGCGCCGTTCCGCGCTGGTGCCCATGCTGATTTACGCCCAGGATGAAGTGGGTCATCTCTCGCCCGCGGCGGTGAAACGCATCGCCACCCTGCTCGGGGAAACCGAGCTCGCGGTGCGCGAGGTGATCGGCTACTACTCGATGCTGCGCACCGAGCCCGCCGGCCGTTTCCACGTGCAGGTGTGCACCAACATCAGCTGCCTGCTGCGCGGCGGCGACGAGCTGATGGAACACTGCCAACACCGGCTCGGGATCGCCAATCGCGAAACCACCGGCGACGGCGTGTTCTCGCTGGAAGAGGTGGAGTGCCTGGGCGCCTGTTCCTGGGCGCCGGCGGTGCAGGTGAACTACGACTTCCACCAGGAGCTGACGCCGGAGCGGCTCGACCAGGTGCTGGACGCGTATGCCGCGCGGGCCAAGGCGGGGGCGCAATGACGAAACCGCATCCGCTGGAAACGCGCGTGGTCAGCCGCCGCTTCGACCAGCCGGGCGCCCATACCCTGGCCGGCTACCTGGCTTCGGACGGCTTCAAGGCGCTGGAGAAGGCCTTTGGCTACACGCCCGACGCCATCATCGAGGAAGTCAAGAAATCCGGCCTGCGCGGCCGCGGCGGCGCCGGCTTCCCGACTGGGATGAAGTGGTCGTTCGTGCCCAAGCAGTCGCCGCGCGCCAAGTACGTACTGTGCAACGCCGACGAGAGCGAGCCCGGCACCTGCAAGGACCGGCTGATTCTCGAGTACGATCCCTTCGCCATCATCGAGGGCATGATCATCGCCGGGTTGGCAATCGGCGCCCACCGCGGCTACATCTATATCCGCGGCGAGTACCGGTACCTGATCGACCGCATGGAGCAGGCGCTGCAAGAAGCCCGCGACGCCGGCTACCTGGGCAAGAACATCCGCGGCCGCGGCTTCGACTTCGAGATCCACGCCCACACCGGCGCGGGCGCCTACGAGTGCGGCGAGGAGTCGGCGCTGATGGAGTCGCTGGAGGGCAAGCGCGGCATTCCGCGGCTCAAGCCTCCGTTTCCCGCCGTCTCGGGCTACATGGGCGGGCCCACCATCATCAACAACGTCGAGACGCTGGCCTCGGTGCCGCCCATCATCATCAACGGCGGCGACTGGTTCGCAGCCTTCGGGCCGCCCAAGAACGGCGGTACGCGGCTGTTCTGCCTGAGCGGGCACGTGAACAATCAGGGCGTGTTCGAGGTGCCGCTGGGCTTCCCGCTGCGCCGCATGATCGAGGAGATGGGCGGCGGCATGCGCAACGGCGCCAAGATGAAGGCGCTGGTGCCGGGCGGGTCCTCGACCCCGCTGCTGCCGGCCGATGTGGCCTGGAACCTGAATTTGGACTTCGATTCGGTGGCCAAGACCGGCTCCTTCCTGGGGTCGGGCGGGATCGTGGTGCTGGACGAGAACACCTGCATGGTGAAGTTCGCGCTGCGCATCATCCAGTTTTACCGGCACGAATCCTGCGGCTGGTGCGTACCCTGCCGGGAGGGAACCTCCTGGCTGCAAGCGTCGCTGACTCGAGTCCACGACGGCGGTGGACGCGATGCGGACATTGATTTAATGCGTCAGGTGTCGGAAAACATCCTGGGACGCACTTTCTGCGCCCTGGGCGACGCCGCCGCCATGCCCACGATCTCGATCCTGCAGCACTGGCGCCAGGAGTTCGTGGATCACCTCAACGGCAAGCCCTGCCCGTACGGGGCCAAGACCAGCGTCGCGGCTGCGCACTAGCCGCTCATCGAGACCGCCATGGCTGACACCCCCACCACTCCCGCGCTGGTCAATCTCACCGTCAACGGGCGCGCCCTGAGCGTGCCCGCCGGTACGCTGCTGATCGAGGCCTGCAAGCAGGCGGCGATCGAGGTGCCCTCGTTCTGCTATTACCCCAATCTCTCGCTTCAGGCCGCCTGCCGCATGTGCCTGGTGGAGATCGAGAAGATGCCCAAGCTGCAGACCGCCTGCACGGTGGTGGTGAGCGAGGGAATGGTGGTGAAGACCGAGACCGACACGGTGCACGGCGCGCGCAAGTCGGCGATCGAGTTCATCCTCAGCAACCACCCGCTCGACTGCCCGGTGTGCGACGCCGGCGGCGAGTGCGAGCTGCAGGACATGACCTTCAAGTACGGCTCGGAGAAGAGCCGGTTCGTCGAGCCCAAACGGCACCGGGACGAGCAGCAGTGGTCGCCGGTGGTGTACTTCGACCGGCCGCGCTGCATTCTCTGCTACCGCTGCGTGCGGGTGTGCGGCGAGGGCATGGACGTGTGGGCCCTGGGCGTGGGCAACCGCGGCATCAACGCCACCATTATTCCCAGCCACCAGGATCACTTGGAGTGCGAGGAGTGCGGCAACTGCGTGGACATTTGTCCGGTGGGCGCGCTCACCAGCGGCGCCTACCGCTACAAGACCCGTCCCTGGGAGATGAAGCACGTCAGCGCGGTGTGCACCTTCTGCGGCGACGGCTGCACCACCACCCTGGGGGTGCGCAACGATCAGATCGTGCGCGGCGACAACCGCGACAAGAGCGGCATCAACGGCGACTTCCTCTGCATCAAGGGCCGGTACGGGCTCGACTTCACCCAGCATCCGGACCGGATCAAGCAGCCGCTGGCCCGCCTCAACGGCGAATTGAAGCCGGTGAGCTGGGCCTACGCCATCCAGACCATCGCCAAGCGCTGGCAGGAGATCCAGAAGGCGGGCGGCAGCTTCGGCGTGGTGGGCTCGACCCGCGCGCTCAACGAGGAAGCCTACAGCCTGCAAAAGCTGGCGCGTACGGTGCTGCGGACGCCGCACATCGACCATCACCGCAGCGCCGACTTCCCCGCGCTGATCGCCGCCCTGGGCGGCCGCGCTGGGGCGCTGGCGCCGATGGAGGCGCTCAAGACGGCCCCGGCGGTACTGCTGGTCGGGGGTAACCCCACCGACGAGCATCCCCTGCTGGCGTGGAACCTGCGCTTCGGCTATCGCCAGAACAAGACCCGGCTCTACATCCTCAACCACGCCGACATCAAGCTGCGCCGCCAGGCCTACCGCTACGCCCAAGTCGCCAGCGAAGCCGCGGCGGTGCGCTTCCTCAACGGCGAAGGCACCGCGACGGCCCGCCTGAGCGGCGTGGGCGAGCCCAGCGACAAGCGCTGGCCGCAAACCCCGGCGAGCGACATTGCCGAGCTGGACGAGTCGCTGCAGGACTTCCGGGCGCGGCTGCGCCAGGAGCAGGACCTGATCGTCGTCTTCGCGGCCGATATCGCCGGCGACGACCTGCGCGAGCTGGTGGCCTTCGGCAACGGCCTCAGCGGGACGACGCGCTACATCGCCCTGGGCGACAACGCCAACTCGCGCGGCGCCGCCGATATGGGCCTTTACCCCGACCTGCTGCCCGGCTATGTGCCCGCGCCGAAGACTGGCATGAACCTGGAGCAGATGATGGGGGCGCTGCGGCAGCAAAACCTGTCCTCGCTCTACGTGGCCGGTGCGAATCCCTTCCGGCTGTACCCGGTGGAACCGGAGGCGCTGAAGCAAACCTTCCTGGTGGTCCAGGACCTGTTCCTCACCGAGACCGCGCAGCACGCCGACGTGGTGCTGCCCGCGCTCTGCGCCTACGAAAAGGCGGGGACGGTAACCAACACCTGCGGCGAGGTGCAAGCCCAGCGCCGCGGCGGCAACTGGGAGGGCGGAAAATCCGACCTCGAGATCCTGCACCTGCTGGCCGACGCCATGGGCGCGGGCTGGGGCCCGGTCAACGCCGACAAGACACTGCAAGAGATCCGCACCCAGGTGCCCGGCTACGACGTCTCTCTCGCCCGCCTGCTGGCCGGGGAGAGCGTGATGACCGCGCCGAAGGCTGCCTCGGCGCCCGCCAACGGCGGCCAGCAGCTGCAGCCCAACCGCGATACGCTGTTCACCGCCGGCACGCTGGGCCGCTACAGCGCCACGCTCAACAGCGTGCTGGAGCGCCACAGCCGGCGCCTGGTTTCCGAATCCGAAGCGACCACTAGCCCCCTGCCATGACTTTTTTCGTCATCTCGCTGATCAAGTGCCTGGTGGTGCTGTTTATTCTGCTCACCGCCGTGGCCTACATCCAGTTGGCCGAGCGCAAGATCGTGGGCCGCATGCAGGCGCGCGTGGGACCCACCCGGGTCGGCCCCTTCGGCCTGTTGCAGCCGGCGGCGGATGCGGTGAAGTTCATCCTCAAGGAAGACCTGACCCCCGACACCGCGCATAAGTTTCTGTACGTCCTGGCGCCGATGCTGGCGGTGGTGCTGGCCCTGCTCTCGATCACGGTGATTCCGATCGGGCCCATCGTGACCCTGTTCGGGGTGCGGACCCCGCTCCAGATCACCGACATCAACGTCGGGCTGCTGCTGATCCTTGGGGTGACCTCGCTGGGCGTCTACGGCGTGGTGCTGGCGGGCTGGAGCTCGAACAGCAAGTACTCGCTGCTGGGTTCGCTGCGCGGCGGCTCGCAGATGATCAGCTACGAGCTCTCGCTGGGACTCGCGCTGATCGGCCCCGTCATGCTGGCGGGCACGCTGAGCCTGCGCGGTATCGTCGAAGCGCAGCGGCACATGCACTGGTACATCCTGCCGCAGCTTCTGGCCTTTTTCATTTACCTGACCGCGGCTTTCGCCGAGACCAACCGTATCCCCTTCGATCTACCGGAAGCCGAGGGCGAGTTGGGCGCCGGCTACCACACCGAATACAGCGCCATGAAGTTCGCCATGTTTTTCCTGGCGGAGTACGTGAACATGATCACGGTGAGCTGCGTGGCCACCCTGGTATTTCTCGGCGGCTGGATGGGGCCGCTGTTTGGACCGGCCTTCCTGCGCGCCCTGCTGCCGGTGATCTACTTCGTGGTCAAGGCCTCGTTCTTCCTGTTCCTCTACATCTGGGTGCGCGGCACGCTGCCCCGGTTCCGTTACGACCAGCTCATGAGCTTCGGCTGGAAGGTGCTGGTGCCGCTGGCGCTGGCCAACATACTGGTTACCAGCCTTATCGTCGCGCTGCACTAAGGTCTGCCATGCAACTGACGTTGTTCCTCATTTTCGCGGTGGTGGCGGTGGCGGGGGCGATCAACCTGCTGGTCCAGCGCCATCCCATTTACAGCGCGCTGTCGCTGGTGACGGTGATGGGCGCGCTGGCGGTGGAGTACCTGCTGCTGGGGGCGGAGTTCATCGCCTTCATCCAGGTGATCGTCTACGCCGGCGCCATCATGGTGCTGTTCGTGTTCGTGATCATGGTCTTAAATGCGGGCGAGGTGGCACGCCATCCGCGCTCGAAAGTGGCGGCCTGGATCGGCCTGCCGGTGCTGGTGCTGTTCGGTGTCCTCATCGTCGGCCAGGTGTACGGCAACTACCACCAGAACACGCTCCGGATGGGCGAGTACCTGGTGCAGACCGGGCCCATCGGCCAGAGCCTGTTCCACCAGTACCTGCTGCCCTTCGAGGTGACCTCGGTGCTGTTCCTGGTGGGCATACTGGGCGCGGTGGTGCTGGCGGCCCGGCGCGACGACGTCACGGACAAGAAAACCAAGTCGGTGGCGGCCGGGCGGTAGATGAACGACTTCTAGGTGCTCTATGGTTCCTCTTGCATACTACCTGGCGCTGAGCGCGATCCTGTTCTGTCTCGGGGTCGCGGGCTTCATCTTCAAGCAGGACATCATCACCGTCTTCATCTCGATCGAGCTGATGCTCAACGGGGTGAACCTGGCGTTTGTGGCCTTCAGCCATACCCTGCGCCAGATTGACGGCAACATTTTCGTCTTCTTCGTGATGGTGGTGGCCGCGGCGGAAGCGGCGGTGGGCCTGGCGATCATCATCGCCGTGGTGCGGAACCGCAACACGCTGGACGTGGACCAAATGGGAGTGCTGAAAGACTAGCGCGACGCGCGAGCGGCTTGGCTATGACGACGAACCTGCATCTTTGGATTATTCCCGGGCTGTGCTTCCTGGGCTTCCTGCTCAACCTGCTGGGCGGGCGGCACTGGTCGCAGCGCACCGCCGCGGTGGTGGGGGTGAGCTTCGTGGCCGCCGCCTTCGGCTACGCCCTGTGGGTGGTATCGCAGTGGTCGTCGCTGGCCCATCCCTACCTTGAGGTCCACCGCCCCTGGATGCAGGCCGGGGCGTTGAGCATCCCGTTCGGTTTCCAGCTCGACCAGCTTTCGCTGGTGATGCTGCTGATCGTGACCGGCGTCGGGCTGCTGATCCACATTTACTCGGTGGGCTACATGTCCCACGAGGGCGGCTTCTACCGGTTCTTCTCCCTGCTCAACGTCTTCATGTTCTTCATGCTGACGCTGGTGCTGGCCAACAACTACCTGCTGATGTTCATCGGCTGGGAGGGCGTGGGCTTCGCCAGCTACATGCTGATCGGGTTTTTCTTCCACAAGGACTCGGCCTCGCGGGCGGGCATGAAGGCCTTCGTGGTCAACCGCATCGGCGACTTCGGCTTTCTAATCGGGCTGTTTTTCATCTTCAGCCGCTTCCACACCTTCACCTTCACCGAGCTGTTCGCGCAGGTGCGGCAGATGCCGGTGGAGGCGAGCTGGGGCGGTCCGCTGACGATCATCGCGCTGCTGCTGTTCGTGGGCGCCACGGGCAAGTCGGCGCAGATTCCGCTCTACGTTTGGCTGCCGGACGCGATGGAGGGCCCGACCCCGGTCTCGGCCCTGATCCACGCCGCCACCATGGTGACCGCGGGGGTCTACATGGTGTGCCGCTCGGCCGCCATCTACGACCGCGCCCCGCACGCGCTTTCGGTGGTGCTGGCGATCGGCGCGCTGACCGCGCTGCTCGCCGCCTCGATCGGCCTGCTGCAGCGCGACATCAAGAAGGTGTTGGCCTACTCCACGGTCAGCCAGTTGGGCTACATGTTCATGGCCTGCGGCGCGGCGATGTACGGCGCGGGCGTGTTCCACTTGATGACCCACGCCTTCTTCAAGGGCCTGCTCTTCCTGGGCGCGGGCAGCGTGATTCACGCCATGAACGGCGAGCAGGACATGTGGGCGATCCGGGCGGGGGCGCCGGGCGGGCTGCGCAAGTACGCCCCGATCACCTTCATCACCTTCCTGATCGCCACCTGCGCCATTAGCGGCATTCCGTTCTTCTCGGGCTTCTACAGCAAGGACAAGATTCTCTACGACGTGCTGACCAGCCCCAATGGCAGCACCCTGTGGTGGGGGGTGGGCACGCTGGCCGCGCTCATGACCTCGTTCTACATGTTCCGCGCGCTGTTCGTCACCTTCTTCGAGGGGCCGCAGCAGACCAAACGGCACAACCGGCCGGAGGAACACCACGGCGCACACCATCCGCATGAGTCGCCCAAGGTGATGACGGTGCCGCTGATGATCCTGGGCGTGCTGGCGCTGATCGGGGGCTACATCGGGATCGGCGACCGGTTCGAGCACTTCCTCGACCCCATCTTCGACACCGGGGTGCCGCCGCTGGCCTCGCACCCGATCGCCGGGGGCGAGTGGACGGTGAGCGCGATTTCGGTTTCGGTGGCGCTGCTGGGCCTGTTGATCGCCTGGGCCTTCTACCTCAAGAACCCGGAGGCGCCGGAGAAGCTGGCCGAAAGCATGAGCGGCCTCTACACGCTAATCTTCAACAAGTACTGGGTGGACGAGCTCTACGGCGCCGTCATCACCCGTCCCCTGGCCGCCTTCTCGCGCGTGGTGCTGTGGCGCGGGGTGGATGTGCACGTGATTGACGCGGCGGTGAACGGGGTGGCCTCGGGCGCGAGCGGAGCGGGCAACGGCCTGCGCCGGCAAGCCTCGGGCCAGATCCGCAGCTACGCCAGCTGGATCGTGCTCGGCGCCGCCGCCGTGCTGCTGTACATGTACTTCGGGGGGCGCCCGCTCCTGCAATAGGGCTACCGCATGGACTTTTTGAACCATACCATCCTGAGCTGGACGGCCTTCCTGCCGTTGATCGGCATCGTCGCCCTGCTGTTGGTACGCGGCGACGCTGCGGTCCGGAAAGTGGCTTTGGTGTTTACCGCCGCCACCTTCCTGGTCTCGCTGCATCTGCCCTTCCACTTCGATAGCGCGCAGGGAGGCTTCCAGTTCCTCCAGCGCCATGCCTGGATCCCGGCGTTCCATATCGAGTACCTGTTCGGCGCCGACGGCCTGAGCCTGTGGCTGGCGGTGCTGACCACCTTCCTGTCGGTGATCGGGGTGCTGATCTCGTGGAAGTCGGTGCAGAAGAACGTCAAGGCCTTCTTCATCCTGCTGCTCTTGCTGGAAACCGGGATGCTGGGGGTGTTCTTCAGCCTGGACCTGTTCCTGTTCTACACGTTTTGGGAAGTCACGCTGGTGCCGATGGCCTTCCTGATCGGCATCTGGGGGCACGAGCGCCGGCTGTACGCGGCGGTCAAGTTCTTCCTGTACACCATGGCGGGTTCGGTGCTGATGCTGGGCTGTATCCTGTGGCTGTATAACCTGACCGGCACCTTCGACTTCACCGTGATCAAGTCCGGCCTGGCGGCGGGCGCCTTCGGCCTGAGCCCGACCACTGAGCTGTGGCTGTTCCTAGGCTTCTTCATCGCCTTTGCGATCAAGGTTCCGCTGTTCCCGTTCCACACATGGCTGCCCGACGCCCACGTCGAGGCGCCCACCGCCGGCTCGGTGCTGCTGGCCGGGGTGCTGCTGAAGATGGGGCCCTATGGGATGCTGCGCTTCAACCTGGGGCTCTTTCCCCACGCGGCGCAGCGCTGCGCCCCGGTGATCGTGGTGCTCGGACTGATTGGCATCGTCTACGGCGCGCTGGTGGCGTTCGTGCAGCCCAACATGAAGAAGCTGGTGGCCTACAGCTCGGTCAGCCACATGGGCTTCATCATCGTGGCGGTGTTCACCTTCACCCAGATCGGCACCCAGGGCGCGGTCTACCAGATGCTGAACCACGGCGTCTCCACCGGCGGCCTGTTTATTCTGGTGGGCATGCTCTATGAGCGCCGCCACACCTTCGAGCTCAGCGAGTACGGCGGCCTCGCCACGGTGATGCCGATCTACGCGGCCTTTTTCGTGCTAATCGTGATGTCGTCGGTGGGCCTGCCGCTGCTCAACGGGTTCGTGGGCGAGTTCCTGATCATGGTGGGCACGTTCACCTCGGCAGTGGCCCACGCCCACGTCTACGCCATCATCGCCGCCAGCGGCGTCATCTGGGGCGCGCTCTACCTGCTGCACTGGACGCGCAACACCATCTGGGGCGAGCTGGCCAACGCCAAGAACAAGGTGCTCAAGGATTTGGACAAGCGCGAGATCTTCGTGCTGAGCTGCATCGGCATCCTGGCATTGTTCATGGGCTTGGCCTCGCCGTACTTCCTGAACAAGACCGCGGCCACGACCGCCGCGAACGTGGCGGTGTTCCAGCCTGCCGGCACGGCCGCCGCGGCGCTGCGGCCGCCGCTCCACACCACTCCCCAGACGCCCGGCGCGGGAGGCACCCAATGAACTTCGTCCCCACCGAGTTTTACCTGCGCATTCTGCCGGAGATCATCCTCACCGTCTTCGCGCTGGTGATCATGCTGATCGAGGGCCCGGCCCGCGGCGACCGCCGCGCCCGGGTTAGCGGCTGGATCGCCCTGATCGGCTGCCTGGCGGCGCTGGCCGCCATCACGGTGCAGGCCGCGCATCCCGGCGACGCTTTCAGCGGCATGTTCCGGGTGGACGCTTTCACCGTGTTCCTGCACGTCATCCTGATCGCCGCCACCGCGGTGGTGATCCTGGTGGGGATGGACTACCTGCCGCAGCAGGGGCTGGAGCGGGGCGAGTTCTACGCGCTGCTGCTGTTCGCCACGGTGGGCATGGGCTTCATGGTGGGCTCGGTGGAGCTGATCATGATCTTCATCGGGCTGGAGATCAGCTCGATCGCCACCTACGTGCTGTGCGGCTACCGCCGGCACGACGCCCACTCGACCGAAGCGTCGCTCAAGTACTTCCTGCTGGGCTCGTTCGCCACCGCGTTCTTCTTGTACGGCATCGCGCTGTTGTACGGCGCGAGCGGCACCACCAACCTCTATACGATGGCCGCCCAGGGGCTGCACATCTCGCCCGACGGGATCAACCATGGGGCGCTGGTGCTGGCCGCCGCCGGGCTGATCTTCATCGGCCTGGGCTTCAAGATCTCGGCCGCGCCCTTCCAGATGTGGACGCCGGACGTGTACGAGGGCGCCCCGGCGCTGGTGACCGGCTTCATGTCGGCCGGGCCCAAGGCCGCCGCCTTCGCGGTGGCGCTGCGCATCTTCTATGTCGCGCTCGGCGGCAACGCGGCGGCATGGTTCTGGGTGGTGTGGACGGCGGCGCTGCTGTCGATGTGCATCGGCAACCTGGGTGCGCTGTACCAAAAGAACCTGAAGCGCATGCTGGCCTACTCCTCGATCGCGCAGGCCGGCTACGTGCTGGTGGCCTTCGCCGCGTTGGGGCGGGACGGCGCCTCGGCGGTGCTGTTCTACCTGGCCGCGTACGTGGCCATGAACATCGGCGCCTTCGCCATCATCAGCCACTTCGCGCACCGCGAGGAGACCTACGTCGAGCTCAAGGATTACGCCGGGCTGGGCTTCCGCTTCCCGTGGATGGGCTTCTGTCTGTCGATTTTCCTGTTCTCGCTAATCGGCGTGCCCATGACCGGGGGCTTCTTCGGCAAGCTGTTCGTGTTCCAGGCGGCGCTCAACGCCCACCTGGTCGGACTGACCATCGTGGCGCTGTTGAACAGCGCGCTGGCGGCGTTCTATTACCTGCGCGTGATCGTGTACCTGTACATGCGGCCGCGCGAAGGCCAGCCGATCGCCTGCGCCAACTTCACCGCCCCGCTCTGGCTGGCGGTGGCGAGCTGCCTGGGCGTGACCTTCTGGCTGGGCATCTTCCCCAGCCAGGTGCTGGACTACGCCATGAAGGGCGCGCAGCAACTGCTGCGGTAGAAAACGCGGGGGTTCCCTACTCGAGTTCATAAATCGGTACGCCCATGGCCTGAGCGGCGGCGCGCATGCGCCGGTCGTAGCTGGCCAGCTGCACGGGATGGCCGCCGGACCGAAGAAAGTCGAGAGTCGCCAGATGCAAACCATCCAGGGTTCTGACGCCTCCCGGCAGCGGATCGAGCGCGCGGGCCAGGACTTCGCGCGACGTCTCGATCACTAGCAGACGTGCGAAGGTTCGGGGAACCACCTCCGCGCTTTTGGCGCCAAGCCCATAGGCGTGAAGCCGGTTCCAGACTTCGTACTCGGCAAGCCGGCTGCTCGCCAGCGTCTCTTCGCCGTTCCATAGCGCCGCCGGAGGCCGCCGGTTTTCCGCCAGAAAACCAGCTAACAATACCGACGAATCAAGGTAGATCACGATCCTGCCGGCTATCCGCCAGGTCGGCCAGGAGCGACTCCAGCGGCATACTCCCTAGGCGTGGCGGGGGCCCCGATTCGCGTAGCATCGGCAGCCGAACCAGACCTCTACTGGCTGCTTCGGCCAGAAAAGCATCGGGCGCCGGGAGGGAGCGCCCGCTCCCTGGGGGAACCAGTTCGGCCACCACCTTCTCGCGGTCCAGCACAAGCACCGTCTCGCCGGAGGCGGCCAGACGAACGTACTCACTGAGCCGATTTTTCAGGACCTTGATCCCGACCGCGTGCATGCTTAACGGTAGCTACCTCGACGCTACCATGTTAAGACCGCGGTTAGAACGGCTTTTGATGGGCGGGCCCCAGCGCGGTAGGCCACGCACCCGGCATTCCTGAGCGCCTTCGGCGCTTCTGCTCCGCATTGGCATGGAAACCCCGGAGCCGGTGCTGCGCTCGCGGGGGCCGCGCCTGCATTGCTTGCCAGGGGCGCGAAAACCCGCACCGTGAGTTTCGCCCCGGCGGAATTACGACCACCCCACCGCGCAGAACGCGGTGGGGGCCCGGTTCGCGGCTCTTCGCGCCGACTTTATTGAGTCTCGCGTATTATTGCGTCACCCGCAGCTGGTCAATATCAGGCCCGGCACCAAGCCGGGCCTGACAACTCCCTCAACCAGACCGGCACTATGAATGCCGCCGACGGTGCGCTTTGGGAATCCGCCAACGTGTGGCCGGCGAAATGAGCCGGGACATAGCGCGCGGCGATGTCCGCCTCTATCGCTTCGCCAGCCCTGACAAGACCCGGCCGGTGGTGGTGCTAACACGCGACAGCGCCCTGAGCCGGCTTACCCCGGTGACGGTCGCACCCATTACCTTGACGATTCGTGGCGTGGCCTCGGAAGTGTGCTTGAACGAGACCGACGGAATGAAGGCGCCCTGCGCGGTGAATCTGCACAATGCCGCGACCGTCGCTCGGGAGCACTTGGGAGCGCGCCTCACCCATCTGAGCGAAACACGCATGAACGAAATCTGCGCCGCTCTACACGAGGATGGGCCCCAGCGCGGAAGGCCACGCGCCCGGCGCTTCCGGGCGCCTTCGGCTTATGCTCGCACCGGCATGGGGACCCGAGAGCCCCATGCCGGGGCTGCGCTCGCGCTGGGATGCGACGGACAGTAACTACCACCCAACACCGAGAGTGGCACCGTTGCTCGTCCGTGACCAGCAGTTCCCACCGCCGGTCTTCGCCCGTCCATCAAGCGCCGGCGGCGAGGGTGCGGTAGGCGCAGAGGTCCTCGACCGCCAAGTTGCCGCCGCAGAGGACCAGAACGAGCTTACCGTTCGGAGTGAAGCGGCTCTTTAGCCGCTCGGCCGCGGCCAGGGTGCAGGCGGCGGCGGGCTCGGTGAGGAGTTTGGTGCGCTCGAGCAGCCAGTACAGGGCGCGCACCGTGTCGGCGTCGCTGACCACCTCGATCTTCTCGAAGTAGCGCTGCGCCGCGGCCAGGGTCAGCTCCGAAGCGGCGGGGGCGCCCAGCGTGCGCGCGATCGAGGTCATGGCCGGAAGCTTGACCGGTTTGCCGGCCGCCAGCGCCAGGGACATGCAGTTGGCGCCCTCGGTTTCGACTCCCCACATCCGGGCCTTCGGGTTCTGTTCCTTCACCGCGACCGCCACGCCGGTGGCGAGGCCGCCGCCACCCACGCTGACGATCACATCGGTGGCACCGGGCAGGTCTTCCAGAATCTCGAGACCCACGGTTCCCTGCCCCGCGATCACGTCGCCGTCATCGAAGGGATGCACCAGCGTCCAACCTTCGTCCACCGCGCTTTGCGCCGCCGCGAAGGCGGCGTCAATGGTCTCGGCCAGCACCACCTCGCCGCCGTAGCCGCGGGTGGCGGCGACGTAGTTGGCGGGCGTGGCTTGGGGCATGATCACGCGCGCCGGCATGCCGAGCACGCCGCCGACGTAGGCCACCGCCTGGCCGTGGTTGCCACCGCTGACCGCGACCACCCGGCTGCCCGCGGGGAGCGTGAGCATCTTGTTGAAGGCGCCGCGGACTTTGAACGAGCCCGTCTTCTGGAACATCTCCAGCTTCAGGTAGACTTCGACGCCAAGCAGCCGGCCCAGCGTGGCGCTCGACACCAGCGGGGTGCGGTGGATGTAAGGGACGAGCCGTTCCCGCGCCGCGCGCAGAGCGGCGCAGTTGATCTGCGAAAGCTGGTCGGCGGTCATGCCTTCCAGAGTCTCACACCAAAACCCCTGGGGGGCGCGAAATTTGATGTGACAGCATGGTGTGATTACACTAAAGGCATGGTACGACCGCAGATCCAAATTACGGAGCGGCAGACGCGAGCTCTCCGGGAGCAAGCGCGGACCATGCACGTGCCCGGTCCTCGTGGACACGTCGGCTCTGCTGGCGCTCTCGCAGCCCCAGGACAGAAGTCATCAAAGGGCAGCAGCGTCATTCGAAAACCTGCAGGCGCGCGAAACTCCATTAATGTCTCTGGGTGGATGAAGCGTTGCACGAAGCCGGCCTGGACTTGCTCCTTGAGCATCGAACGAGGCGGCTGAGCTAAGTGGACGCGGTGTCGTTTGCGTTGATGCGGCGCCTTGGAATCGATGAGGCGTTCGCGCTCGACTCGGATTTCGAGCGCGCAGGTTTCCGGCTGGTGGGCAAGTGAATACGTCTGCCGGAGGCCCACTCCCTTCATAGGCCGCTCGGCGAGGCGTCGCCATCGCTCTGCGCCTTTTCCACGTGGTCGATGACCAACACCTTCATATCGTCGGTGGCGGGACGGAGCGCCAACCCCGTCACGTCGCGCAGCTCGGTGGGCGCGCTCGGCACCGACTGGCTGGTGCTCCCCGGCATAATGAACACCAACAGTGGCACGAAAAACGTGCCGGTGAGGCCGGTCTTGTCCACGACCGGGCGTCCGAAGATCCTCCTGGAGAGCGATCCGGCGAAATCCGCCATCGTGGTGGCGTGGGGAAACACAAAAGCGCAGCCATTAACATCGTCCGGACAACTGAGGACGCCGCCCGGCGGCTTGGGATCCTTGGCTGGGTCCGGAGGCTTTAGTTTGAGACCACCAGGAGCGACAACCATCTCCAGCACTTTTGTGGGTTTACTCGTCCGGTGCCAAGTGAGGTGGAAGCGCTCGCGCAAAAGAGTCTGCATCATCAGCCGGGCCTGCTCATCGGTAGCTGACTCCGGCAGGCGCGCGTCCACGAAGTACTTATTGAGTCCCGCGTATTATTGCGTCACCCGTGGCGAGCATATATCAGGCCCGGCCCCAAGCCGGGCCTGACAAAATCCGCAGCCCGAACGACACTATATTACGCGGGACTCAATAACCACCCCAGGGCCGAAGTCCGCACCTGGCGGCCCGGCCCAGTTTGGCAGGTTCTCGATCGGATCCGAGGCGTGCAGGTCAAACGCATAGCGCACCAGCGCCGATAATGCGGAGTACTGCGCCAGCACTCGCCCTGGGTCTTGTCTGCGGGCGTCGGAGAAGTAGCGTTTCGGCCTCTGCCCCGATTTCCACTCCCGCACCACCACGGCGTCAAAGTCGGGGTTCGCTTGCCGCCCACCCTCCGCGGCCGCAGTTTGGGCACTGGCAACCATCCTTAGCGGCGAGAGCGCCAGGACCAGCGACACGGTCGTGACGCAGGCCAGCATCACCGCCCGGCCAGCCACGCGTCCACGCCGCTGACGGCGGTCGAGCACCACACCGACATGACCCGCACCGCGGAATCGCCCGGCGGCCGCGAAAGGCGGCCTCGGATGGCCTCGGCCGATGCCCGGTTGCCCAGTGCGAAGATGGCATTCATGATCTCCCGCTCGCGGCGGGAGAGATGTTCCCGATTGGCGGGTGCGACGCGCCCGGTACCTCTGGACGTCTTCGGAATATGTTCGCCGGCTTAGACCGCTACCGTCACTCGCAGGAATGTGGCCGGAATCCGCGTTCCCTGCGCGCTCTCGTTCTTGCTGTTCGCCAATTCCACCAGTTGGCGGTGGAGTTCGTCTTCGCGGCCGTTTTTGCGGGCGGCATCGTAGGCGTTCATGGCGGGCCCGTAGTAGTCCCGGAACAGCTCGATGAAACGTTCCGGGCTGGCGTCCGAGGAGAGGAGCCAGAACGTGTCGGGAGTCATCGTCACCCGGTCGGCGGGAATGCCGGCCGCGCCAAAGCGTTCGCGGACGTGGCTCTCGACGCCCCAGGTCATCGGGCTGATGAAGCCTTCCGGCGGCGGCGGCGTGAAGGCGGAGCTGATGCGCAGCATCTCCGAAACAAACGTCGGGTCCTTGGGTATCCAGTTGCCCATCACCACACGGCCGCCGGGCTTGGTAACCCGCACCATTTCCTTGGCCACGTCAAAGGGACGAGGACCAAACATCGCGCCGAAGATGGACACCACCAGATCGAACGAGCGGTCGGCAACGCCCACCAGGTTGCATGCGTCGCCCTCGCAAAAGGTTAGGCGCGTCAATCCCTCCGCCTGGGCGCGGCGGTTGCCCGCCGCCACCATGTGGCGGGAAATATCGATGCCCACCACCTCGGCACCGGTGCGCGCCAGCGGCAGCGCGGTGGTGCCGTCGCCGCAGCCCAGGTCCAGTGCGCGCATCGCAGGCGTCACGCCCAGCGAGTTCACCAGGTCCTCGCCGGAGCGGCGCACGAAAGCGGCGATTTGGGTAAAGTCTCCCTTTTCCCAGAGCGCCTTGTTTGGATTCGGTACGGTTTCGCTTGAAGCCATCGCTCCTCCTGTCACTTCGCGAGCATTGTGAAGCCACGCACGCGTATACAGCGCACCTCGGCTTCACGGTCAGGAGCGGACAGAATACCGCGGCCAGCGCGACCCGCGCTCCGCCGGCCAACCTTCGCCGTCCTCCCGCTCTCCTGATCCCGAGTATACGCCGGGTAAGACCTCTATCTATAGCCCACCTATGGATGGTTCCCCCGGGACGATCATTGATTGGCCCCAGCGCGGCAGGCCACGCGCCCAGCGTTCCTGAGAGCCCGCGAAATGCCATTTCGCGTTGCATGGCGCCACCTTCTTTTATGCGACCGAGCGCGGCGGGACCCTCCCGCTCGGCGACATCCAGGCCATAGTACGCCGGCCACGGAGCGACAGCAAGTGGCACGGCCACTTTTTGCCTGGGTCGCTCCCGTTGGTCGCTCGGAGGCCGGGCTTCGATTGCCGGCAGGGGATGCCCGCTCCGCTCAGGGCATCTGCGAGCTGCCGCCATTCGACGCGCGCTTGTATCTCGCCTTGCGGGCGCGCTGCCTTCAGGCGGCTTTGCGCTTCTGCTGCACGAAGCCGATCAGTTCCTGGTTGATGGCATCGGCGTGGGTGGTGCAGAGGCCGTGGGGCGCGCCGGGGAAGACCTTGAGGGTTCCGTTCTTCACCAGCTTGACGCTCAGACGGCCCGAGATATCGATGGGCACGACCTGGTCGTCGTCGCCCTGGATGACCAGCGTGGGGACCTCAATCTTCTTGAGGTCCTCGGTCTGGTCGGTCTCCGAGAACGCCCGGATGCAGTCGTAGAAACCGTTGACGGAGGCCAACATGCCCTGCAACCAAAAGGCTCGGCGCACGCCTTCGGAGGCCTTGGCGCCGGGGCGGTTGTAGCCGTAGAACATGAGCGAGAAGTCCGAGAGGAACTGCGGGCGATCTTTAATCACCGCATCCCGAATCTGGTCGAAGGCCGATAGTGGGATACCGCCGGGATTCTTTTCGGTCTTGAGCAGCCGCGGCGGCACGGCGGAAATCAGCACCAATCCCGCCACGCGCTTCTCGCCGTGGCGCGCGAGATAGCGCACCACCTCGCCGCCGCCGGTGGAGTGGCCAACCAGAATCGCGTCCTTGACCTCGAGGTGGTGCAGCAGCTCGGCCAGGTCGTCGGCGTACTGATCCATGGTGTGGCCGCCCCAGGGCTGGCTGGAGCGGCCGTGGCCGCGGCGGTCGTGCGCGATGACGCGAAAGCCGCGCTGCGCCAGGAAGAGCATTTGGGGGTCCCAGGCGTCGGCGTCAAGCGGCCAACCGTGGGAGAGGACGATGGCCGGGCCGGTGCCCCAGTCCTTGTAATACAGCATGGTGTCATCGCGGGTTTTGAAGAGCTTCATCGCACTCCTTTCGAGTCCTTTCCCTGATCATTTGATTGGCGTGATGGGATAACCCCGGCCTCCGTGGAGCGGGTACGCTGGTTTTGACCAAACTTCGCAGTACTCGGAACAAAGGAGGCCGAGATGGCTATTGTAGTCGGTTGCGATTTTCACA
>Ga0134125_10001171_pt1 | contig 32617 bp, 28 predicted proteins | sample KB31751_FD_96464 | JGI IMG/M metagenome (GOLD analysis project Ga0134125, IMG submission 96464) | Terrestrial soil microbial communities with excess Nitrogen fertilizer from Kellogg Biological Station, Michigan, USA - KB3-175-1 | ecosystem: Environmental > Terrestrial > Soil > Unclassified ...
CGTAGTTGTCGGTGACGAAGCGCTTCACTTCCTGGTCGATGCGCAGCGCGGTATCTTCGCTGTAGTCCTGATGCTGCGCGATCTCGCGTCCGAGGAAGATCTGCTCTTCCTTCTTACCGAACGTGATCGGACCAAGCGAGCTCATGCCAAATTCGCACACCATGCGGCGAGCGAGATCGGATGCCTGCTCGATGTCGTTGCCGGCGCCGGTCGTCATCTGACCAAGGAAGGTTTCTTCCGCAACGCGGCCGCCCATCATGATGGCCAAGCGCGTTTCCAGATATTCCTTGGTGTAGGTGTGCTTATCGTCGATGGGCAGCTGCATGGTTACGCCGAGCGCCATTCCACGCGGAATGATCGTGACCTTGTGCAGCGGATCGGCGTGCTCGCGCATGGCGGCAACGAGCGCGTGACCGGCCTCGTGGTAAGCCGTGACCTTCTTCTCGTGATCGGAGAGCAGCATCGACTTGCGCTCCGCGCCCATCAGCACTTTGTCCTTCGAAACTTCGAAGTCGTACATGTACACCGCTTTGCGGTTCTGTCGAGCGGCGTTCAGCGCGGCTTCGTTGACCATGTTGGCCAGATCGGCCCCGGAGAATCCCGGTGTGCCGCGAGCAAGGATCGAGAGATCAACATCATCTCCGATGGGAATCTTTCGGGTATGAACGCGGAGAATCTCTTCGCGACCGCGAACGTCAGGACGCGCGACAACCACGCGGCGATCGAAACGGCCAGGCCGCAGCAGTGCTGGATCGAGAACGTCGGGACGGTTCGTCGCGGCGATGAGGATCACGCCCTCGTTAGATTCAAAGCCGTCCATCTCAACGAGCAGTTGGTTGAGCGTCTGCTCGCGTTCGTCGTGTCCTCCGCCCAGGCCGGCACCGCGGTGGCGTCCGACAGCGTCAATTTCGTCGATGAAGATGATGCAAGGAGCGTTCTTCTTGCCCTGCTCAAACAGATCACGAACGCGGCTTGCGCCGACCCCGACAAACATCTCAACGAAATCAGAGCCTGAAATGGAGAAGAAAGGAACGTTCGCTTCACCGGCTACGGCACGGGCAAGCAGAGTCTTTCCCGTTCCGGGAGGTCCGACGAGCAGAACGCCTTTCGGAATTCTTCCGCCAAGCTTCTGAAACTTCTGCGCCTCACGCAGGAACTCAATAATCTCGCGCAGCTCTTCTTTGGCTTCGTCTACGCCGGCCACGTCCTTAAACGTAACTTTCTTCTGCTGCATCGAGAGCAGGCGCGCGCGGCTCTTGCCGAACGATAGAGCCTTGTTACCGCCGGTCTGCATCTGGCGGATCATCACGAACCAGAGCGCGGCGAAGAGGATTAGAGGAGAAAGATTCAGCAGGTAAGTCGGCCAGCCATTCCCGGAGTTGTCCTTCACGGTGATGTTGACGCCTTTATCGCGAAGGTCCTTGATCATGTCCGGATAATTGGCCGGAACCGTGGTCTGGAAGGCGCCCTTGCCGCTCTTATACTTGCCATGGACTTCGGTGCCGATCATGGTCACGTCGTTCACATCGCCATGGTCCACGTCCTGCATGAACTGCGAGAACGAGACTGATTGTTCCTTGGCACCGGCGCCACCGGCTTGGACTACCTTCCAGAGCAGTACTCCGGAAAGCAGAATGACCAGCCAGAACGCCACGGTCTTAACGGTTGAATTCACTCTCAATGCTCCTAAACCTACCCTCTAGGACTCCGATAAGCGGCCACATGCCGCCCGAAAAAGTCCCAAATCCCATCTGGAAAACCTACCCATTCGGGCCTTTCAGTGGCCCAAACTGCTGGTTCGATACTTCCCATGAACCAGCTATCTCACATCAAAACAGGAGAGTTTGGACACGACTAGTCCTACCCCTCCATTGTGCTTAGATGCCAAAGAAGGGATTTCGACCCCTTCTTCGTAACCTAAATTGTATATGGTTTCCGGGCCGTAAACCTCATCCAAAGTAATGCCAATCTCCAGAGCTTCCAATCCATTAGACACCGTGGTTCGGGCTAAGGTGGGGAACACCGGCACTCGGCATTCGGCGCTCGGCCGACCACCTCTTTTGGTTCTGCTGCGATTGAGCTTTAGACGGTCTGCCCGCGAATTTGATTACGGAGTTCTCAGTCTAATTGGGCCGGACCCCCGCACTGTCCACTGGCCGAAAGCCGACAGCCGAACGCCAAGTGCCGCTTTTCTACTTCCCCTCGCTCTGAATGTGGGGCAGATTACGTCCAAATTGGGGGTTTCCGAGGCCGTAGCCAACGATATAGGTTTCCTCGACGATGAATCCCATGTAATCGGGCTGGAGGGGAACTCGGCGGGCGGTCTGTTTGTCGATGAGGGCGGCCAGTTTCACGGACGCTGCGCCCCATCCCTGAATCGTCCGCATGAGGAATTCGGTCGTCTGCCCCGACTGAATCACGCCTTCGACGAACAGAACGTCCTTGCCCTTCACGTCGATCTCAGGACCGTAGTGAATCTGAATTTGCGATGCCGCTCCGTTCATAGCTTTTCTCTGCGGCTGAACAAAATGGAGGATGGATGGGACGGTGATAGATCGAATGAGGTCGGCGCAGAAGACGAACCCATTTGGAAGGACGCAGATCAGCGTGAGGTTCTTTCCCGAATAATCGCGGGAAATCTGCTGACCCACTTCTCTTACACGTCGTTGAATCTGCTCGGCGCTGAGCAGGATTTTCTCTGGCATTCGCGTTGGGTACTGCTTTGAAGTCTGACCCCGAAGGGCGGCTTTCAATCCGTGCTTTCTTCAATCACGATCTGCTGACCATTCGAGGCTAGCAACGCTGGCGCCTCGATGCCACGTACCCACACAATACGCTCGCCGGCAACGACCACCGGCCAAACCCGCTTTTGTTCCGCGCTGAGGTGCAGCGGATATAACAATTCCTTTACCCGCTTTTCCGACGTGTGACGTGCAGCTCGAAAATGATCTCCGGCCCGCCAGTTTCGCACCCGCAGCGTCGAACCCAAAGGCAGTTCGAAAGCGCGTGCCCGATTATAAGCCGCAGAGATAACAGAACCGTTATCTTCCGAGATGCGCGCGCGAATTGTTGCGCCAAGTTCCGGGATGCGGCTCTCGCCCGGCACCGGTAAGGAATATTCGTAGTCGCTGCCGACTAACTCGGTGGTCGATCGCTCGATATGCAGTTCGCGAAAAAGGAGCCGAGCGTTCCACCCGTCAGCGATCTCGACTGTCTTAGTTTGGGCACCACGAGTGGGGCGCCGGGACGTAATATCGAGGATCGCCTGAACGTGCTCGAAGTCGAGACTGCAGCCGATCTGCTCTACGGCTGCGCGGAGAAGCCGGCGCTGCATTGCCAGCGGCTGTTGCTGCAACCCATGAAGATTGAGCGCGACCGCCTCTGCTGAGGTTTGTCTACGTCCACCGCCGCGAGCAGGTTCTCCGGGCTTGCACACGAGCGGCAGAAGCCGTTTTGTCTGCTCAACCCAATACTCTTCCTCGGCACGCGAAATTTCCGCGAGATGTGCCAACGAGGTATCCACCGCAGGATTGAGTTCATCGCGGAGCAGAGGAAGAACCCGCGCACGCAGGCGATTGCGAGTGATTGCCAGATCAGCATTGGTAACATCTTCACGCCAGGGCTGCTGCAGATCGCGCAGATAAACGCGAATCTGCTCGCGTCGAATTCCCAAAAGAGGACGCACAACGGCGCCAGCGCCAAGCCCCTGTTCCGGGAAGATGCCGGCCATACCTCGGGTCCCCGCCCCGCGTACAACCTTCATCAGCACAGTCTCAGCCTGATCGTCGAGCGTGTGCGCAGTAGTGATACGTTTGACTTTACCCCGCAGGAGCGACTCGAAAAATCCATGCCGCAGTTGCCGGGCGGCAGTTTCCAGACTGATCTTTTTCTGAGCCGCGTATGCTCGCGCATCCCTTCGGCCAAGGTGAAACTCCAGCCCGAAGGCGCTAGCCAAGTCACTAACGAACTTCTCGTCGGCATCCGCATCGGCTCCGCGAATCCCATGATGAAAATGAGCCACGCTGAGTACGATGCCTAGTTCTTCTCGCAGCTCGAGCAGAATCCGCAACAGCCCAACCGAATCCGCCCCGCCGGATACGGCGACAGCGACCCGGTCCCCCGGACGCATGAGCGCGCGCTCGCGAATGTAGCGCGCGACACGTTGGGCTAGTGAGAGCACCAGAACATGATGGGACAGGCAGTCGGCATTCGGCAATCGGGATTCGGCCAAATCACCTGTCAGACACTACAAAGACCTGCAGTTCTGAATGTGATTAGCTGAATTTCCATCGGTGGTCCAGACGGGCTCTAGCCGAGTGCCGATTGCCGACGGCCGACCGCCGCCGTTATACTTCGCTTCCCATGAAAGTGGTGGTCATCATTCCAGCTGCGGGACTCGGAACGCGCATGGCTGCGCATTCAGGCGCTCGCGCCGGCCGACCGGCTAAACAATTCGCCGAAATCGCGGGTAAGCCGATTTTGTTGCATACGCTCGAAAAATTTTCGGCAGTATCTGAGGTGACCGATATCTACGTCGCGGTTCGCGAGAGTGAGGCTGGGAGGCTACGCGAGTTTCTGTTTGCGCAGAAGTTGCGGCCGAAAGTGCATGTGGTTGTTGGCGGTGATCACCGTCAGCAATCCGTCGCAAACGCTCTGGATGAAATTCGCGCCAATGACGATGATGTTGTGCTCGTGCACGATGCGGTGCGCCCCTTTGTCGATGCCGAGATCATTCACAACGTAATCGAAGGCGCCGCAGAGCAAGGCGCGGCGATTGCTGGCCTGCCTGCAGTCGATACCATCAAGCAAGTCGAGCGCACCGCCAGTGGCGCGATCATCACATCCACAGTGCCGCGCGAGAGAGTGGTCATGGCGCAAACTCCGCAGGGATTCCGGTATTCCGTAATTAAGCATGCCTTCGACGAAGCGGCTCAGGATGGATTCATAGGCACAGACGAGGCTTCACTCGTAGAGCGCTCAGGGAACCAGGTTGCTGTCGTCATGGGCTCCGCGCGAAATATCAAGATCACAACTCCCTCAGACTTGGAACTCGCTGAATTCTTTTTTCACCACGGAGACACAGAGACACGGAGAAAGGCGGGGGGAAATCGGTGAGTACTGGTCCGAAACCAGCAATTGTGCCTGCGACCGAGTTGCTTGAAGAGAAGCTGACTCAGCAGATCATTGGCGCAGCGATCGAAGTTCATCGACATCTCGGTCCTGGGCTTTTGGAGTCAGCTTATGAGGAATGTCTATGTCACGAGTTGACGCTCCGACGGCTACCGTTTAGGCGCCAAGTTGACCTACCTGTGGTTTACAAGAATGTTGCTCTGGATTGCGGCTACAGAATGGATCTTCTGGTGGAGGACCGGGTTATTGTTGAGCTCAAATGTATCGAAGCTCTGCTCGCTGTTCATCAGGCCCAACTACTCACATATCTGAAGCTCAGCGGCAAGCGAGTTGGATTGATGTTCAATTTCCAGGTCTCCGTAATGACAAAAGGAATCGTCCGCAAGGTGCTATGAATTTCCTTTATATCTCCTCCGTGCCTCCGTGTCTCCGTGGTCAAAGGGATTTGCCATGAGGATTGGTTACGGCTGGGATTCGCACGAGTTTAAGAAAGGCGTGCCCCTGAAGATCGGCGGCGTCACGCTAGAACACACCCATGGGCTCGCCGGGCACTCTGATGGCGACGTTCTGTTGCACGCTCTTACCGACGCTTTGTTAGGCGCGGTAGCCGCCGGCGATATAGGCGGCTATTTTCCTCCTTCGGACCCAAAATGGAAAAATGCGGATTCATCGCTCTTCGTCGCCGTCGCGTTGGCGAAGGTGAAAGAAGCTGGGTACCAAGTCTGTAACGTGGATTCCACACTTGTGCTGGCCGAACCGAGAGTCGGCCCGGTCGCAAACCGCATTCGTCAACGCGTAGCCGAGCTGCTGGAAATTTCGCCGCTGGAAGTCGGCATTAAAGCGAAAACACCGGAAGGCATGGGCACCGAGAAAGCCGCCATTGCGCACGTGGTTGTGCTGCTGGAAAGACAAGACGAGCACAAGAAGCTCGAGGTTGCCGCGGCAATGCTTGATGCGGACAAGCACGTGGACGAAGTTGTGAAAGGTCTCATCAGCGACGTGAAGATTGAAAAGAAGCCGCGACGGGAGCGAGAGAAAGTTACGCGATGAAGCAGGACTGTTCCGCCTCTGCATTAAATGGAATCGTCTCTCTCTATATTAAATAGGAATCGTTTCTTTTATGAATTGATTTCATGAAGGCTTCGGCTCCTCGTTTGAGCCTTTGGCCGGTTATGCAACCAAAGTCTACTCACTCGAAGAGCCGAAGCCTTCATGAAATCAATTTGTTTTAGAGAGCTGAATGAGAATAGAGCCAACCCAGGACAGTAGAGAGAAAGACTTCAGCGACTAGTCAGTAAAGCCGGAAACTGACTTCGATCTGAATAGCGACGTTAACTTTCCGGCCGTCTTTTACTGCTGGTTCAAACAACCACTGATTTAAGGCCTCAAGAGCCTTCTCGTCCAGGCCAAGGCCTAGCGCGCGGATCACACGCGGATTATGAATCCTACCGTCAGCACCCACAATCGCTTCCACCAGAACGGTGCCTTGATGCTTGGCTTTGCGAGCTTCTTCTGAGAATTCAGGCTCGGTCTGGTACTTGATGCGTGGCGGAGAAACTCCGCCGCCAACTTGGAAGACTCCGCCGCCAATACCCGCGGTATCTCCGGGGCCAACACCACGTCCGCTGCCATCACCTACGCCGCCGCAACACCCAGCGCCGATGCCGGAGCCGTAACCGGTTCCGTTCGAAGGCACGCTCAATACGCTGGTGAGCGATCCAACTGGACCTTGCTGTGTGATCTTCACTTGCGGTGGGACCATCACAGTCTGCTCAACCGCGAGCTTCGGTGCGTCATTGCGGATCACCACAGTCGGAGGCGTAATCTGCTGCATGCTGAACTTCGGGGGCGCACCGTGGCTGACTTCGAGTTTGTCGCGATCTCCACCACCGCCACCGCCACCTACGTGCTTCGCTGCGCTGGGCAGAGGAATGTACGCTCCAATATCCACCACCGGTCCAAGGGCCTGCGCAATCTGCGTGCGATGCTCGATCACCTGATGAGTGAGAAAGAGAACGAGTGCAAGTACTGCGGTGTGCAGAATAATGGATGTATAGAAGTTGCGCGACTGAACCGCGTAGGTTCCGTATCCATCGCCGAACAATGTAGGCAGGATGTCGTGTGGCTGCCGCGGAGTGGGGATATTTCCCGACGGTAGCGGAGAGGCCGGTTGCGTGGCCGAGGTAGCCATGTGTCTGCTCCACAGTATAGACCGCCGGCACACAAAATGTTCCCGATTTCTCGGGCATGGCGCCGGCATGGCGACCTTGGACTCGAGTACGCCAATCTCGAAGCCCGTGCCAGCAGCTACTCTAAAACGTTACAGCGCAGTGGCTTGCACAAGCAGCGAGGGACACGACAATAACACGTCACCCACGGTCTCGCCAGTCAAAATGGGACGAAAATCATGATCGGCAGTTGTAGCGCTAACCGCATTTCTGCGTATCGGACCCATGCCGGTGCGTTCGAATTTCCCGATTTCGCAATTCGCGATTTCCTGATTTGGGGATTGGCAATTCACGAAATCACCAAATCGCGCAATCACGGAATAGTCATGTTCCTCTGGCGCGGCACAGGTTCGGTATCCATCCTTGCGCAACTTTCCGGAAACGAACCTTGCATTTTCCTGCCAACCCTCTTTCGAATCAATGGAATCTCAAACTTCAGGAGAATCCAGAAGGAGGCAAATTCAACTCATGGCAACAAGACATCGTTCCACTTCGCGAAGAAGCAGTTCATCGCGCAGCAGAAGTCGCCGCAGCAGCGGAAGCTCACGGCGTCGCAGTTCTGCCCGCAGCCGGCGCAGTGCATCGGCACGCGGTTCGCATCGCAGCAGCTCGCGCTCGCGCCGCAGTTCATCCTCGCGCGGACGGAAATCGAGTTCCCGTCGCAAGTACAGCCCGAGTGCCGGCAAGAATGTCGAGCGTGAAATGCATGAGTTCAAACGCGGCCGTCTCAAAATGGGTCGCAGCGGCAAGAAAGTAAAGAGCCGCAAGCAAGCAATCGCGATTGGCCTGTCAGAAGCTCGCCGGTCCGGCAAGAAGGTTCCGGCGAAGAAGAGCAGCTCATCATCCTCGTCTTCCCATCGCAAGGCAGCCTGATTTACTTCCGCGGGCCGTTGCGTCATGCGCGGCCCGCCGCCAATTCCATTCCTGCTCCGACGACATAATCGATGCCAGAGCAGCGCCCTTCTCGTCTTCGCTTTTCCTAACTCGGTGCTAAACTATCTCTGCGTTAAGGGCGCATCCGGTCCGCGGAAAGGACAGAAGTCCACCTGATTCAGACAACTGGTTCTACGAACTTACTTTCTGCCCGTCAGATGCGGACCTCGGGCGAGTGAAAGGAAGTTCGCCATGCCCACCAGAGTTCTCCCGCCCAATCCCAATCTGGATCACCTCAAGCACCAGGCAAAAGATCTGCTGAAAGCCCATGCAGCGCGCGATCGCGCCGTGGCGCAGCGGATTCGCGAATTCCATCCTCGCTTCCGCGAAGCTGTAGATGATGAAATCTTTACCGCGCATTTGAGCCTGAGCGATGCGCAGCTCGCCATTGCTCGTGGGTACGGATTCCCAAGTTGGACCAGGCTGAAGCGCCGAATCGAGCGCCCGAGCGCGATTGACGATGTAAGCCGTCCTCATCACGAGCGCATTGAAGATCCTGTCTTTCGTCATGCAGTGGATCTGGCCGATGCCGGAGATGTCGCCGGACTGCGAGTACATCTGATGCAATATCCGCAGGTAGTGAATCAGCAGGTAACCTTCGAGGGAGGCAATTACTTTCGCAACCCTACTCTCCTGGAATTCACTGCAGAAAATCCAGTTCGCCATCGCAAGCTCCCCAAAAACATCATCGACATAATGAAGGTAATTCTCGATGCCGGAGCCAACACGTGGTCGCGGGAGCAAACGCTCGGATTAGTTTGTTCCGGCTGCGTGCCTCGTGAGTGCGGAGTTCAAGTAACGCAGATCGATCTGCTGTGCGACTACGGAGCGAATCCTGATTCGGCAATGCAGACAGCACTGGGGCATGCTGAATTCGAAGCCGCGCACGCTTTGCTTCGACGCGGCGCTCATATCACCCTGCCAGTCGCAGCAGCTCTGGGGCGAGTCGAAGACGCGCAGCGCTTACTCCCGCCGTCAGATGGCCATCAACGCCACAAATCGCTCGCGTTCGCAGCGCAATTCGGACACTTAGAAATCGTTCGCCTGCTCCTCGATGCCGGCGAAGATCCAAATCGGTACAGCCCCATAGGCCTGCACTCGCATTCGACGCCTCTACATCAGGCGGCAGCCCGCGGGCACGCCGAAGTCGTTCGCCTGCTCGTGGAGCGAGGCGCGACGCCGGATATGAGGGACACGCTCTTTGGCGCGACACCGGCGGATTGGGCGAGGCACGAGGGCAAGACGGCGATAGAACGATATCTTAAGGATCGCTCAAAACCAGGAGAGCCAGGAGTTAGGTGACCGAACGGCCATGTTCGGCTCCTCAACCTGCGAAATCCCTGGAACTCCGAATGTAAAATGAATCAATGGCGACCCCTAAACAGCAAGCGCACCAGCTGCTGGATCGTCTCGACGCTTCTCAACTCGAGGTCATCGCGCACCTCCTGCAGGTCATGACCGATCCAGTCGCGCGCAGCCTTGCCAGCGCTCCACTGGATGATGAGCCTCTCCTGCAGCAAGAGACTGCCGAGATTGCCTCCACTCGCGCCGCGGTGGATCGTGGCGAGGGCATCGCGAACGAAACGGTCCTGGCCGACTTTGGACTGTCCCAGGAAGATTTCGATCGTATGGGGCGAAGGCCAGTGACCCCTTCCAAAGCGCCTCGCCAGCGTGGCTAGAACTGTCATTTGGTCAGCGCAAGCCCAGGCCCAGCTTCGCGATCGATCGCACGTCGGCTCTTCATATTTTGCATGTGCTCACTCGCTATCTGGCTACTGGAGAAGGCGACGTCAAACGTTTGCAGAACATTGAGCCGCCCGAGTTCCGGCTCCGCGTCGGCGACTTCCGCATCCGCTTTCATCAGGATGGAAACGTGATACGCATCACCGCGGTCAAACATCGCAGCGAAGCTTACCGCTAAACAGAACTGAAGCTATTTGTAACTCTCCAGTACTCCCGCCGCCTGGTTCAGTGCTTCCGTGAGCACGCCGATCTGCTCGTGCAGGCCATTCATGTCACCCGCATCGATTGCCTCGTTAACGCCGGGAATCACGACTGCCGCGTACCCGGTGTAGACGCCTGGGGCATAGATCGCGTGTCGAAACCACGGTCGATTTGGCAGTCCCTGCGGAATCAGCAGCGCGCGCTCGGCGTTGTTCAGCGTGCGATTCAGGCGAACGAGATCTGACGTGGAGGAATTCTGCGCTTGTCGAACTTGCGCTCCGGCGCGTTGGAATCGCTGCGCGGCGGCGACGACATCGGCAAATGCCGGCGTCGGAGCGCCGAATGTTTGCTGTGCTTTGGCCTGGGCTTGTTGGACATAACTGACAATCTCGCGGCCATAAAGCTCGTAGTCTTCCGGATAGTAATCGGCGCCGGCCATATGCAGCATCTCGATGCCGAAGACGCGCGCCATCTCCTGCTCGTACTTGAAGTCGGGATCGCCGAACTTCATGAACCAGGCAAAGTTATCGAAGGCCGAGTGATAGACACCATACGGGCCTCCGGAACCGATGTCGGTCGAAGGCACGCCCAAGCGCTGGAGGAAAACGGAGTAATCTGAGCCGCTTCCCAGATCGCCGACTTCAACATCGGTCTCCACCTTTGCCGCTGGAGGCCGGTTCTGCGATCCTCCCAAATCGGGAGAGATATTCTTGACGCGCTCCCGCTCTCGCGCGTTTCTCCAGACGTCGTACACGGTCCCGCCGCGCGGGCTGGGGACTTGCTTGGTCACGTCGCGAACGAATTGTTTCAAAGCGGGAACGGCGCTGGCGCCGAAGTTGGGTCCGGCAACACCGACGTCCATGTTGAAGTACGCGGCGGCTCGCTCCAGGTCTCGGGCGTGCTGCTCGCCCCACTCCGTCGACCCGATCATGCCTTCTTCTTCGCCGTCCCAACTGCAGAAGACCAGCGTCCGGCGCGGCTTCCATCCGCTCTTGAGCAAATCACCGATGCCATGAACCGCCTCCAGCATGGCTGCGCCACCGCTGCTGGGATCGACCGCGCCGTAAACCCAGGCGTCGCGATGATTGCCTCCCACCACCCACTCATCGGGAAATTCGCTGCCGCGCACCGTGCCGATCACGTCCCAAATGGTTTTGTAGGGCGTGTCCATCTTGAGGTGCATCTTCACGCGAACCGGACCTGGACCGATGTGATAGGTAAAAGGCAGCGCGCCCTGCCAGTCGCGCGGCGACTCTGGCCCGGCGAGGTTCTGCATGATCGGACCCGCATCGCCGAACGACAGCGGCATGGTGGGAATCTTCGGCAGATCTATAGCTGAGGCCGGCGGCGTACGTTGAGAGTCGGGCAGGTTCGGCACCGAAGCGATGCCCGGCGTGGTGGGATCGCCTGGGTAATAGAACGTGTAGTCAACCGATCCGCGCTGCACGCCTGTCGGCGGACGGAACGGTCCCTTGGGATACATGTCGCCGCGGTAGTAGCCGTCGTCGATCGGATCGGAGTAGATGATCACTCCCGCAGCGCCGTGCTCCTGCGCGACCAGGCTCTTCACGCCGCGATAATTCCCGCCATAACGAACCATCACCAGCTTGCCGCGTACATCCACCTTCATCGCCTCAAGCTGCTTATAGTCCTGCGGAGTGCCGTAGTTCGCATACACGACGTCGGCTTCAACATCGCCGGAAGGGGAGTACGCATTGAACGCAGGCAGGATGCGGGGATCGTTCTGGTATGGATCGTCTCCTACCTGCTCCCGACTCGGGCCATGCATCTTGACCGTCGGCGGCGCAGTGACATCGATGCTGACTTCCTGCGGAAAGGACAACAGCACTCTGTACTCGACGATCTGCGTATCGAGGCCCGCCTCGCGAAACTTCTGCGCAACGTACTCAGCGGTCTTGTGATCTTCGGGAGAACCAGCCACGTGCGGCGCCTGCGTCAGCATGCGTAGATGCTGCTCGGCAAGCTTCGGATCAGGAGACTGGTTGAACTTACGATCGATATCAGCTTGCCGGGAAAAGTCGCGAAAGCCGAATACCTGTTGTGCGTTGTTTGTAGTCTGTGGACCTGATCGAAATCCGGTAAGAAGAAAGAAAGCACCTATAGCTATGGCAGCAATCCGCCGTCGAGAAGAAGACAAGGATGGAAGCTCCGGGCAGCGAAGTTAAACCACATGAGGGTAACACGCTGATTTCGTCGATCCGGAGTCTTGGACTGTTTGGTCCAATGTTTTCACTCTGACCGGAATACTCTCAAGATACTGTCATCCTGAAGCGCTTCTTTTGCGCGAAGGATCTCCCGCGATGCTGCGGACTTAATTCCACTTTCCTGGCCCCTGCACCCAGAAGCTTGGAATGTGCGTGGCCAAGGAGCCTCGCAAGAGCATTCAAGATCGAAATATTTCGGGAGATCCTTCGCGCAAACCGGGGTCCCCGCAAAGCCGCTTTTGCTTTGTGGGGTGGAAGAGAAGCGCTTCAGGATGACAGAACCTTAGAAATTCCAGAAATTTCGACCAGAAAATGGCCTTGCCCAAAATGGAACGAACCTCAGATCGAATCATGCTCACCGTGCTTCTGCACATACACGAGCGCGATGTTGCTGCCGCCGCTCTCAGGTTTCACTGCGACGATGTGCTGCTTGTCGTCGATTCCCGTCTTTAGCTCGACGGTGTTGCTGTCATCCCAGCGATAATTGGAGCCGTGTCCGCGTTCACTTCCGCAGGTAAGCTGATTGCTGTCGCTCTTGTCGCGATCGTGGAAGCCGACCTCGCCGCCCTTGCACTCCAGGTACTTTCCGTACTTCTGCTTGAGATCCTGGCGATACCAGGAGAGAACTTTGTCCGGTGAGTCGTCGCTGTGAAAGTTAAGCGCAATCACCTTCAGCTCTCCCCACGGACTGGAGATGTTCACGTTGGCCTGGTCATGATCGTGTCCCTCTTTGGGAACGAGCTTGGCCCCGGGATAGACATTCAATCCAGTCTCTTCCGGCTTAACTTGATCAGTGCGTACGCTCACTGAGCCGAACGGCGTCTTCACATCGACATTGTCACCGTTATTGCTTTTGCTGACGTTCACACATGCTGTAAGCGATAAGCCAACAGCAATGATGGAGAGATAAGCGAGTTGTCTGCGCGATTTCATTCGATTTGTGCGGCTCCTGATGTTGCTTTCGGCAAGTCCGCGACACGCATCTCTTCCGGCTTGAGCTGCAGTCCGAATCCGCGGTCGGCGATGCCGGGGAGGCTCACCGGGAGCTTGCCTTTCAGCTGTATCTCGCCAAAGAGCAGCTTCACTGCGCTGCGCTCCGACGTTGGCGCGTTCGAATACGTACAGATATACGTTGCCACATTGGGAAAGTTCATTGCAAGATACGGATTGCCCATGGCGATCACCGCCATCTTCGACCCCACTGCGTCGAGCAATTGCTGCATGAGAGTTCCCGTGGCGTCGTTTAAGCCAACCGTGTTTGTGAGCTGACCGTTTACTACGGTTTGCTTCGCCGCGGTCGGTACAACATATGCGGCGACGACCACCTTCTGCGCCTGCTTCGCCGCCTCGACGATTTCAGGCGTCATGCCTGCGGCGATGGTCGAATCGACGTAGTAGACCTTCGTTCCACGCGCCCGCCGCCGCAACTCAAGCTCGAAGACGCGGCCATACTGACTGCGAACGTCGTCGGTGATTATGATTCCCACGACGGGCGAAGAGGTCCCTGGAATTCGATACGCTCCGGGCTGTGAATTGGTTCCGGGCACTCTCGGTGCTGTTGCAGGTAATGGCAGGACTTGTCCGCTATCGCGCACCAGAGTTACAGCGGCATCCGCCACCTGCTGCGCGAAATCAATGCTCTCGGGACGGCTCACGATATGCGGAATCTCTTCCATGTCCACCAGCCGGGCTTTATAGAGGCCGAGCGAGGCCTTGGCCCGCAGTATTTTGAGTACGGAAGTGTCGATTTGCTTTTGGGAGATCTCCTTACTGCGAACTGCCTGAACTAGGCCATTGAAAGCACCGTCGAGATCGGAAGGCAGCAGCACCATGTCATTGCCTGCTTTTACTGCGTCGACCGCAGCGCGGCCGGAGGGATTCGGTCCGTTCTCGGGATAGAGGCGCGTCAGCCCATGCATTTCGAGCGCATCGGTCACGATCAAGCCCTGGAAGTGGAGCTTGTCCTTGAGCAGATCAGTGACAATCTTGTGCGACGTAGTAGCGACTTTATCTGTATCTGGTTCCAGAGCGGGAACCGTGACGTGAGCCACCATGATCGAATCGACTCCGGCCTCAACCGCTTTCTCAAACGGCGGAAGCTCAACCGAATCGAGACGTGCGATATCGCCGGGAACCATCGCCACGCCAAGATGGGAATCGGTTGCCGTGTCGCCGTGTCCGGGAAAATGCTTCGCCGTACTCAGCATTCCGTACTTGCGCGAACCATTCACGTACGCCGCCACCATCGCCGCGACCTGTTGCGGATCTTCTCCGAATGACCGCGTGTTGATAATCGGATTCTTCGGATTTATGTTCACGTCGGCAACCGGAAAGTAATTCCAGTGCACGCCAATCGCTCGCGATTCCTGCGCCGTGATCTCGGCGAACTTCTCTTCGAAATCAGGGTTGTAAGTAGCGCCGAACGCCATGGCGTGCGGGAAAGCCGGCGTTTCGTTCAGGCGCATCGAGAGGCCACGCTCAAAATCCGCAGCAACCAGCAGCGGCAGCTTCGATTCCTTCTGCAGCATGTTCGTCACGGCAGCAGCTTCGTAGGGCAGATCGCGGATGAGCAGTCCATCAGAGACGCGAACCGTAAGGATGATCGAGCCCAGATGGTACTTCTTGATGGCGTCCCGCACCTGCTGGTATTCGTCACTCTCGACATTGAGGAAGTCGGCATAGGCGCGAATCTGGATCATCTGCCCGATCTTCTCTTCGAGCGACATCTTCTTGAGCGTCTTTTCCGCCCATTTATTTCCTTCAGAGGTGAGTTGCACCGGCCCGGCCTTTACATATTTTTCTTCCTTGGCAGCGGCGGGCAAAACCAGCAACAGAATTAGAAAGACAGCACGCAGGCGTGAATTGAACATGGATGCAAGATAACAGGTCGAAATCACTTCTTGATAGAACTAGGCGAGTAGCCCTGCCACACGTATTCAAGCGCTTCCGCAAAGGTCTGCTGCTTCACCCCGCGATCCACATGGCCGGCGTTGCGGGCAAAGACAAACTGATAGTGATATCCCTTGGCCGCGAGCGCCTGCGCCATGCGTTCGTTGGCCAGGACCCAGTCATGCATGTTGTCGCGCATAGCGTTCGGATTGAGCAGGTCGCGGTCTCCAACTTCCATCCAGATTCTTATCGGCTTGCGTGGACCGTTGGGAATCATGTGCTCGTGGAACTCCCATGCCCCGTGCGGAGTCTGTGCATCGTACGGCCATTGCTGATTTACGAACGTCCCCGAATAGGAGAGGACGCGATGATACAGCTCCGGGTGATACCACGCCATGATCAACGCGCAAGCCGCACCGGAGCTGCCGCCGGTCGTCGCGCGCGCGTCGGGATCTTTCGTCAGCTTCACGTGAGCCTGGGCTTCGACCTGCGGCAAAACTTCCGTCTCGACGAACTCGGCATACTTGCCTGACATCGTGTCGTACTCAAGTCCGCGCTCGCTTCCCTGTGCGTCGCCGCCTCCATTGCCGATGGAAATGCCAATCATCGGCGGAAGCTTATGCTGAGTGAGCGAATCGAGGGCGACGAACAGCAGCCGGTCCGGTCCATCGGCTCCCACGATGAAAGGCGCGATGCTCCCCGCAACGTACCATTTTGGGACATACACGAAGACTTTACGCGTGTACGGAGCAGGATGGCTGGTAGTCACAATCAGCTTTGCCGGATCCGCAGGATCAGGCGTTCCAAAAGTATTTGGCGCGCGCGCAATGCCCGGATAGCTCTTGCTATCCGACGAGTTCATATTGAACTCGATCACCGTCCCATTCGCAAGAGTGTCGTTGCCTGCTTCGGGGGCAGCAGCGATCTCGGGAGCCGGATTGTGCGTGGCTCCGAGAATAAAGTTTCCGTCGGCAGTGGGCGAAGGCACCGCCCCGTCGGGCAATTCCGTAGCGGCGACGAAACCAGGGCTATGAGGATCGCGTGTCGGCATTGGCGGACGCGGCGGATGCTGCGTCGGCGCGGGAGCTTGTCCCAGAACAGGACAGTAGGCAAGCAAGATGGTAATCGTCAGCAGAATGCTTGCGGAAAACAGAAACGGAGTAGAACGAAAGTTGGCCATGCCCAAGCATTATCGCAGTGAAGTCTCCGTGACCTCGTGTGTTGCCTCCGTGACCTTCGTGTTCGCCTTTCCCGGTGATTTGACTTCGCTGCTTTGCAGTGCTCTACTGTGCCCCAACCTATAGTTCGCGTACAAAACAATATCTAAAGCGATTTAGATAAGCCCTCCACGGCGAGCTTGGGTCCTTGGCAATATGCGTACTGTTACTTCCCTTCCTCTCCGACTCCTCTTCATTCTTTTGCTCTTTGCCGCCGCAATCTATGCCGAAACCGGCGAACAAGCCTGGCTGCGGTATGCACCTTTATCTGCTCAAGAAGCGAAACAGTACGAATCGTTGCCTTCGGACCTCGTCGCGCTCGGCGACTCCGCACTGCTCAAGAGTGCTCAAGAGGAATTATCCCGCGGTGTGGAAGGAATGCTCGGCAAGAAGCTTGCCTCTTCGAATGCCCTGCCATCAGGCGGATCAGCCATGGTACTGGGAACAGTTGAGTCGATTCGCGCGGCCATTCCCGATTTGCAACTGCCCGCGCTTCAGCAAGACGGCTACTGGCTGGCCACGAAGAAGAGCGGGGATGAAGAACGCATCATCATCGCCGGCGGCGACGATCGAGGCGCCCTATATGGGAGCTTTGCTCTGCTGCAGAAGATCGCGCTCGGCGCGAACCTTGACTACCTCGAAGAGACCCAACAACCGTACGCTTCCCTCCGATGGGTTGATCAATGGGACAACCTCGACGGTCGCATCGAACGCGGATACGGCGGGCCTTCAATCTTCTTTGAGAACGGCTCAGTCCGCGCCGACCTCACTCGCGCTTCCGAGTACGCGCGCCTGCTGGCTTCGATCGGCATCGATGGCTGCACGGTAAACAACGTCAATGCGAATCCGCATGTTCTCGACGAGAGCTTTCTTCCTCAGCTCGCCCGTATTGCCGACATCTTCCGCCCCTGGGGAGTGAAGCTCTCGATCTCCGTCGATTTCAGCAGCCCCAAAGTCATCGGCGGCCTCGATACTTTCGATCCACTCGATCAGCACGTTGCAGATTGGTGGAGCAAGCGCGTCGATGCCATCTACCGTCAGATTCCCGACTTCGCTGGCTTCGTCGTGAAAGCCGATTCCGAAGGACGTCTCGGCCCCGCGACTTACAACCGCACTCCTGCCGACGCCGCGAACGTGATCGCCCGCGCGCTCAAGCCCCACGGTGGCATCGTCTTTTATCGTGCGTTTGTCTACAACCATCATCTCGACTGGCGTGATCCGAAGGCCGACCGGGCAAAGGCTGCCTACGACAACTTCCATCCACTCGATGGCAAGTTCGATGACAGCGTCGTGATTCAGATCAAGAACGGGCCCATCGATTTTCAGGTGCGCGAACCGGTGTCGCCTCTAATCAGCGGCCTCGAGAAGACCAACGAAGCTCTCGAACTGCAGATCACGCAGGAGTACCTCGGCCAGGCGCGGCACCTGGTTTATCTGCCGACGATGTGGAAAGAGGCGCTCGACTTTGATCTGCACGCGAATCACCACGTCACCTTGATGAAGGACATTGTCGCCGGCCGCACCTTTCATCGGCCGATTGGCGGCTTCGTCGGCGTTGCCAACGTGGGAATGGATGCCAACTGGATGGGTCACCCACTCGCCATAGCCAACGTCTACGGCTTCGGGCGATTGGCATGGAATCCGAATCTCACGGCCAGAGCCATCGCCGAAGAGTGGACGCGGCTTACGTTCGGCAGCGATCCCGAAGTGGTCAACACCATCACCGACATGCAGATGGCCTCATGGCACATCTACGAGAACTACACCGGCCCGCTCGGCGCCGGCACGCTGACCAACATCACGGGGCCCCATTACGGACCGGGCATCGAATCATCGGAGCGCAATGGATGGGGGCAGTGGCATCGCGCCGATCACAACGGCATCGGCATGGATCGAACTGTCGCGACTGGCACCGGCTACACCGCGCAGTACAGTCCCGAAGTGGGACGGATGTATGAACCGCTCACGACTACGCCGGATGAACTGCTGCTCTTCTTTCATCATGTGCCATACACGTACAAGCTCCATTCCGGGAAGACCGTCATCCAGCACATCTGCGATTCTCATTACGAAGGCGCAGAGCAGGCCGCCGGTCTCGTCCGCTCATGGGAGCGCCTGAAGGGGCGCATCGACGACGAACGCTATACAGCCACGCTGGCGCGGCTCGAATATCAGAGCGGGCACGCGCTTGTCTGGCGCGATGCAGTCTGCAGTTGGTTCCTGCGCACGTCGGGAATTCCCGGCACCAAAGGACGCGCTGGACGCTTTCCCGATCGCACCGAAGCCGAATCGATGCACCTGAGTGGCTATCAGCCCGTCGAGATCACTCCATGGGAAACGGCGTCAGGCGGCAAGGCGGTGCAGTGTCCAACAGGCGGGAGCTGCGTGGCGGAGTTCAAGTTCCCGAAGGCGACCGGCCAGTACGAGCTCGATGTTCAGTACTTCGACATGCCGACCGGGCAAGCGAAGTTCCGCGTGCTGGTCGGCGGGCACGAAGTTGATCAATGGATCGGAGACGATCATCTGCCCGCGCGGAAGCTCGACGGCGATTCCTCGACTCGGCGGCGCATTCACAACGTGACGCTCCATAAAGGAGACGAAGTTCGCGTCGAAGGTACGCCGGACCGAGGCGATCCGGCGGCGCTCGATTATGTCGAGATTCATCCCGCGTCTGAAGAGCAGAGTGCGAGCTATCCTCCGCGCGTCCACCTCACCGCCGAGCAGGACCATCAACGCACGATGGAGCTGCTGCATATCACCTCACTGCGCCCGGGACCGAGCGGCAATCCATCCGCTCCCAATGCCGCCAACACAGATGAATCAAAGGTCCCACCGTATACACTGCCCGATCCGCTTACGTTCAAGAATGGGAAGAAGGCAAAAACTCCGAAGGATTGGTGGCAGAAGCGGCGTCCCGAAATTGTCGAAGACTTCGATCGCGAGATCTACGGCCGCGTTCCGTCGAACGTTCCCAAAGTGGAATGGCAGGTGGCGAACGTTGAAGAGGAGAAAGTTGGGGCCGTTTCGGCACTGACCAAAAAGCTCGTTGGGCATGTGGACAACTCGGCATACCCGCTCATCGATGTGAATATTCAGTTGACTCTGACCACGCCCGAGAACGCCACCGGGCCGGTTCCGGTGATCATGGAGTTCGGATTCAGCCCGGAATTCATGGCGGCGATCGCGCGCCGGTTTCCTGCGCTGCGCGGCGCAACATCTGGGCCTACTTGGCAGGAGCAAGTCCTGGCGAAAGGCTGGGGATACGCGATTCTGATTCCCACCACGATTCAGGCCGACAACGGCGCAGGGTTGACAGAAGGAATCATCGGTCTCACCAACAAAGGACAGCCGCGTAAGCTCGACGATTGGGGCACGCTCCGAGCCTGGGCATGGGGCGCGAGCCGCGCGGTCGATTACTTCGAGACCGATAAGACAGTGGATGCGAAGCGCGTCGGCATCGAGGGCCTCTCCCGATATGGGAAGGCCGCGCTCGTGACCATGGCATACGACCAGCGCTTCGCCATCGGCTTCATCGGCTCTTCCGGCGAAGGCGGAGCCAAACTCTATCGCCGCATCTTCGGGGAGCAAGTGGAAAACATTGCTGCATCCGGCGAGTATCACTGGATGGCCGGCAACTTCCTCAAGTATGCCGGTCCGCTCACGACTAATGATTTGCCCGTCGATGCCAACGAACTGATCGCGTTGTGCGCGCCGCGTCCGGTATTCATCAGCACCGGCGCGCCGAAAGTGGAAGGCGGCTGGGTCGATGCCAAAGGCATGTTCCTCGGCGCAGTAGGTGCCGGCCCGGTTTACCGCCTGTTGGGAAAGAAAGATCTGGGTACAACGGAATTCCCGCCGATCGAAACGACACTAATCAGCGGCGACATTGCCTTTCGTTCTCACAGCGGCGGACACACAACAGGACCAAACTGGCCGATGTTCCTGGAATTTGCGCAGAGATATTTCGGACAATCAGCTGCCAGAAAATAAAGCTTTTTTTCACCACGGAGGCACGGAGTACACGGACCAGACAAGATTGAGCCCGGCTGATTGACAATGTCGTCGTGCTTGCCCCGGCTTGGACTCACATCTTGCCTGAGCGGAGATACTGCTTCATCGCATTTTGCGCCAAGGTGAGGCCAATCGCCCAGCGCTGTCGTGCTTCCCAAACATCCGCTCCATACCCGTGAAGATAAAAAGTTATGTAGTAGCTGTCCGAAGTGCCGGCGTCACGATGATTCAAACAGCGACGCACGATGAACTGCGCCGCGCTGCTCAAATCGGGAGCTTGTCGCAGCATTCGGGCCAACGTTTGGACAAACAGCTCGCATTGCGGGAAGCGGTTACAGGCAGCCGATGCGAACAGCAGATCGATGTACGAACCGAACTTCACCGCTTCGCCGAAGACCTCGTCTTCGGCATCCATCTCACTCGTGCTCCACACGTCGCACTTCGCCGTTTCAATCAGCGAGTCGGCCGAGTTCGCCCAATCCAGAAAAGTCGCCAATTCGTCGTAAGTACACGCTTCGGGTATCCCCAACAGAAGTTCAGGCTGTCGTTTGAGATCGAGGTAGCGCAACGAGCCATCGTCGGAACGCCACGGAATTTCGAGAACGGGATCATTCGAGCCGAGTTCGACAGTCCATTCCGCCACCATGAGGATATGAAGAGTCTATCGGCAAGTGGCGAACTTAGAATGTGCTCCTTACTTATGGATCACGTCCGTGTACCTCTAGCGGAAATTCTCGACAATCATGATTTCGCTTCCGCCTTCGTCCGGTTGTGTGCAGAGGAGCAGCTTCCCGTCGGGCGAGACCGCCATTCCAGGTCCGGGATTTGGCGGGCCATCGAGCAAACGCAGGTCGACGATCTTCCCAGTCGCAAACGGCAAAAATGAAAGCATCGGAATGATGTCGGTTGAGTTCGGCTTGCGCGCCGGACGAAGTAAATAGATCCCTCTTTCGCCGAGGCTCCAATATCTCCACAGATTCGGCAGCAGTTCGCCGGTCACAAGTGTTTCAGGTCCGCCGCTGGTTGGCATGGAGTAGATACCGGCTTCGTTCCACTTGGCGTAGTAGAGCGTCTTTCCGTCGCGGGATTCAAATGGAGCGAAACCGCCATGAGTAGTCACTTGCACCGGCTTATTTGATCCGTCCACCGGCGTTTTCCATAGGTCCCAATTGCCGCCCGCATTGGACGCATAGTAGATCCAGCGGCCATCCTGAGACCAATTTGGGACTACGGCATCTTTGTCTCCGCTTCGAGTTAACCGGCGTGGTTCTCCGCCTTCGGCATCGATCACATAGATCTCCGAGTGCTTCTCGGGACGTGCGTCGAATGCGATCTGCTTTCCGTCTGCAGACCAATGCGGACTGCCTGTTTGGCGGCCACCAAAGCGGGTGAGCTGAATGGCGTTCGTGCCACCGGGCGAGGAGACCCAAATTTCCCACGAGCCGCTGCGAGTAGAGGCGAACGCTACCCGCCGGCCGTCGGGCGAGAACTGAGGGGCCACCTGCAGTTGGCGAGAGGCTATCGCGACACGTGCCGGAGTGGGCGACTCTCCGGGTACCGGTATGTCATAAGCCCAGATCTTGTCGGAGTACGTGGATTGAACAAAGGCGAGATGATTTCCAGCGGGCGAAACGGCGGGAGCTCCGGAATTGTCAGTTCCGAACGGCAACTGCCTGGGTGCTCCGCCGAAAACGGGAACGCGCCAGAGGCCACGCCGCTCGCCGCCTCCACGCGCCGAGGAGAAGATGATGTCCTGACCGTTTTGGGAAAACGCGATGCCGCTGATGTGCTCGCCGTCGTTGGTGAGACGACGAGGCTCACCGCCGGCAGCATTCATCACGAAAACATCGAAAGCGCCTGAGCTGAAGTTGCGCGAGAAGGCGATCAGCTTGCCATCGGGCGAGAACGCAGGCTCACTATCTCCGGTGTAGTTCTCTGGAGGAAATGTCAGCCGAACTCGTTCGCCGCCGTCGAGTGAGGTGTGATACAGACTCATGGGCTCCTGCCAATTTGACCGCTCTGCCGCGAGCAGCCATTTACCGTCGGGAGACCACCGCAGATCAGAGATCTCCCCGACCTGAAACAGCTTCTTTTCCTCTCCCCCGGTCGCCGGAACCAAATAGACCGCTGCCGAACGGCGTGATGCCATTCGCTCCTTCATCTGCTCCGTTAGAGACTTGTTGGGATTCGGCGCGGGATCGGGCAATCGTTCAAAGCGGACGCATGCGAGATAGCGTCCGTCAGGCGACCAGGTCGGCACCACGTGACCGACTCCGGTCTGCTGCGGAAGCAGACGAACCGGAGCGCCATCGCCGAGTAACTTTACATAGATGTCCGGCAGCTCATTCTTCCCGGAGACCCAGGCATAAGCGATCTCCTTGCCGTCGGGCGAGAACTGGGGATCCATTTCATATCCCAGGGAGGCGGTGAGCGGAACAAGGCGAAATTCGTTAGTTGCTGTTACTCCCAGTGGTCGCGTGCGAGGGCGATTAACAGCGATAGCGATAATCGCGGCCATCGCGATTGTTACTGCGCCGATTCCGGCCGCCCAACGCTTCGATTTGTTGTTGAGAAGGCGAACGTCGGTAGGAAGTTCGTGAGCTGGAGTTGCCGCATCCGCAGGGCCCAAATTATTCGGCATCGCAATTGGAGCGATGAACCTATAGCCCCGGCGGGGCAGGGTTTCGACGAAGCGCGGATTCTCGGCGTCGTCACCGAGCGCCAGGCGAAGCTTTTTGACCGCGACATTAATTGCCTGGTCGAAGTCGCCAAACTCCGCTTCGCCCCACAAGCGACGCTTCAGCTCCTCTCGTGAGACCAGCTCTCCCCGACGTTCCAGCAGCATGACGAGAACTTTGAATGGCTGCTCCTGCAGCCGGATACGCACACCTGCTTTTCGTAACTCGCGTGTATGAAGGTTGAGTTCAAAGGTGCCGAAACATAGAAGGTGGCCCTCTTCGCCGTTCATTGATTTGTGATCGGGTGGTTGCAGCTCCGGGTTCATGGAGGGTGCCTGCCCGCCGCTTAACGCGAATCGTCTCATATTTCTGAATTTTGGAGATTGTCCTGCCCAACTCCTGGCCGGACACATCTCCGCGTAACGCTCAATCCCCGAGGAACTTAGCCGGACACCTGCGATTCCCGAATTGAACATCTCCCGCACATTGAACGTTCGGCCATGACCTGACCACAGTGGCTGCCGCTTAGACGTATGTGGCGGCCATGCGATTAGCAAAACTTTTGACACCGTTCATCTTGTTAACGTTCACTGCGGTTTGCGCAAGTGGACAGCATCAGTTCGGGACGATGCCGGACACGCGGGGTCAGTCGGTGGTTCTCTGCGCAGATGGGTTGAGTGGCGGAGATTGCCAACTTGCCCAAGGGATTGTGCGGTTATCGCTCAAGGAGTTGAGCGCGTCCGTCCCGGATTGGAGAGTGGTTATCATTCCTGAGTCGCGCTGGACCACTACGGCAAGAATGTACAGAATAAAATCCACTACACCGGCGTTTACCGACCTTGGCATTCGGACCACTTACATCGAGGCAAGCCTTGTCTTTCGGGATGGGCGCGTAGACGAAAATCTCCAGCGGTACACGTCTTCAAACGGAGCGGGCAGGCTCGTGTGGGTGATTGCGCATGAATATGGACATATCCTTTGCAACACGCGCAACGAGCAACAAGCCACCGCCGCTGCTGGTCGTCTTATGTACGGTCGCAGACTCGTCTGCCCTTGAACGGCCCCCAGTGGCTTTCGAGGGCGGGCCAAGGGCCAGCGACTTGAGGTTCACTGCAGTCCGGGGTTTCGTCGGCGTTTTGAATTCCAATACAGCGCGAGACCGATGAGAATCGCGACTGATGTACCGCCGATCAGCTTCAGTTCGAACACTGCTTTGTTCGTGGTCTCGCCTGGCGGAATCATCGAGAGCACCATCGAGAGCAGACAAATGAAGAATCCGAGCAGGCCCACAATCCACACTCCCGCGCGCCCGCCTGGAATGAGCACCGCTTCGGCGTTCCCATTTCGATCTGCCCGGTATGCCAGCTTGATGACGGCAGCGTACATATACAGAAATGGCAGGAAGTAAAGAATGATCGCGGCATCTACCAGCACTTGGTAGGCGCCGTTCACTGTCTCGCTGATCTGCGCGAGGACAAGGATAAACGCGGAAATTCCTGCTTGAATAAGGATGGCAATGTACGGCGTGCGCCAACGCGGATGAATTTTTCCGAAGAATGCCGGCAGATAGCTGTCGATGCCAACCGCAAATGGCACCCGTGCGATTCCTGCCACCGTGGTTCCGACGCCGCCGGCGTTCCCGACCGTGACCAGCAGCGCCGCAATTACGCCCACGATCCCGATGCCGAGCAAATGCGATCCCGAGGTAATCGCCTGGAAGACACCGCTCTTGGGATCAACATCCGCAGGCGTGACCATTACCATCGTTGCCAGAGTGCCGAGGATGTAGATGAGCGCAATCAGGACTCCGGAGCCCAGAATCGCGCGCGGAAAGGTTCGCCGCGGGTTGTGAACTTCCTCCGACATCGCACAAACCAGTTCCAAACCCGTGAACGCGAATGCAATCTGTGACCAGAAGTTCACGGTGTCAAAATCCCAAGTCGGGAGAATATTCAGGCGGGTGAGGTGAACGTGCGATCCGGCTCGCGAATAAACGGCAATGGCAATCGCGATCAGAACCAGGAGCGGAGCATAGGTCCCGACGCCTCCGGCATTCTGCAGCCACTTTCCGATATTTAGACCAACGATATTCAGGCCGACGGCAACAGCTAACAGTATCAGCGAGCCCGCTACGAGAAAGTGTTTGTCGTTAGCAAGGTGTGAATGACCGAGTCCACCGATGTACGCGCTCATCGCCGTGCTCGCCACCAGCAGTCCAGGAAAGTAGAAGAAGGAGTAAACCCAGTACGCCCATCCGGCGACGAATCCGTGAGAGTCGCCGAACGCTTCGCGTGTCCAGATGTAGAGGCCGCCTTCTGACGGGAAGCGGCTGGAGAGTTCGGTGATCACGAGCGCCGTGGGGAAGAAAAAGAAGACTGCGGCCAACACCCAGAGGCTCAGAGATGATGTCCCATTATGGGCAGCGGCAGCGATCCATCGCGGACCGAGCACGGCAGCGATGTTGAAGAGGAGAACATCCCAGAATCCCATCTCGCGGCGCAGTTGCGATACGCCTTCTCGTTGCGGATGGGACAATCAGCTCGCCTCCAGACTCTTAAGCAGACAAAGAAATCCCGGCTTTGCGCAGCCGGGATTCCAAGCCTACCAGATTTAATTTCGACTAACTATCGGCGAAGCCAGTACACCAACCCACCCACGACACCTAATCCACCGAGCAGCAGTAGGAGCGGGAGTGGAGAGCCGGTCTGGGGAAGTGCTGGGGTTTGATTCTTAGCTGTGTTTTCGTTCGCTGCAGGCGCATTTTGAGTCGCGGAGCTTTGCTGTTGAGCTCCGGCGTTCTGAGTAGACGAACTGGCATTCTGTTCTGAAGTTTTGTGCCGCTGCTGCCATGCTGTGGAACTCGATGTCGCTGGTGCCGTCGACGGAGCAGCCTCACTCTGATCGCTCTGCGGCAGTGCCGGCGATTGATTCTGAGCCATCAGCGTACCTGCGTTCGCGGGCTGCGCAGGTTGATTCGCTGGCTGTGAGCTGGCGGCGACGGTGCTGGTTTCAGGACCCAGATTGCCGGTGCGCACTCCCCGCGTGTTCAACTCAGCGATGCTGTCGTTGTTAAAGGTCTTCACATCCTGCGGACGGTGCGACCGATATACGCGGGCGATCTGCCCCAGGCTCGGGGTCGGATTAGAACCGTTCGGCAATCCCGATTCGAAATGCTGAATGCCATTTTCGAACGGCTCAGCCGGTGTAGCCGCAGCGCCTGAAGCGGTTGTGATCGTCGCGCCGGCTGGATTCGCCGTGCTCGGGATTGCGGCTAAGTTCGACGATGTCGGCTCCGTCACCGCGAACGGTGTGCCATTCGGGTTGTAGACCGACGGACCACTGGATGAGCGACTGTCGTTCGCTGCCGCAGCGGAAATAGGCGCCCCCACAGCAGATCCACTGCCCGGCAGCGCGATATCAGGCGTGGAGATCAGCGGGGCGTTCGCGGCACTCACGGGCACCGTCGCCATCGCTGGACTCGCCGTGGTGGCGGTCCCGCCAACAACTGCAACCTGCGCAAAACCGAACGAAGCTGACAAAACGACTGCAAGCGACAATTTACTGAACATCTTCACCTCCAGGCGCGCCAGCTTGCCCGCGTTCATCACTCGACGCAAGTCCGCCAATAACGGCACACCAGACCGTGAGTTGTTGGATTGCTCCAGAACTACTGCAGGATGCCTGTCTGCCTACTGCCGAGTCGTTCCCCGCGAGAAAGTCTGATCCTGGCAAACGTCGGCAAAAGCATACGCCGGTTCACTCACCTTGCCACCTCACAGGCTCTAGTGGAGACGTGCCATACCCGGCTGGACCAAGACCGACAAACTGTCCGCAACAAAATTTTTCATCCCAGCTTTGCTCGCCTTCGAGGGAATAAAGCTCCAATCCTCTCGGTTCCCTTTCACGGAAACCCTGATCGCAAAGGAGCCTATGTCGCACCGACGCAACAAACCTGATTCGAATCTTCTTGATGAGCGCCACAGCACCGACGGTCTCGATCGTCGAGGCTTTCTGAGCTGGGGGGCAGGGGCCGGCACCGGGCTGTTGTGGACCGTCACCGCCGAAGGGCTTCACCCCTCGCACCTCTTCGAAGGCGGCAAGCACGGCAAGAGAGGTGGATCTGCTCTGCACTTCGTCCAGATCAGCGACAGCCACATGGGTTTCAACAAGCCTGCCAACACCGATGTCGTGTCGACCTTGCAAACTGCCGTGGACCGCATCAATGCTCTGCCGGAGCAGGCGGATTTCATCATCCACACCGGCGACTTGAGCCATCAATCCAAGGCCGCCGAGTTCGACACCATGGACCAGGTGCTCAAGAGCGCCAAGCCTAAGGAGATTTTCTATGTGCCGGGCGAGCACGACACGTCGGTCGATGATGGCAAGCAGTTTCTGGACCGATATGGGAAGGGAACGAAAGGCAGAGGCTGGTACAGCTTCAATCACAAAGGCGTGCATTTCGTTGGACTGGTAAACGTCATACAACTCGAAGGCATGGGCCAGCTCGGCGATGAACAAATCGCATGGCTCAAGGATGATTTGAGTGGAGTTTCGGCCAGCACTCCAGTCGTGGTGTTCGCTCACATTCCCTTGTGGAGCATTTATCCCGATTGGGGATGGGGGACAAAAGACAGCGAGCAGGCCTTCGAACACCTCAAACGCTTCGGTTCCGTTACGGTACTCAACGGACATATCCATCAAGTGATGCAGAAAGTCGAAGGCAATGCGACCTTCCACACAGCAATGTCCACTGCCTTCCCTCAGCCAGCACCCGGCACTGCGCCCGCTCCTGGTCCGATGAAGGTAGCCGCAGAACGTCTGCGTTCTGTACTTGGCCTCACAAATGTGCATTACGTAGAGCAGAACCAGAGCCTGGCAATCGTTGATTCTGCGCTTGCGAGCGGATCCGCAAATGAAGCACGTCCGTCTGCAGCCCTGACGCGACCAGACCCGCAGATTGTTCTGAGAAGTTGACTCGCGTGAAAGAAGAGCCAGGCCCAAAGGGCCGACGGAAGCGCAGCCCAGCGGCGTAAGCCCTGGCTCGGAGAAGGCCGAGACATCGAGCCCTGAAAGGGCGGCACTCTAGTTTGCGCAGATTTAAAGTGCCGCCCCTTCGGGGCTCACCTTTCTGCTGCTATTGACCCAGGGCTTGGGCTGCGCTTCTGCCGGCCCTCCGGGTTTGGCGGCGATATGGCTTCCAAGGACAGAAATTTCAAATGACGAAGAAGGATGAAATGAACCAAATCTCTATTCGGGAACGCCTGCTTAACGTGACCCCCACCCGTCTGATCGCGATTCCGCTTGCGGTGTTCGTGCTTGGAGTGCTTGTGTTCCTACCGTTGTCTTCGGCCGTCACGCAGCAAGCCGATCCTGATCGCGGCCATCAACTCTTCGATCGGCGCTGCGGCGGCTGTCACTCGCTCGACAACGACAAAGAAGGCCCACGCCTTCGCGGTGTTTACGGCAGAAAAGCAGGGACGGTGCCGAGCTTCAAGTACTCCGACGCGGTCGCGAAGTCCGGAATCGCCTGGGATGACGCCGGCCTCGATAAGTGGCTCGCTGATCCGGACAAGTTCATCGCCGACGCCGACATGGACTTTCATCTGGAAAAGGCCGACGAGCGCGCCGACGTGATCGCCTACCTGAAGCAACTTTCAACGAAATAGCGGGCGTGTCATGGCTGAAATTTCGAAATACAACAGCGCTGCGAAAAACACAACAATCGAGAAGCGCACCTGGAATCCGCAGCTCATCGGCGGCTGTGGTGTCGGTATTCTCGCGTTACTCTTCCTGCTGGCATTCGTTCATCCCTACGGCAATGCGAGAGTTGCCGAGTCCGGCAGGCCGCTCATGTCCTCCGCCGAGATTGGCACGCCGGTGCTCGATGTGCTGCAGCGTTCCTGCCAGAACTGCCATTCCGAGCGCACAACCTGGCCGGCGTACAGTCATCTCGCCCCAATCTCGTGGCTGATCGAAAAAGATGTGCAGGATGGTCGCAGCCACTGGAACATGTCGAAGTGGGATCAGTACAGCATGGATGACCGCGAGCACATTCTGTCCCAAATCGGGCCGATGGTCAGAAATAAGAAAATGCCGCTGTCGCAATATCTGCTTCTGCATCCAGAAGCAAAGCTGAGCGATGCCGATGCGGAACTCCTGTATCAGTGGAGCCGGCGGGAGCGGAAGAGGCTAAAGGCGCAGCCTGGGCCAACCGTCCCGCGCAACTAATAAACGCAGGTCTAGCATCCCCGGCTCGCGTTATGCTTTATCCATGAATCTTTGGGGCTGCGGCACAGCTTTGGTGACGCCCTTTCGCGCGGACGGCGCGATCGATGAGCGCGCCTTCTGCTCGCTGGTCGAGTGGCAGATCGCTTCGGGCGTGCATTTCCTGGTTCCGTGCGGGACCACAGGTGAGACGCCGACGCTGAGTCAAGATGAGTGGTTGCGCGTCATCGACATCACTATCGAGGTGGCTCATGGACGAGTGCCGATCGTCGCGGGAGCAACCTCTAACTCGACCCATGAAGCCGTTCAACGCGCAAAGTCCATAGGTTCCCGCAAAGGCGTGGACGCAATCCTCACGGCCTCTCCGTACTACAACAAGCCGACGCAAGAAGGACAGTATCAGCACTTCAAAACCATCGCCGAAGCGGTGGACAAGCCGATCGTTCTGTATAACGTGCCCGGCAGAACCGCGGCGAACATCGAACCGGTGACGCTGGCGCGTCTAGCGAAGATTCACAACATCGTTGCGGTGAAGGAAGCCAGCGGTAGCATGACGCAGATCGCCGAGGCTTTGAACGTAGTTCCCGAGGACTTTACTCTGCTCTCGGGCGATGACGCAGTCACGCTGCCTGTCATTTCTCTTGGCGGACGCGGAATTATCTCCGTAGCTTCCAACGTGATTCCTTCGGAGATCGCGCAAATGACTCAAGCAGCGCTCGATGACGATTGGCCGCGCGCACGTGCGTTGCATCGCAAGTATCTCCTTCTCATGCAAGCGCTATTCATTGAATCGAATCCAATGCCGGCAAAATGTCTGCTGGCGATGATGGGCCGCATCGAAGAGAACTATCGTCTTCCCATGGTGCGCGTAAAGCCGGAGACGCGAGCGAAGCTAGAAAACATCGCGGCCGAAGTCGGGCTGCTGGCGGAGCGCGTCGCTGCACGCTAAACGATGACAAGGTACAGAAAGGCCTAAGATCTCCGGCGCTTACCATGCAGCCGATCGTGAAAGCTGAACACTTATCAGCGTGCGATAGAGCTCCTCGTAAGCATCGGCCATGCGCCGAGCCGAATAATTCTGGTGCGCATAGGCTCGGCAGTCCTCGGGTTTGATCTGGTTCACACGACACAGAGCCGAGGACATTTGCTCAGCGTTGTCGACGATAAATCCAGTCACGCCTTCGGCTACAACTTCCGGGAGCGCGCCTCGGCGCAGTGCGACGACTGGAGTTCCACAAGCTGCGGCTTCCATTGCGACTACCGAACTGGTCTCGTTTACTTCGCTGGTGATGAGCAGCGCCCGCGCATTGCGGATCAAATCAACCTTTTCTGCAAAGGTCGGCTGAGGAACGTATTTGCCGTTATTGCCGGCGCGTTTCAGACGAGGAATGATTTCCCGCGCGAAATATTTCTGATGATACAGAAATGGATACACCGTGCCTGCGAGGATCAGCTTCACGCCGGCCGCACGGGCGACATCGAGCGCGGTGTGCGGACCTTTCTCCTCGCAGATGCGGCCGAGCCAGAGAAAGTATTCGCGGTCCTCTGCAGGAACGAGGGGTTCGATGAAGCGCTCGACCGCAATGCCATTGGGCGCAACACCCAGCGCGCGCGGCAAATCTCGAAACTCGCACATCTGCGACTGCGACACGCAGTTAAACGACACGCAGTTGGGAACTACGGAGAAATTCGCGTGCTTGTAGAGCTGAGGAGGCAGATGCAGTGTTGCCATTACAGGAATCCGGAGCCCCTCAGCGTGTTGCCAGAAACCTCCACTCATGTCGTGAATCAGATCGAAGCGCTTTGCTGCTCCTCCAGAAAGCCAGTTAAGAATCGAATGGGTTTGCTCCTGCGAGCGTCGCTCGAATTGGTCGGCGGTGTCAGCGCGTTCGCCGGTTGCAAACAACTCACCTACGACGTGCGATCCTGCACACGCAGCCACTGTAGTGTGGTGCCCGCGAGCGTGCACCTCTCGCTCTACTGCGAGCAGCATCTGTTCGGCGCCTCCGGCGCTATGTTCCGAAATGGGAAGCAAAGGGTAAGCCACGTAGAGTACGCGGAGCCTGCGGCGAGCTTCGGTCACTAGCGCGGAATTCATTTCTGCAGTGGCGCCGGTGCCGCTGAGAAGTCGAGAAACGCGGAGCAGACCTCTTCCGGCGTCATCCGCCATTGCCATACTTCGTAATTGAGTTTGCCTTCGTGTGGCCGGCGCGAGTAGTCATAGTTCGCCTGACGGCGGAAGCGTTCGAGTTCAGGGCGGAAGGACGGCAGAGCGTCAAATTGAGATTTATAACAGGCGAGCATGCGCATCTTCTTTTCCAGTTCCTTGCCTTCAACCTGGTGCTCGATGACTTCGCCATGTTCGCTTATGAACTGGTGATACATGCCCTGACCAGTCGGACTACGATGGTACAAAGGTGCTTCCCAAATTGGGATGGAGTAGGCTTTGCCAAGTTGCGCGGCAAGAAAGCTCACACAGTCATGGTCCGGGTGCCCGCCTTCGTACGCCAGCGTCAGCAAACATTGCGGACGAAGCTGCTCGACAATGGAAGAGAGTGCAGCGAATGCAGGAGCCAACGACTTGTAGAGGCGCTGATCGACCAGCGGCGCCTGCACTCGATGCGCAAGAAATTCCGCCGCAGTTACGCCGACCGCTCCAAGCGCGGCTCGGGCTTCGTCTTCCCGCAGCTTCGCATATACAGTACGCGAACCGTATTTGTGCCAAAAGTATTCGTCTTCCGGAGCTCCGTCGGTGGCGAAGACGACGCAGGGCTCCTCGATGCGCTGCAGCAAGCCGCCGCAGGAGATCGATTCATCGTCTGGATGGGCCACGATCAGCAGTGTGCGGCCGAGCAGTTGCTGGAGCGGGTTTAGATCCATGGTCGGACAAGCTGCTGCACTTGTGAGATGCGCGCGGCCAGTTCGCGTTTATACTCCACTGCAAATGTCCCACAGCTCACCTATCGCCGCAAGCTTGCGGGAGCAGATTGAAACATTGTTTGATGCAGGATCTCGCGCTCACGAGGTCCCGCAGGCGCACGCTACTTTTGAGCGCTTTCGCGAGGCTCTCACCCACGGCGAGATTCGCGCCGCGGAAAAGATCGACGGTCACTGGCATGTGAACACCTGGGTGAAGC
>Ga0134125_10001172_pt1 | contig 32577 bp, 22 predicted proteins | sample KB31751_FD_96464 | JGI IMG/M metagenome (GOLD analysis project Ga0134125, IMG submission 96464) | Terrestrial soil microbial communities with excess Nitrogen fertilizer from Kellogg Biological Station, Michigan, USA - KB3-175-1 | ecosystem: Environmental > Terrestrial > Soil > Unclassified ...
ATCCTGGCTTCCGTTTCGTGGTTTCACAGTGGCTTATTCTCCCGTACTAGCGCGAATGCCGTTCCCGTGGCGCGGCCGCCTCTTGCTGCCGCCGCCCTTCCCAAGTTGCCGCGTTCTGCTCCGCACTTACTTGTGCTTAAAGATAATATCGTCAACGATGCCGTAATCCTTAGCCTGAGCGGCGGTCATAATGAAATCGCGCTCGACATCCTTCTCGATGCGGCTGATTTCCTGCCCCGAGTGTTTGGCCAGAATCTCGTTGGTAATCACCCGCAGGCGCAGAATCTCGCGGGCGTGGATGTCAATATCGGTCGCCTGGCCGCTCAACCCGCCCATCGAGGGCTGGTGGATGAGGACCCGCGAGGTGGGCAGGGCGAAGCGCTTGCCCTTGGCCCCGGCCGCCAGCAGGGTGGCCGCCATGCTGGCCGCCTGGCCGATGCATATGGTGGTGACATCGGGGCGGATGAACTGCATGGTGTCGTAGATGGCCAGACCGGCGGTGATCGAGCCACCGGGGCTGTTGATGTAGAGCGAAATATCCTTTTCCGGGTCTTCGGCCTCGAGGAACAGCAGTTGCGCCGTCACCAGATTGGCCACATTGTCATCAATCGGGGTGCCGATGAAGATAATGTTGTCGCGCAGCAGGCGCGAATAGATGTCATAGGCGCGCTCGCCGCGCGGGGTCTGCTCCACCACCATCGGGACCAGGCTCATGAGTTCTTTTGCTCCTTCACCGCTGCCGCCCGGCTGAACGCGCCCTCGGTGGCACTGTCCAGCAACCAGTTCATTGCCTTCTCCTGGAGGATCCTGGCCCGGATTCTCTCCAGTACCCCATTATCCTTCAACCGCGCCCGCACCACATCGGGGCTTTGCCTCAACTCGACCGAAGCGCGCTGGATCTCCTCCTCGACGTCGGCCTCGCTGACCTCCAGCTTTTCGCTGGCGGCGAGTTTGTCGAGCACCAGTCCGGCGCGGACCTCGCGTTCGGCATCGGCCTGGTGGCGCTCGCGCAGCTTCGACCAGTCCACTTCCAGCTTGCGGAGGTTCACGCCCTGCTGCGCCAGACCGCGGAGATTGCGTTCGATCTTGTCCTCGATGCGCTGGTCCACCAGCGCCCGCGGCACCTCGACTGTCACCGGCTGCAGCAACTGCTCGATCGCCTTCTCCTCCACCGCGTGCCGGGCTTCGTGCCGCCGTTCGGCGCGGAGACGATCCGCCATCCAAGCGCGGGCTTCCGCCGCCGTGGTGGTGCCGAGGGTTTCAGTGATGGCGGCGTCCTCCAGTCCGGGCAATGTTTTCTGTTGGATGCGGTTGAGCTTGAGATGGTATCGCACCGCCTTGCCGGCCACCGCGGGCTCGGGGAACTCGGCGGGATAGTTCACCTCCAGCTCACGTTCCTCTCCCGGCTTCATGCCCTTGAGGGCGGCGTTGAACTCCGGCAGGGTGTGGTCGGCGCCGACTTCGATGGCTACTTCCTGGGGGGTGCCGTTTTCCTGGGTGAGGTTCTGCGCCTCGACCAGCGCCACCAGACCATCGGTTACTTCCGGAGCATCAGAATCCTGGGTGGTGCTGTGGCGTTCGCGCAGCCGCAGCAGGCCGGCCTCAATCTCGTCGTCGCTGACCTCAAGCGGGGGCATGGGGACACGAATGGAGGCGTAATCACCCAGCTCGAACGTCGGCATCACCTCGAAGCTGGCCTGAAACTTGAGTGCCGTGCCCGGCTGATAGTCCAGTCCTTTAAGGGTCGGGGTGGAGACCGGCTCCAACTGCTCGCGTTCAAACGCCGCGCGTAAGTGGGCGGGGACCAAAGCCTCCAGCGCTTCCTCGCGGATGCGCTCGGCGAAGTGCTGCTTGACCAGGCTCAGCGGCGCCTTGCCGGGTCGGAAGCCGGGGATGCGCGCCTTCTTCTGTATGCCTTGCGCGACCCGTGTGAACTCACGTTCCACTTCGCCCGCGGGGACTTCCACGTCCACCTGACGAAGACATGCGGTGCTGGTTGCCATCAACGCTGATTATATCAGTCTGGGCCGGTTGGCTTTCGAGCTACCCTTGACTGCATGAAGGCCATGCGATTCCACCAGCACGGCGGCCCCGAAGTGCTGGAACTGGAAGATGTACCCACGCCGGTGCCCGCTTCCGGCGAGGTGCGGGTGCGGGTGCGGGCATGTGCCCTCAACCATCTCGACCTGTTCATCCGCCAGGGCATGGCGGGGGTGAAGATCGCCATGCCGCATGTTCTCGGCGCCGACATCGCCGGCGAGCGGGAAGACACGGGCGAGCGCGTGATTGTGGCGCCAGGTGTCGGTTGCGGCCACTGCCACTGGTGCCTGGAAGGCGAGGACAATCGTTGCCCTGGCTACCAGATCTTCGGCAACCAGCGTGACGGCGGCTACGCCGAATATGTCAACGTCCCGGAGCGGGCCTTGTTGGCCATGCCGAAGGGCATGAGCTTCGTTGAAGCGGCCTCGGTGCCGCTGGTGTTTCTCACCGCCTGGAACATGCTGGTGCGCAAGGCTGCCGTGGCTCCGGCGCAGACGGTGCTGGTGTGGGCGGCATCAAGCGGCGTGGGCATCGCCGCCGTGCAACTTGCCAAACTCTTCGGCTGCCGCGTGATCGCCACCGCCGGCGGGGCGGAAAAAGGCGCCAAGGCGCGGGCGCTGGGCGCCGACGAGGTGATTGACCACTACGATTCGACGCCGCCGGTCTCGAAAGCCGTGAAGCGCCTCGCCCCCGGCGGCGTAGATATTGTTCTCGAGCACGTTGGGCAGGCCACCTGGGATGAGAGCCTGCGCAGCATGATGCCCGGCGGGGTGCTGGTCACCTGCGGCGCAACGACCGGCTACGAAGCCAAAATTGACCTGCGCTTTCTGTTTTCGCGCCAGCTCCGCCTGATGGGCAGCTATATGGGCCGCCGCGCCGACCTGGACCCCATCCTGGCGATGTTCTCCCGCGGGCTATTGCACCCGGTCGTAGACCGCACCTTCCCGCTCGCTCAGGCCGCCGCCGCCCACCGCTATCTGGCGGAGAAGCGGCAGTTTGGGAAGGTAGTGTTGGAAGTGTGAAGGCCCCTAGCGGTGGGCCTTCTCCGCGGTATCGCCGAAGGTGCTGGCACCAGCCCGCGCCGGGGAGTCATAGATGGCGTTGAAGAAGAACTTGTAGGTGCCGTGTGATTCGGCGCGCCACTGGGGTTTGAAGCCGAAGAGGTAGATGCGGCCCTGGCCGAAGCCGGTGACCAGCGCGGCGGCTTTGCCCTCGATCTTCTCGGCGCCCAGTAGATAGCCGCTTTGCAGCGGGTTGACCTGGGGGTAGCTGGCCAGCACCGCGCCCTGGAAGCCCTTGTCGGTTTCGAAGGCGGGGCCGTTCTCGAACATCACGCTCACGTCGCCGCTCATGCCCCAGTCACCGGCCAGCGGGGGTTTGCCGGGAGCGGCCGCCGGCACCTCGACCCGCAGCAGCGAGCCGGAGCTGTAGAACTGGCTGGGCTTGAGTTTGTCGAGCACGTTCTTGACCGGAAGTCCGAACTGTTCGATGGCGAACAGCGAGGCGTTGTTGAAGCAGATCAGGGTGCCGCCGTTCTGCACGAACTGGCGCAGCGCGTTGACGCCCTGCTCCTCGATGCCGCCCTCGTACTTGCCGGGGACGCTGCCCGGCGCAAAGCCGTGCAGCATGCCCTCCGGCCGGGAGTCGGGCAGGATGATCACGTCGAGGCGCGCATTGAGATCGCTGGCCTGAATGTCGCCGTCGCGCAGGGTGATCGGCTTGAAGCCGTAGTTCTCCAGAATCCAGCGCGTCCAGCCTTCATCAATGTTGGGCTGCCAGGCGCGGTACAGTCCCACCCGCGGCAAACGGGTTACGGCGGCCAGCTTTTCCGGAGCGGCGGCGGTGGCGGTGACCTCCAGCCCTTTGTGGGTGAGAGAAGTGATCTGGTCGCGGCCGGCGCCGGTGACGACGGCGGTGCCGTCGGCGGCAAAGCCCACCCGGGCGCCCGCGGCCAGCAGGCGGTTGACGGCATCAAAGTGCTGGTTGGTGGCGGGCGAAAGGGTGAATACCGATCCCGATCCCTGAATCGCGCCTGCCGGCCATCTCCACTGGGTCAACGGTTTGAGGTCGCCCAACTGCGCCTTGTCCAGCGGCTCGAGCACGGCATCGGCGTCCACGCCCATCTGCAGCGGCAGGGTCCAGCCGGCGACGTCGTAGGGGCGCACCGGGGTGCCGTCCTGCAGGATGCTGGGATAATCCTGCGGCTCCATCAACTCCTTCACCAGGTTGGCGTAGGGCTGGTTCATGAGGATCACCCAGGAGCCGGCGGCATAGCTGCGCCCGTTGGCGGCGAACGCCGCAGTGGCCTGGTGAACCTCGACGCCGTTGACCATGAAGATGCGCGCCAGGTCGGCGGCTTCGGTGCGGTGCACCTGGCCGGCGGGGATGACGTAGGCGTAGGGCGGGTTCGCGGTGAAGTTGGCGATGGTATCGCGTCCGGCCACGTACTTGTTGTAGAGCATCTGCTCGTGGTACTTGGAGGCCATCTGCAGCACCGACATGGAGGCGGCCTGCATGTAATCCACCGCGTCGCGCAGCCGCCACCAGCCGCCCTTCCAGGGGCTGCTGTAGAAGATGCCGGCGGTGAGCGAGCGGTAGTTGGGCGGGAAGTCGCGCACGGTGTAGAAGTGCGGGGTGGCGTAGCCGTAGAGCGCGGTCTCGGTGAAGAAGGCGATGGAGTTGCGGAAAATTCCGGTGAAATCCTGGAACCCGGGGTACCAGTTGTCAAAGCCCACCCGGCTGATGGCGCCCGGCATGTTGTGCTCGTCGAGATACGCCGCCATGTTGACGCCCAGCTCGTTGAGCCAGCGCATCATCAGCGGGTGGATGTTGCTCGAGATGGGCTCGACGAACGGAGGGATGAAGATGCGGGCGGGGAAGGGCGCCGTCTGGTGATGGGTGTAAAACACCTCCGGGTTCCAGATCAGTTCCTGGGCGGTGATCACCTGCGACTCCTTCATGTTGTTCATGTAGCCGTCGCGGTTGTTGTCGTGGCCGACGTACTCCTGATAGAGGTCGGGGAGGGGGCTGACCTCGAAGCGGGTGCCCACGTTCTGGCGATACCACTTCACCACCTCGTCCTGGCCGTCGGGGTTGAGCGTCGGCCACAGCACCAGGATCACGTTGTGCAGGATGGCGTCCACCTCGGGGTCGTTTTGGCTGGCCACCAGCTTGTAGGCCAGGGTGATGGACTGCTGTCCACCGGCGACTTCGGTGGAGTGCATGCCGCCGTCAATGTGGATGAACACCTTGCCCTGGCGGGCGAGGGCGTGGGCGGCGTTGTCGTCGAGACCGCGCGCCCAGGTCAACTGCCGGTTGACGTCGCGATAGTGGTCGAGTTGCGCCAGGTTCTCGGGGGCCGAGATCAGGGCGATGTCCATGTCCAGCCCGCGGGTGGTCTTGCCCACGGTGCGCAATTCGATGCGCTTGGAGCTGGCGGCCAGCTTCTGCAGGTATCCCACCGCGTCGGTGTAGGTGGCGAGGTAGAAGTCGTCGCCCGGGGCATGCCCCAACACCGACTTTGGGGTGGGGACTTTCGGGTCCATGGTGACGGCCGGCGGCAGGCCAGCGGCCGGCGTCTGGGCGACGAGCGGCAACCAGCAGACAGCCGCCAGCAAGGCGGCCGGACAGAGGCGGCGGAACAAAGGCATGGCGCCCATTGTAGCCGCTGGAGGTCGCATGCGGCGAATTTGGTTGCAGCGACAGCGGAAGCAGCTATGATGACCGCAATTCAACCATGTGAGGCTGCCCGCCCAGATTCACCGCGGTGAAGCGGCATAAGCCGGGAGGCTAAAGTGCGCGTTCACCTGATCAATCCCAGTCATTTGTCCTTTGGCGTGGCGGTCATCACCCCGCGCTGGCTGTTCGTGCTCGCCGCCGCCACCCCGTCGCAGTACGGCGATCCGCTCATCTGCGACGAGACGCTCACTGTGCTCGACCCGGCCACCATTGCGCCGGGGGACATTGTCGGTATCGGTATCCACACCGGCAACGCGCTGCGCGGCTATGAATTGGGCCGGGAGGTGCGCGCGCGCGGCGCCTGGGTGGTGTTCGGCGGCATTCACGCCACCCTCTATCCCGATGAGGCGCGTGAGCAGGGCGGCGCCCACGCGGTGGTGCGCGGCGACGGCGATGTGGTGTGGGCCACGGCGCTGGCCGACTGCGCCGCCGGGCGGCCGCTGCCACAGTATGAAGGCGGACGCATCGAGGCCGACCAGTTTCTACCGGCGCGCTGGGACCTGCTGCAGCCGGGCCGCTACATGTGGGGATCGGTGCAGACGGTGCGCGGCTGCCCCAAGCACTGCTCCTTCTGTTCGGTGTGGCGCACCGACGGCCAGAAGCCGCGCCAGCGCGCCTCTGACATGGTGGTGGGCGAAGTGGTCGAGCTGCGCCGGCGCGGCTACCGCTTCATCGCCCTCGCCGACGACAACTTTTATCCGGTATCGCTCAAGGATCTGGAACTGGCCGAGCGCCAGGGTAATACAGCCCGGCTGGAATTTCTCCGCGAAACCCGCCGCGAGCGTTTTGAACTGATGGATCGTCTGGCGCGCCTGCCCCAGGACCTGGTGTTTTTCACCCAGATCACCATGGAGTCGGCGGATGATCCGGAATTTTTGGAGGCCATGCGCAAGGCACACATTCGCGGTGCGCTGATCGGGGTGGAAGCGGTGACGCCGGAGGGCTTGAAGGATGTTTATAAAGACTTCAACTCCAGCGGAGAGGATCTGGTCCGCCGTTTGCGCGCCTACCGCGAGCACGATCTGCATGTGCTGGGCTCATTCATCTTCGGCCTGCCCAGCGACCGCCCCGCCACCTTTGACGCCACGCTGGCCATGGCGGTGCGTTCCGAGGTCACCTTCGCCCAGTTCGTCATGCTCACCCCCTTCCCGGGCACGGTGGATTTCAAGAAGTGGGAGGACGGGCCGGCGCGCGAAGCCGGGGCGATCGGCGGCATTCCGGTTTCCCGCCACTGGCTGATACCGCAGGCGCTGCGTCCCAAGGTGTACGTGCCGCACCCGGTGATGTCGGCCGACGAGATCCGGCAGCGCACCCAGGGCGTTTGGGACCAGTTCTACAGCCTGGGCGAGATTTGGCGCCGCTCGCGCTGCGTGCCCGGCGTCAAGGGACGGCTGGCATTTTTGTTTATCTCGAAGCTCTATCGCCAGATGTACGCCAATACCGGCATCTCGACCGACAGCGCCCGCGTCAGCAAGGCTGCCCGCTGGGCCTCGCTGCTGGCCCGTCCCTGCCGCCGCCTGTTCACCGCCGCACCCATGCCCGATCTCGCCGTCCCCCTCGGCGGAGGCCATTCCGCCTAAGCGGCGCCGGCCCCCGAGGTCCTAGCGGGCGTGCTTGTAGAAGAGGTCGGTCAGTTCGGCATAGGTGGCGGCGGCGCGGGCGGCATCGCCGGAGCGGAGGGCGGAGGTGGCGCAGTGCTCCAGGTGGCGGCGCATCAAAAGCCGCGCCACCCCGCGCAAGGATTCCTGCACGGCCGAGATCTGGGTCAGCACCTCGGGGCAGTAGCGGTCGCCCTCCACCATGCGTTGCAGGCCGCGCACCTGACCTTCGGCGCGCTTCAGACGCAGCAGCAGGGCGCGGCGTTGGGTGTCGGTCACTCCTTCGGCTTTTTTCATGCCGGAACCTCCGGGCGGCGGAAGCGCCGCAGACGCAAACTGTTGCCCACCACGCTGACTGAACTGAACGCCATCGCCCCGCTGGCCACAATCGGCGAGAGCAGAATGCCGAAGGCGGGATAGAGAGCCCCGGCGGCCAGCGGGATGCCGATGACGTTATAAATCAAGGCCCAAAATAGGTTCTGGCGGATCAGCCGCAGCGTGCGCCGCGCCAATAGAATGGCCGCCACTACCCCGCCCAGGTCGCTGCCCACCAGGGTGATGTCGCTGGCCTCCAGGGCAATATCGGTGCCGGCGCCGATGGCGATGCCGACATCTGCCTGGGCCAGGGCGGGCGCGTCGTTGAGGCCGTCGCCCACCATGGCCACCTTGTGTCCTGAGGCCTGCAGGGCGCGCACCGCCGCCACTTTATCGGCAGGCAGAAGATGCGCTTGCACGTCGTCCATACCCACTTCCCGAGCCACCGCCGCGGCGCGTGCCGGCGTGTCGCCGGTTAGCATGGCCACCCGCAGACCCAAACGGCGAAGAGCCGCCACAGCCGCCGCGGCCCCGGGTTTGACGGCATCATCAATCTTCAGGGCGCCCACGAAATCCTGGTCCACCGCCACCAGCACCGCGTCCGCGACGTTGCCCACGACGATGCCGGCCGCTTCCAGAAAGCGGCGGCTACCGACCCGTACGAGTCGTCCCTCCACTTCCGCTTCCGCGCCCAGACCGCCGTGACTGGTGAAACCTGCGGCGGCAGGCAGGTCAATACCATGTTCGCCGGCTGCGGTGGTGACGGCGTGGGCCAGGGGATGCTCAGAACGCTGCTCCACCGCCGCCGCCCAGCGCAGCAACTGCTCCTCGCTGTTGCCGGTGGAGGGATGCAAAGCGGTCACCACGGGCCGGCCGAGCGTAAGAGTGCCGGTCTTGTCGAGCAAGACAGTGTCCACACGGCTGAGCTGCTCGAGCGCCGGGCCACCGCGCACCAGCACGCCGAGTTCGGCACCGCGTCCGGTGCCGGCCATAATGGCGGTGGGCACGGCCAGACCCATGGCGCAGGGGCAGGCGATGATCAACACCGTCACCGCCGCCAACAACGCCCAGGGCAGGCGCGGTACTGGACCGAGCCACATCCAGGCGGCAAAGGCCACGAGGGCCAGGGCGATGACCACGGGCACGAATACCGCCGCCACCCGGTCGGCGATGCGCTGGATGGGCGCCCGCGCCCCCTGGGCTTCTTCCACCAGCCGCACAATCTGCGCCAGCGCGGTGTCGGCACCCACCTGATGCAGTTCCACGGTAAGCGCTCCGGCGCCGTTGATGGTGGCGCCGGTGACCTCATCCCCAGCCTGTTTGGCGACCGGCAGCGGCTCGCCGGTGAGCAGGCTCTCATCCACCTGGCTTGAGCCCTCGGTGACGACGCCATCGGCGGGGATGCGCTCTCCCGGCCGCACTTCGACCCGCATGCCCGGGGTGAGGGACTCGACCGGGATTTCTGACACCTCCCCCGTTTCCGAAAGGACACGCGCGGTGCGTGGCTGCAGCGCCGCCAGCTTGCGGATGGCCGCCGAAGCCCGCGCCCGCGCGCCGGCTTCCAGCCAATTGCCGAGCAGGATCAGCGCCAGTATCCAGACCACCGCTTCGTAGTAAACGTCGGCGGGAAGGCCACGCTCACGAAACCAGCCCGGGGCCGCCGTCGCCGCCAGCGAAAACAAAAAGGCTGCGCCGGTGCCGAGCGCGATCAGGGTATTCATATCGGCGGCGCGGTGCCGCATGGCCGCCCAAGCACGGCGGTAAAACTGCGCTCCGCTCCAGAAGACGACCGGTAGCGTCAGCGCCAGCATCCACCAGGCGGCGGAGGCGGCCGACAGCAGACCGAGAAAGGGCAGCACGGTCACCGCCGCCGCCAGCGGCAGCGCAACCGTCAGCTTGCGCCGCATGGCTTCGCGTTCGGGATCCGCACTGTCGTCCTTCCCGGAGGCGTGTTCCGCCACGCCGTAGCCGACCGCCTTTACCGCTGCCACCAGGCCGGCGCGGTCGCCCAGCGCGGGGTCGTAGTCCACCCGTGCGCGACGGGTGGCGAAGTTCACCTCGGCGTGGCGCACACCCGGCGCCTGAGCCAGCGCCCGCTCCACCCGCCGCACGCAGGAGGCGCAGGTCATGCCCTCCACCGGAAGTTCCACCCGCGTCTGCTCGCTCATACCGCTTCGTAGCCCTCGTCGGCGATGACCTTGCGGATTTGATCCAGCCCCACCCTCTCGGGCTCGTACTGAACCTCGGCGGAGCCGACTTTCACCTTTCGCCCGCTCACCCCCGGCAGCCGATCGAGCGCCCGCTCCACCGCCGCCACGCAGTGCCCGCAACTCATTCCGGTGATTTTCAGATGTGCCGTTTCGGTGGCCATGTGCTTCGTCCTCCATATACCCAGTGGGGGTATACAACCAGCGTAACACTGTCGTCAAGCGCGGTGCACGTTACCGGGCGCGCAGCTCCGCCCCGCCTTCTGGAGATGCGGAGCCGGGCGCGGCCGCCCGGCGCAGCGCCACCCGCGGCCTAGGAGAGCGGGCGGCGAAGCCGGGCGCCCGCGACTAAGACGAAGCCCGGCGGCGGCTGGCGGTGAAGTAGGAACCGATCACCAGGCCGGCGGCGACGAATTGCGCCACCAGCGATTCGACCGTGGGGAAGACCGAGAACCACAGGCCCATCCAGTCGGGGATGAGATGCTGCAGCCAGGGGATGGTGGTGGTCGAGATCCAGTGCGCCAACTGCATCTCCTGCACCTGCTCGCCCACCATGACAAACAGCACCGCGCCCAGCAGCACCCCGGTGAACACCAGCATGCGCCGGTAGGGCAGCCTCCGGTGGGCCACAAAGGTCAACACCGCCACCACCGCAGTCAGAGCCAGACCGGCGAGGACGCCCCAGTAGACCAGCCCCGGTCCCAACTTCAGCCGGTAGCTTTGCAGAAAGAGCACCACCTCAAAGCCCTCGCGGTAGAGGGAGGTGAAGCCGAGCAGCATCATGCCGCCGAAGACTCCCGCGCGCGTTACTTCATTGCGGTCGGCCTGTTCCATCAGCGAACGCCGCCGCTGGTTGTGCATCGAGATCCAGCCCGTCCAGTAGAGCTTATGGAAGAACCAGTTCATCACCACCAGCAGCACCACCACCGCAAGCAGTCCGGTAACGGCCTGCAGGGTTAGCGCCGAGACGCTGCCGCTCAGATCGTTGACGATGCGGATGGCGAGCACCCAGGTAACGATGGTGGCCACGACGCCCAACCCCACCCCGGCAGCGATCGGGTTTTGGTAGTTGCGGCGGTCGGTGGGCAAGCCGGCCAGCACGGCGGTGAGAACCAGCACACATTCCAAGCCCTCACGAAACACCAATACGCCGATGTCGAGGCCCGCCGACCACGGACCGGAACCGGCCGCCAGAGGGTTGGGGTTACCGCCAGCGGTCAGCGCCTGCCAAACCAGTAGCGCCGCGACCCCGAGGCCACCCAGGACAACCAGCGCCCGCAGACCGGCGTGGCTGACATGCTCTCGCGCCTTGCCGCGAGGACGCTGACTGACTGCGGTGCCTGGCTTTCCGCTCACGCCGACGCCCGTCTCTTGCGAAGGGTTCGCAAGGTCCAAGGGCTGAGATGCTGGCGGTGCGCTGGCCATGGGAGGGTTTTCAGTTGCGACTGCATTGCAAGTAGGAGCGGGCAGCCGCTGTCTTCAATAGGTTCCCTTAGCCCAAGGGTGGTGTCAAGCCGTGTGAAGCGGGGGAGCGCTGCGACTGGGTTGGCCCGTCTCCAAGTGGCCGGCAAAGCGCCTGCGCCAGCCGGGAAGAGAAGCGGAGGTCAGTTGCAGGTCGTACCAGCCCTGAGTGGCGGCAAGGGAGAATTCGCCGGCCGATCCTTTGTGACCGGTGTAGGCATCGAGCACCTCGACGTCCTTCGCGGCCAGAATGCGCGCGGCATTGCGCTCGGGGAAGAGCGTCAGTACCGGCTCCGCCAGGCCGGCCGGCGATCCCGCGAATTCGCGCTCGAATCCATTGGGGCCATAGACGCGCAGGTCATAAGTGGCCTCATCGGCCAAGGGCCAGACGGCTTCGATGGAGGTGGCCGGCGCCAGAGTGTAGGCGCGCGGCGGGTGATGGGGCGAGCGCACATGCAGCACGGCGGCGGCGCGACCGGTGTTGGCGAAAAGCAGCGTAATGGCCGCCGCCGTACATCGCGCAGTGACGTTCAACTCGTAGGGCAGGGGACGGGCGGGGCGGGTTCCCGGCTCCTGCACCGGCATGGCGGGCCGGGCAGGCGGCGCCGGTTTGTAGTCCGGGTGTCGCTGGCGGTCGGGTGGCGCATAGGTGGAAGTCGCGGGCAGGGACATCTCCGGCGCCATGGACTGGCGGAAATCAAAGGCTGAGGTCAGGTCGCCGCAAACGGCCCGCCGCCAGGGGGTGATGTTGGACTCGAACAGTTCCGGCCGCGCTTCCCCAAAGCGCCTTTCGAGGAAGCGGAGCAGGGAAGTGTGGTCGAAGACCTCCGAGTTCACCCATCCTCCCTTGCTCCAGGGCGAGATCACCAGCATGGGTACGCGCAGGCCCAGTCCATAGGGGCCGGGCGGATAACGATGGTCACCGGGGAAGATTTCGTGATTCACGGAAACGGTGGAACGCCCGAGCTCCGGAGTGGGTGGCGGCGTAGGCGGCGGCACGTGGTCGAAGAAGCCATCGTTTTCGTCGTAGGTAATGAAGAGAGCCGTCGTCGCCCAGACTTCGGGGTTGGCGGTGAGCGCATCGAGCACCTGAGCGATGTACCAGGCGCCGAAATTGGCCGGCCAGTTGGGATGTTCGCAGTAGGCTTCGGGGGCGACGATCCAACTCACCTGGGGCAACTGTCCGTGGCGCACATCGCGCATGAAGTGGTCGAACAAGGTCCCACTCTTCGCGGTGGCGGTGCCGGTGCAGGCGCGCTGATGCAGCGGCTGGCCGGGGGCGGCCTGCTGGAAGCGCCGGAAGTAGAGCAGCGAATTGTCGCCGTAGTTGCCGATGTAGGCGTTCTCCCCGTCGCCCCAGTGGTTAGCGGGGTTGAGGCCGATGCCGAGGTCCTGGTAGACGCGCCACGAGATTCCGGCCCTTTCCAGCCGCTCCGGGTAGGTGGTCCAGTCGTAGCCGGCCTCGGCGTTGTCCACGACGGGGCCGCCGCCCCGTCCGTCGTTGCCCACCCAGCCGGTCCACATATGAAAGCGATTGGGGTCGGTGGGGCCCAGCAGCGAGCAGTGGTAGGCGTCGCAGATGGTGAAGGCATCGGCCAGGGCGTAGTGAAAGGGAATATCGCCACGCACCAGGTGGGCCATGGTGGTGGGCGACTTCTCGCGCACCCAACCATCGTGGCGGCCTTGGTTCCATGCCTTCTGGGTGCTGGTCCAATCGTGTTTCAGGTCTTCGAGAAAGCGCAGTCCCAAATTGGGCGCTCCGGGATGAAAGGGGAGCACGTAACCGCCTTCGGGCCGCGGCTGGCGCCAGACGGGATCGCCATTGGCCAGGCGCACCGCCTGGGGATCGGCGAAGCCGCGTACGCCGCGCAGGGCGCCGAAGTAGTGGTCAAACGAGCGATTCTCCTGCATGAGGATGACGATGTGCTCGACATCCTGGATGGTGCCGGTGCGCCGCCGGGCGGGAAGCGACAGTGCCTTCAGAATGGAGCGCGGAAATGCCGCCGCGGCCGCGCCCGCCCCCAAATGCCGTAAGAACCGCCGCCGGTCGCTCTTCATACAGGGGTATTAGACCAGAAACACTGCGCTAGACTACAGCTTCGGAGGAGACTATGTCGCGCAATGACCTTCGCGCCGCCGTCCTACCCGTATTGATGGGCCTATTCTTGTTGCCCGCCGCGCTGTGCGCGCAAGGATCGCCGGGGCCGCAGCCGGCGCCGTTGCCGCCGCCCATCGTCGCTCCCCAGGACACGCCGTATCCGGGCACCATCTCGCTGCTCGCTGATTTCACCGACACCGCCCATCGGGTGGTGCAGGTACACGAGACCATCCCTGTCTCCGGCAAGGAACTGACGCTGCTTTATCCGCAATGGATTCCCGGCAACCACTCCCCCACCGGCCCGATTCGCGCCATGGCGGGGCTGGAGATCACGGCTCACGGGCAACGGGTGGCGTGGACGCGCGACCGGGTCAACGTGTACGCCTTGCACGTTCCGATCCCGGCGGGCGCGACGCAGTTGGAGGTCGCTTTCCAGTACCTGGCGGCGGCGAAGCCCAGCGACGGCCGCATCAGCTTCGACCACAACTTTATTGATCTGTCGTGGAACACGGTGGCGCTCTACCCGGCTGGGCATTTTTCGCGTCAGATACAGTTTTCGCCCGCCGTCCGCCTGCCCAGCGGCTGGAGCTATGCCACTGCGCTCACGGAAACCGGCCGCGACGGTGATACGGTCCACTTCGCCGACGTGCCGTTCAACACGCTGGTGGACTCACCTCTCTATGCCGGGGTCAACTACAAGCAGTTTGATCTCTCGCCGAGTTCCTCGAACCGCGTCTTCCTCGATATCTTTGCGGATACGCCCGCCGAGCTGGCCATGACGCCGGCGGAGCTCGTTCTACACCGCAACCTGGCACGGCAGGCGGAGCTGTTGTTTGATTCCCACCATTACCACCAGTACCACTTCCTGTTTTCGCTGAGTGACACCATCGGAGGCGAAGGCCTGGAGCATCACCAATCCAGCGAAGACGGCACCACGGGCAACTACCTCACCGACTGGGCGGCCGGGGTGCGCGGCCGCGACCTGCTGGCGCACGAGTACACCCATTCCTGGAACGGCAAATTTCGCCGCCCCTACGATTTGTGGACGCCGAACTTCAATGTCCCGATGCAGGATGACCTGCTCTGGGTCTACGAAGGGCTGACGCAGTACTACGGCTACGTGCTGACCGCCCGCGCGGGGATGCGCACCCCGCTGGAAACCCGCGATCTGATGGCGGGTATCGCCGCCAACTACGAAGCCAGCCCGGGCCGCGACTGGCGTCCGCTGGTGGACACCACCAATCAACCCACCATGTCGCAGCGCGTGCCGGTGAGCTGGGTGAGCTGGCAGCGCGGCGAGGATTATTACCAGGAGAGCCTGCTGATCTGGCTGTCGGTGGACACACGCATCCGGGATATGTCGCAGGGCGCGAAATCGCTCGATGATTTTGCCAGGCTTTTCTACAGCATGGACAATGGCAGCTTCGTTACCAGGACCTACACGTTTGATGACATCGTGGCGGCGCTCAACCAGGTGCAGCCCTACGATTGGGCGGGGTTTCTGCGCGCCCGGGTGTACGAGCTGCATCCGCAGGTGCCGGAGGAAGGGTTCACCCAGGGCGGTTACAAGGTGGTGTATAACGACACCGAATCCGACTGGATGAAGCACGGTGCGCCCGGCCGCGGCGGGGCCAACTACGGCACTTCGATTGGCTTCAGCTTCGATAAGGACAACAAGCTGACCAACGTCTGGTGGAACAGTCCGGCGTTCAAGGGTGGTATGGCGCCGGATATGACGCTGGTGAGCATCAACGGCGAGGCGTTCAGCGATGCCCGCCTCCGCGCCGCACTGCTCGGCGCTGAGCATGGCCAGGCGCCGCTGAGTTTCGTGGTCAAGCGCGGCGATCAGGTGTCCACGGTTGCGGTTGCCTACCACGGCGGCCTGCGCATCCCCCACCTGGAGCGCGTGGCCGACACCCCGGACCGGTTGGATGCCATTCTGGCGGCGCGGAAATGAACTTCGGCGCCGCCTGAGGGGCACGACCGGCAAGGAATGGTCCTTTCCTTTACCCTAGAGGAATGGACGATCCTGCCAAGAAGATCACCCCGGGCGTGCCGCGCCGGCGCTTGGGACAAGGCCTCGAAGTCTCCGCCATCGGGCTGGGGTGCATGGAGATGTCGTGGTATTACGGGGCCGAGGGGTGCGATGACGCGACGGCAGAGCGGCTGATCCGCCGCGCCCTCGACCTGGGGGTGACGTTGCTGGACACGGCCGATATGTACGGCAATGGCCACAACGAGATGCTGGTAGGCCATGCCATCCGCGGCCGCCGGCAGGAAGCGGTGGTGGCGACCAAGTTCGGCTACATGCGCGGACTGGACGGCAGTGACCTGGGGTTGAGCGGGAAGCCGGAGTATGTTCAACGCGCCTGCGAGTGGAGTCTGCGCCGGCTGGGCGTGGAGGCGATCGACCTCTATTACTTGCACCGCGTTGACCCGCAGACGCCCATTGAGGACACCGTGGGCGCGATGGCGCGTCTGGTGGAGGCGGGCAAGGTACGCCACCTGGGTCTGTCGGAGGCCAGCGCGGAGACGCTGCGGCGGGCCCATCGGGTACATCCCATTACCGCCCTGCAGAGTGAATACTCGCTGTGGACGCGCGATGCGGAAGCGGGGGTGTTGGCCACCTGCCGCGAACTGGGCGTCGGGTTCGTGGCCTTCAGCCCGCTGGGCCGGGGCATCTTCGGAGGGAAAATGACGGCGGCGACCCGTTTGGAGCCGGGTGATTTTCGCAACCTGATTCCGCGCTTCTCCCAGGAAAATCTGGCCCGCAATGTGCGCATGGTGGAGCGGTTCAGCGCCGTGGCACAGGGGCTGGGTTGCACCCCCGCCCAGCTCGCCCTGGCCTGGCTGCTGGCACAGGATCCGGGGATCGTTGCCATCCCCGGCACAAAACGCCAGAAATATATGGAAGAGAACGCGGCGGCGGCGGAGATTTCGCTCACGGCCGCCGATCTGGAAGCCATTGCCGCCACCGTGCCGGCCGCGGCCATTGCGGGGGCGCGCTATACCCCGGCGGGGATGGCGCAGGTTAACCTCTAAAATCGCGGCCCGTGCGCGGATGGTTTACGTTCGGAAACGGTTACACCGTTTCGGTGGGCGGGCGGAAACGGCATAATTGGGCGCATGGAAACCTGGCGCACCGCCATTGTCGAGGCCAGCGCGGATAGCATCCGTGTGCGCGGTTACGACATCGCCGATCTGATGCGCGGCGCCAGCTTTGCCGATCTCATCTTCCTGTTGCATCGCGGCCGCCTGCCGGCGGCGGGGGAGAGCGCCCTGCTCAACGCCATTCTGGTGAGCGCCGCCGACCATGGTCCGGGCGCACCCTCGTGCGCCACGGCGCGGCTGGCGGCCTCGGGCAATCGGGAGTCGCTCTCCGCCGCGGTGGCCGCGGGGGTACTGGCGATCGGCAACGAACACGGCGGCGCCGGCGCCGCGGCGATGGAGATGATCGCCGCCGGGGTGGCGCTGGCGGGACGCGAGGGCCTGTCACTGGCCGCGGTCGCGGAGCGGACGGTGGCCGAGGCGCGCGCCGCCGGCCGCCGTCTTCCGGGACTGGGGCACCGGGTGCACCGCACGGATCCGCGCACCCAGGTGCTGTTCGACATGGCCGCGGAAAAGGGGGTGGCCGGCGCCGGGGTGGAGTTTTTCACCGCGCTGCAGGCGGCCGCGGGACGGTTGATCGGCCCCTTGCCGATCAACATTGACGGCGCTCTGGCCGCCGTGCTGCATGATCTCGGCTTCCCGCCGGAGGCGGGCAAGCTCATCTTTATCATTGCGCGCGTGGCCGGACTCACGGCGGAAGTTGCGGAGGAGCACGCCCGCGAGAAGCCCATGCGCATTCGCATTCCCGTGAGCTACGACGGCCCGCCGCCGCGTTCACTCTGACCCGCACACCGAGGCGCTTTGCATCCCATGACCACCAAGACGGCATCGCCGCGAACCCTGACCGAGAGCGAACGCGCGGCGGCGGATGTCCTGTTGCAGCGCGCCCGCCAGGCCCTGGCGGCCGCCGAGGCCCTCGACCAAGCGGCGGCCGACCGCATTTGCCGCGGCGTGGCCTGGGCGATTGGCAATGAAACCACCGCCACGCGCCTGGCCAACATGAGTGTGGATGAGAGCGGCATGGGGTCGCGCGAGCCGTCACGGCGCTTCAAGGTTCATGGCGTACTGCGCGACGCGCTGCGGCAGCGGAGCCTGGGGGTGATTGAGGAGATTCCCGAACGCGGTCTGGTGAAGTACGCCAAACCGGCGGGCGTGATCGCCTCCCTGGTGCCGGTCACCAGCCCGTACATCACACCCGCCACCACGGCGATTTATGCGCTGAAATGCCGCAATGCGGTCATCTTCTGCCCCCATCCCGCCAGCCGGCGCACCAGCTTCGAGACGGTGCGGCTGATGCGCGCGGTGCTGGAGCGCCTGGGGGCGCCGGTGGACATGGTGCAGTGTGTCGAGCGGCCGAGCATTCCGCTGACCCAGGCGATCATGGCCGACTGCGACCTGACCATCGCCACCGGCGGCCAGAACATGGTGCGGGCGGCCTACAGCTCCGGCAAGCCCGCCTATGGCGTCGGCGCGGGCAACGCCACCATGGTGGTGGATGAAACCGCGGAGGTGGAGGAGGCCGCGCGCCTGATTCGCATCAGCAAGACGAATGATTACGGATCCGGCTGTTCCGCCGACGGCAACCTGCTGGCCGATGCCCGGATCTACGCCGGCCTGCAGGCGGCGCTGGTCCGCGAGGGAGGCTACCTGGTGAACGCGGAGGAGAAGGCCAGGTTGCGGGCGGCGTACTGGGATGCCGAGGGGCATCGCACGCCGGACACCATTGCCCGCCCGGCGGCGGTGGTGGCCGCCAAGGCCGGCATTGCCCTGCCGCCGGACAAGACGTTTCTGCTGGTCGAGGAGAGCGAGATCGGGCGGCAGCATCTGTTTTCCACCGAGAAGCTGGGCACGGTGCTGACCATGTTCAAGTTCGAAGGCTTCCCGCAGGCGCTGGTCATGGCGAAGCGGATTTTTGAGACCGCCGGCAAGGGGCATTCCTGCGGCATCTACTCGTGGAACGACGCGCACATTGAGCAACTGGCCATGGCCGTGCCGGTGAGCCGCATGATGGTGCGGCAGGCGCAGTCGAAGTCCAACGCCGGGACGTTCACCAACGGCATGCCCATGACTTCGAGCATGGGATGCGGGTTCTGGGGCGGCAACATCACCAACGAGAATCTTTCCCTCAAGCACTACATGAACGTCACCTGGGTCAGCCGTCCCATCCCCGAGGACCGTCCCTCGGACGCCGAACTGTTCGGAGAGTTCTATGGCACTCCGGTCGAATGAGGTAACCAGCATGGAAGGAAGCGCCGCCCCCACCGGGGCGACCACCGCCGCGCCCGAGCCCGCCGCCACGCGCCTGGCCGCCTACAGCCTGGTCTCCTATCTGGAGCGCCTGGGTGTGGAGGTGATCTTCGGGCTCTGCGGCCACACCATCATCGCCATGCTGGATGCGTTGCGGAGCAGTTCGATACGCTTCGTCAGCGTCCGTCATGAGCAGGTGGCGACCCATGCCGCCGATGGATACGCGCGGGTTTCGGGCAAGCCGGGCGTGGCTCTGGTCCACCTGGGCCCGGGCCTGACCTGCGCCGCCACCGGGGTGGCCAATGCAGCGCTGGACTCGATTCCGATGGTGGTGATTGCCGGAGACGTGCCCTCCTATTACTACGGCCGTCACCCCCACCAGGAAGTGAACCTTCATCAGGACGCCGACCAGTTCCAGATTTACCGGCCGTTTTGCAAGCGCGTGTACCGGGTGGACCGGGCGGAGGATCTGCCGCGGGTGGTGGAGCGCGCCTTTCACCTGGCGCAGAGCGGCCGGCCGGGGCCGGTTCTGGTGGATGTGCCGATGGATCTTTTCTCGGCGGAGCTGCCGGCCGACGCCTTTGCCCAACTCCCGCCGCGGATCGAGCCGCCACCCTTGTCGGAAGCCACGGCGGCGCACATGGCCGCGGCGCTGGCGCAGGCGCGCCGTCCGGTGTTGTATGCCGGGGGCGGAGTGATCGCAGCCCGGGCCACGGGGGCGTTGCGCGAACTGGCGGAAGCTGTGGAGGCGCCGGTGGCTCACACCCTGATGGGAACCACCTGCCTGCCCAGTGATCACCCCCTGCTGCTGGGCATGACCGGATTTTGGGGCACCCCGATTGCCAACGAGATGTGCCGCAACGCTGACCTGATCCTGGCCCTGGGGACGCGGTTTGCCGAGGCCAGTTCCAGTTCCTGGGATGCCCGCTATACCTTCGCCATTCCGCCCACCCGGCTGATGCAGATAGACCTGGATCCGCAGGCGATGGGACGCAACTTCCCGCTGGAATTGGGCGCGGTGGCCGATTTGCGTCTGGCATTGAAGGCACTGGCCAAGGCGGCGAGAGCTCTGCCGCGGCCGGAGCGGAAGAGCCTGCGGCAGGATATTGCCTCGGGTCGTGCCGAATTCAGCTCCCGCTGGCAGGGCGAGCGGACCTCGAATCAGTTTCCGCTGCGACCGGAGCGGATCCTGAATGAAGTTCGCCAGGCGTTGCCCGCCGATGGCTTCATCGTGACCGATGTGGGGTGGAACAAGAACGGAGTGGGCCAGCAGTTTCCCTTCACGGTGGCAGGGACGTTCATTACCCCCAGTGGCCTGGCCACCATGGGGTTCGGGCCGGCGGCGGTACTGGGCGTCAAGTTCGCGCATCCTGACCGCGCCGCCCTGTGCCTGGTGGGCGATGGCGGGTTTGGCGCCAATCCGTCGGTGGTGGCGACCGCGATGGAAGCCGGCCTGGCGGTGGTGTGGGTGGTCATGGACAATGCCGCTTTCGGGACCATCGCCGGGCTGGAGAACCTGCACTATGGGAGCGAGTTCGGTTGTTTGTTTCAGCGAGGCGGGGCCACCTATCGGGCCGATTATGCCGCCATGGCGCGCGCCTATGGGGCCCGCGGAGTGAACATCACTGCCGCCGACGAACTGGGTCCGGCCTTGCGGGAAGCGCTGGGGGCGTCGCTGCCCACGGTGATCCAGGTGGCGATGGAGAATAGTCCCACCCCCACACCGGGCTACTGGAACATCAATGACATTTACCGTCGGGGCGAATAGGACTTCCGCGCCGGGCTCGGCCGCTCCCCGGCGCGTATCCGTATCCCGCGCCTGGGCCGTCTGGGCGATTGCCTCGCTGTTTTACCTCGTCGCGTACTTCATCCGGGTCTCGCCGGCGGTGATGACCCAGGAATTGATGCAGGCCTTCCATATGGGGGCGGCACGCCTGGGCACCCTGTCGGCGGCCTATTTTTATGCCTACGTCGCGCTGCAGATCCCGGTCGGGATTCTGGTCGACACGTGGGGCAGCCGGAAGCTGTTGGTCTGGGGCGCAATTGCGACGGCGGGCGGCTCGGCGGTGTTTGGAGTCAGCACCCACTTTGCCGAGGCGTTTTTGGCGCGGGCGGTGATCGGGGGCGCCACCGCCGTCGCCTGGATCGTGTGCCTGAAGCTGATCACCCACTGGTTTCCGGGACGGCGCTTCGCCATGATGTCCGGTCTGACGCTGATGCTCGGCAACCTCGGCGCGCTGGTGGCGCAGGTGCCGCTGCGTCTTCTGGTGGCACGCTTCGCGTGGCGGCCGGTCACCGTTTTCTCGGGCGGCATCATCCTGGTTTTCGCGGTTCTGGCTTTTGTTTGGGTGCGCAACGATCCCGCCGATATCGGACAAACCGGCTATGCCACCCCGCCGGCGGCCGCTACCAGCGGTCGAGTTACGGATTTTCTGGGGATGTTTCGCTACCGCAATACCTGGCTGATCCTGTTTGCCCAGGGCGGGCTGCTGGGACCGGTACTGGCGTTTGCCGGGCTGTGGGGCCCGGATTATCTGGGCGCCCGCTTCCATCTGTCGGCGGCGAGCGCGGCCGGCGTGGACTCGGTCATGCTGCTGGCCTTTGCCATCGCCAGCCCGCTGATGGGGTATATGTCGGATCGGGTGGGGGCGCGCAAGCCCATTTACCTGGGCAGTGCATGTGTGGCCGCGGCCGCTTGGGCGGCCATGTTCCTTAGCGGCAGCGGCCTGGGTCTGGAGGCATTTGTGGTACTGGCGGCGATCGCGAGCTTCGCCGCGTCCTCCTGCATTCTGGGATTTGCCTTTGGGAAGGAGTCGGTACCGGCGCGTCACCTCGGCGCCGTTTCCGGGCTGATGAACATGGGCAACATGTTTGGCGTCATGTTGCTGCAGCCGGCCATCGGCTGGATGCTGGACCGGATGTGGAGCGGCCAATTGTTGCATGGCGCACGCAGCTATTCCGCCGGTGCGTTCCAGGCCGCCTTCTCGCTGGCGGTGGCCTGGGCGGTGCTTTCCGTCGCTCTGTTGGCGTTCACCCGCGATACCCACTGCCATCAGATGCCGTGATTTTATCGGTTGTCGGCGGCGTACAATCGGTGTCATGTCCGCCCCTCCAGCCGTAGCCGGTAGTGCCGCCGTGAGGCGTGTGCCGCGCACTCCCGCGGCCGGGAGCCAGCCGGCCGCGCCGGGCGCGGAATCGAAAGTGGCCGGCAAGCTGGTGCAGCGTCAACTGAAGAAGATCTGCGCCGGCACCACCTTTCGCAGCGCGGGGCGGCTGCGCCGTTTCCTGGAGTTTGTGGTCGAGGAACTGCTCGCCGGCCGCAAGGAGCAACTGAAGGAATACGTGGTGGGGGTGGCGGTGTTCGATAAGACGCCGGCGTTTGATCCGCGCACCGATCCGATTGTGCGGGTCCAGGCGCGGCGGCTGCGGAGCATGCTGGAGCGCTACTACGCCGAAGAGGCAAGCGCGGACGAACTGATTATCGAGTTGCCCAAAGGGGGATACGCACCGTTGTTTCGGGTGCATGATCGTCCCCAGCCGCCGCCGGCCTGGACCATGGGGCTGGTAGACCGCAATACGGTCGCGGTGGAGGCGGTGGCCGACCACAGCGCCGAGGGAGACCTGGGGTACTTCTGCCAGGGATTGCGCCAGGAAATCCTCAACAGTCTGGCGCAAATCGCGGGGCTGCACCTGCTGGCCCGGGAGGCCGGAGACCATGCCGCCGCACCTCGCGCCGCCCTGGTGGTCAGCGGGAGCGTGCGCCGCGCGGGCGGAGATTTGCGTTTGATCCTGCAGGTCGTGGATCGAGTCAGTGACAGTTTCCTCTGGTCCGGGAGCCTGGATGGGAAGCTGGCGGAGCCGATCACGGCCCAGCGGGAAGCGGCGCTGACCCTGGCTACCGAGCTGCGGGCGCGCGTCGAAGCGGGAGCACGCCCGACTTTGCACCAGCGGCCGCCGGGGAACCCGGCGGCGCGCCATCTCTATCTGCAGGGCCGCTACCATCTGGGTCAGCGCACAGAAGAGGGGCTGAGCAAGGCGGCGGAGTTATTCGGACGAGCCTTGCGGGAAGATCCGCAGTTTGCACCGGCGCATAGCGGATATGCCGACGCCTGCTCCCTGCTCGGTCACTATGGAGTGCTGGCGCCGGCCGAAGTATGGACCAAGGCGGCGTCGTATGCGGCCGCGGCGGTCATGCTGGACGCGGAAAGCGCTGAGTGTCAGACCACTCTGGCGCACATCAAAGCCTGCCAGGACTGGGATTTCACCGGTGCGGAGCTGCAATTCCGCCAGGCTCTGCAGTTGGACCCCGGCTATGCCACCGCCCACCACTGGTACGCCACCAGCTGTCTGGCGCCGCAGGGGCGCCTGGACGAGGCGGAGAGCGAGCTACGGGCGGCGCAGGCGCTGGACCCGATTTCCGCCATCATTGCCCGCGATTTGGCGTTCATCCATTTCTACCGGCGCGAGTATGACGTTGCCCTCGATCAGTGCGACCACACCATCGAGCTCAACCCCTACTTCTCGCCTGCCTTTTGCACCCTGGGCCTGGTTCAGGAGCAGCGGCAAGACACGGAGGAGGCCACGGCCGCCTTTCAACGGGCCATCCACCTGTCTCCGGACACACCCGGCATGCATGCCGCCCTGGGGCACCTCTATGCGCTGACCGGCCAACTCCCGCTGGCCCGCAAAACGCTGCAGCGGCTGGTGCAGTTGAGCGCCACCCGATATGTCTCGCCCTTCTTTTTCGCCTCCATCCACCTCGCCCTGGGGCAGGCGGAGGAGGGCTTCCACTGGCTGACCAGGGCCTGCGAGGATCGCAGTTTTGAGTTGCTATTCCTCAACCTCGATCCGCGCTTTGACGGGGTAAGGCAGGATGCCCGCTTTCGCGCCGTGGTGGAGCGCCTGCAACTGGCGGGCGACCGCCGGTGCGGCGCGCCGTCGGCACTGTGGGCAAAGCCGGCGCGAGAAGGGCGCGACATTCCGAAGGGCGGCCCGTCCCCGGTGAGCGGAGAGGCGCGGCCCCAGCCGGCCGGGCGTAAGCGGGCCGCCCGGCATAGTCGCGGGGGGTCACGCGCCAGTCAGTGAGTCTTTAACGTAACGCAACCGTTACAGGCTTGACGGTGGCGGCGCGGCTAGGCATCTTGACCACAGTCGCGGGTGCGACCTGCCGACGGGTGCGGGTCCGCGCGAGCCACGGGAGACAAGCCATGAAAATTCGCTGCCAACTTCTTGCCGCCTGCCTGATTCTGTTCACCGGCTTCACCGGATTGCTGGCGGCCCAGTCCGTCTCCACCGCCCAAATCCAGGGCACGGTTACGGATGCCTCCGGGGCAGTCGTGCCGGGCGCGGCGGTCGTGGCCGTGGAGACCTCGACCGGATTCGCCCACGCCACCGCCACGGGGCCGCGCGGCGGATATGTGCTGCCGAACCTTTCGGCGGGCGCGTATACGCTCAAAATCTCGGCGCGGGGGTTCGCCACCTACACCCAGACGGGCATCATCCTGCAGGTGGCCACCAATCCGACGGTCAACGTGCAGCTCAAGATCGGCAGCCAGTCCCAGGTGGTCACCGTGGAAGCCAACACGGGCATGGTCGAGACCCATGCCACCGGGGTGGGCGATGTGGTCACCAACCAGGCCATCAACAAGCTGCCGCTGAATGGCCGCCAGGCCACCAACCTTATTATGTTGGCCGGGGCTTCCACGCCGGGGACAAACTCCGACTTGAACACCAACAAGAACTACCCCACGCAGACAATTTCGGTGGCCGGCGGCTCGTCCACCGGCATTGCCTATTACCTGGACGGCGCCGGCAATAACGATCCCTTCAACAGCCTGAACCTGCCCTTTCCCTTTCCTGACGCCCTGCAAGAGTTCAAGGTGGAAACCGGGGCGCTGGCGGCCCAGTACGGCTCCCACGCCGCGGGCGCGGTGAACGTGGTCACCAAATCGGGCACCAATCAATTTCACGGCGACCTGTTCGAATACGTGCGCAACGGCGATTTCAACGCCAACGACTATTTTTCCAACGCCAAGGGGCTGGAGCGCGACAGCCTCAAGCGCAACCAGTTTGGCGGCACCATAGGCGGGCCGATCTTGCACGACCGCTTGTTTTTCTTTGTCGGCTATCAGGGCACCGTGGTGCGCTCCAACCCGCCCACCCGCACCTCGTTTGTGCCCACCGCCGCCATGTTGGCGGGCGATTTCACCACCTTTGCCTCGGCCGCCTGTCAGGGCAAGGCGGTGAATCTCAGCGCGCCTTTCGTCAACAACAAGATTGACCCCAGCCAATTCAGCAAGGCGTCGCTGGCCTTCCTGCAGCACGTTCCGGTGTCCACCGATCCGTGCGGCGCGGTCAACTACGGCATCAGCCAGAACAGCCACGAGAACCAGATCATCGGCCGGGTGGACTTCAGCTACAGTGCCCGCCAGACGATGTTTGTGCGCTACTTCATCGGCCGCTACGTGCTGCCGGTGGGGACCGGCGAATCCGCCAACGTACTGGAAGCCAATCAGGTCGCGCAGAGGGATCAATCGCAGTCGGTGTCGTTCGGCGACAACTATGTCATCAGCCCGACGGCCGACAACGTCTTCAATCTGTCGCTGATTCGCACCTACGCCTATCGGACCATTCCTCCCTATCCGGATCCGGCCGCCCTCGGCATCCCGGTCTACAGCCCGATTGCTGACTTTATGGGTCTGAGCGTGAACGGAACCGGCAACGGTTTCAGCCTGGGAGCGGGCGGTACCAATCCCGGGTGGTTCAACTCGACTGCGCCCCAGATTTCCGATGATCTGACGCTGTTGCGGGGCAATCACCAGGTGCAGGTGGGGGTGAGTTGGAAGCACTCGATCATGAATACGGTCAACAACCGGCCCACCAACGGCGCCTTTAGCTTCAATGGCACCTTCACCGGAGCCGGGTTGAGCGATTTCCTGCTGGGCGATCTGAGCAGCTTCCTGCAGGGCAATCCGGACTGGGAAAATGACCGGCAGAATCTGGTGGGCGCCTACGCCCAGGACTCCTGGAAGGTAGCGCCCAGCTTCAGCCTGAGCTACGGGCTGCGGTGGGAACCGTTTCTGCAGCAGCACAACTGGAATCGCTGGGTGGAAACCTTCAATCCCGCCAATTTTGCGGCTGGCATCCGCAGCGGAGTTTACGCCAACGCACCGGCGGGGCTGGTATTTCCGGGCGACGCCGGGTATCCCGGCACACAGTACTCCCAGAGCCACTACCGGGAGTTGGAGCCGCGTCTCGGCTTCATGTGGGACCCCAGCGGCCGGGGACGCACTTCGATCCGCGGCTCGTACGGGCTGTTTTTCGACCGGCCCCAGATGTTCTTCTATACCCGCATGTCGAACAATCCGCCGTGGGGCGCGTCCATCAGCTTGAACAACCTGCAGAACGGTTTTTCGGCGACCGGCCCCTGGGCGGCGGCCGGCATGGCCAACCCCTGGCCCGGTCTGGCAGCGGTGGGACCGAACATGCCTTTCCCCAAGCAGGGGGTGTATGTCAACGTTCCGTTGAACGTGAAGCCGACGTACGTGCAGCAGTGGAATCTCGCCGTTCAGCACCAGTTCGGCAACAACGACTCGGTATCGGTGGAATTCCTGAACAACGAGACTACCCACCTGTGGATGGGCACCGAACTCAACCCGGGCGTGAGCCCGGCCGCCGGCTCGTCATGCTATACATCGGGCGGGTATAACAACTGCAAAAAGGCGCTGAACTCGAACCGTGTCCTGAGCACCATCAACCCGACCTGGGGGCCGTACTTCGCGACCATCGGTTCGGTTGACGACGGCGGCACGGCCAGCTATAACGGTCTGGTCCTGCGCGAGCAACACCGGCTCAGCGCGGGATTCAGCCTCACCGCCAACTACACCTGGTCACACTGTATTTCGGACCCGCCCACCGGAGAGCTGACCGGGCCGACACTGATTCACCTGGCCGATCGACGCCTGGACCGTGGGAATTGCGCGCAGGATGTCCCGAGCGTTTTCAACTCCTCTCTGATCGCGAACTCGCCCTGGCGGCTGCAAGGCCTGGCCGGGAAGCTGGCTAATGACTGGAGCCTGTCGGCCATCCTGACCCTGAACTCGGGTGGCTACAGCACGCCCGGCAACGGCAGCCGTTTCAATGACCCGACCATCACCGGCCTGGGCAGCCGTGCCGACTCGGTGGCGGGCCAGAGCGTACTTGAACCTTCCATCACGCCCGTCGCGGGCAGCTCGCAGGCATATCTGCAGTATTTGAATCCGGCCGCTTTTACGGCCCCGGCGCTGGGCCCAGGTTCGTTTGGCACGGCCGGAGCCTACACCATTCCCAATCCGGGCATGGTCAACCTCGACACCTCGATCTTCCGCACCATCGCGGTAACCGAGCGTCGCTCCGTTCAGCTCCGCTGGGATATGTTCAACGTGATGAACCATCCCAATTGGAATCCGCCCAGCACCGATTTCGGTGGGTCCAACGTAGGCGTCATCAGCGGCGATGCCGGCCCGCGTATCATGCAGTTTGCGGTCAAATATGTGTTCTAGTTCGCCGCGCATCAGAGTCCGCGGTCGCGCAGCGGAAGTGCTGGGCGCAGCCCTGCTGGCCCTGGTTTCGGCCTGGGGGCAGCAGGCGGCCGCGCCCCCTCCGCCAGCCGCGCGCACGGCGCTGGACACGGCCTATCCTGCACCCGCGGGGGATTTCAGCGGCGGGCGCGGATTCGGCGGAACGGTTACGCCCCGCAACATGAAAACAGTGTTGATTTGGGCGGATACGCGCAACGGCGTTGCCCAGCATGACTCCACATCCCACGCCGCCGCGGTGATTGAGGAGATGGGTTACAAGACGGGGGCGTATTTCAGCTACATTCGCACCGATTCCAACATCATCTCCTACCATCCGCTGCGAACCGACGGGAAGCCCGCCAGTGGCGGTCCCAGCCTGGCCAACGTGGATGCCATCTTTTTTCTTGGCCATCGCGAGGTGCCGCTGGACGACGCCCAGAAGGCGGAACTGCTGGAATTTGTGCGCAACGGCGGCGGTTTCGTGGCGGCGCACGTGGCGTCCACCGCGTTCATGTCGTGGCCGGACTTTGGTGACCTGCTGGGGGGACGGTTCGATCAACACCCCTGGGGCGACACCACCGCTCCGGTGGTGGTCGAGGATCCTGGCTTTCCGGGCATGCAATATTTCCCGCGCGTATTCCAGTTTCATGACGAGTTCTACCAGATCAAAGATTTTTCGCCCGCCAAGAGCCGCGTGCTGATGAGATTGGATACCGCCGGACTCGACATGCAGGCGCGCGGCGTCAACCCCGCCGACGCACCGTACGCCATTACCTGGGCCAAGCAGTACGGCAAAGGCCGGGTTTTCTATTCGGCGCTGGGACATGATGCCGGTACATGGGACAACCCCGCCATCCAGCGTATGTGGTTCAATGCCATCGAATGGGCGCTGGGCGTCGTGCCCGCCGATGTTACGCCACGGCCCGTTTCGACCACGGTGCCGCCGCCGCCGTCGCGGGGCGGCCGGCGCGGAAGCGGCCGCGGTTCGGGTCCTGGCCACCTTCGCTGAACCTGTCCATCCGCCCGGTTGAGCCCCATGACGCGAAAACTTGCCCTTCGATTTTGCATACTCCTGCTGGCAGGCGTGCTGCCGCTCACCGCCCAGTCCGACTGGCCGGCGGTGGGCCACGATCCTGGCGCGGCGCGCTACTCGCCCCTGAAGCAGATCACGCCCGGGAATGCCAGCCAGCTGGGCGTGGCCTGGGTTTACGACACGGGGCTGGTAGACCGCAATTTTGAGACCACGCCGCTGGTGATCGGCAGCGTCATGTATCTGACGACGCCTACGGAGACCGTGGTGGCTCTGGCGGCGGATTCGGGCAAGGTACTGTGGACCTTCGATCCCAAAGAGCCGCGGGTGCGGGTCAGCCGCGGATTATCGTACTGGCCGGGCGATGCGGAGCATGCCGCGCGGCTGGTGATGGCGACCTCCGGCGATGGCCGCCTGATCGAACTGGATCCGCAAACCGGCGAGCTGATCCCGTCCTTCGGCGATCACGGTTCAGTCAGCGTGCCGGCAACCTTGCCCGCTCAATATCAACATGGCAACTACGGATTCACGTCGCCGCCGGCGGTGTATAAGAACCTGTTGATCGTGTCGCCGGACTTGCAGGAAGGCCCCAGCCATGGGCCTCCGGGCACGGTATCGGCGTTTAATGCCATCTCCGGAAAACTGGCATGGCGGTTTCATCTCACCGCCCAACCGGGCCAGCCGGGCAGCGACAGTTGGGGGCCGAATGGAACGTCCGGCCGCTCCGGCCCGGCGGCCTGGGCTCCGATCGCTCTCGATCCCGACGACGGAACGGTTTTTGTGGTGACCGCCAATCCGGCGGACAGCTACTACGGCGCGGATCGCCCCGGCGACAATCTGTATTCGGTCTCCGCCGTGGCGATCAACGCCGCGACCGGCAAGCTGCGCTGGTACTACCAGTTGGTGCATCACGATCTTACCGATACCGACGGTGTGGGCATCACCCTGGTGAACGCGGGCCCCAAGCATGTGCCGGCGATCGCCGCGGTCAGCAAGTCGGCCTTGATGTTTCTGTTGGATCGCCGCACAGGAAAGCCCATTTTCGGCGTAACCGAGCGACCCGTGGCGCAGAGCGACGTGCCGGGGGAGCACTCTCCAGCCACCCAGCCTTACCCGAACCTGCCGCCGCCGCTGGCCATCCAGAGCGCCACGATCCAGGACGTCAGTACAGTCACTCCCGCATCGCAAAGTTTTTGCGGCGAACTTTTCAAGAAGTGGGAGATCCACGGTTCTTACCAGCCGTTCCTGCTGGAGCCCACCCTGCACTTTCCTTCGACCGTGGGCGGCGCCAATTGGGGCGGCATGAGCTACAGCCCACAGCTCGGCTACATCTACATCAACACCAGCAATCTCGGCAGTCTGGGGCAGATGGTGAAAGCGGGAACCGGCGGTGCCGCCGCGCCGCGTTTTCGTGGCCCGGGAAATGGGGACTTCCGCGGACGCGGTGCAGGAGGACGGGCAGGAGCCCGTGGCGGCCGGGGCCCTGGCCGGGCGGCAGGCCGCGAGGTGATGGCCTACCACAACCCCGATGTGGGCGTGCGTTTCGTGGATCAGGACGGCTATCCGTGCCAGCAGCCGCCGTGGGGGCAACTGGTTGCCGTGAACGCGCAGACCGGGCATATCGCCTGGCAGACGCGGTTGGGCGAGTATCCCGAACTCACCGCCAAAGGGGTGCCCAGGACTGGCACGCCGACCATCGGCGGCAGCGTGGTGACCGCTTCCGGAATCCTTTTCATCGGCGCAACGCCAGACGGTCAGTTCCGCGCGCTCGATGCCTCCTCCGGCAAGCAAATATGGCAATCCGCGCTTGGCGGTTATGGAATTTCGACCCCGATCACCTACATGGGATTGAACGGCAAGCAGTACGTCGCCATTGCCGTCGGCGGTCCGGGATCATTGGGCGGCGTCCACCATGAGGATGGTGTGGCGGGTGGTGACGCCCCCGATCGCCTGGTCGTGTTCGCGCTGGGCGAACACGGCAGCAGCGCACCGCAGTCCGCCGCCCCCGTCCGCAAGCAGCAGCCCACTCAGGCAGCGGTTAAACCGCCCTCGGCTGCGTCCGACGCCAACACGGCGGCGCTGATCGAAAAGACATGTACCCAATGCCACGCCTTGACCACCGTCTCGACCGCTCACTTCACCCATGCCGGTTGGGCCGCCGAGGTGGATCAGATGATCGGCCGTGGCGCGCTCCTCAGTCCCTCTGATGTTGATACGGTGGTGGACTATTTGGCTCGGCACTATGGTCCGGGCAAGCCGCCCACCCACGAGCGGCCTTAGGGAATCCCGGTACGTGGCGGTGACTAGCCCTTGGGCGTGAGGCGGAACAGGCCGCCGGCTTTGGCGTCCTCGATCAGCCAGAGGGCGCCGTCGGGGGCGACTTCGACATCGCGGATGCGGTGGCCCATGTCCCAGCGGTCGGCGGCGGTGGCGCCGCCATGGCCGTCGAAGCTGACGCGGATCAGCGCTTCGCTCCCCATGCCGCCGATCAGTGCCGAGCCGTCCCATTGCGGGAACATCTTGCCTTGATAGAACGTCAGGTTGCCGGGGGCGATGACCGGATCCCAGTAGATCACCGGCTTGGCCAGATCGGGCCGGGTGTCGGGGCTGGGGATCGGCACGCCGTCGTAGTTCTTGCCATAAGAGACCAGCGGCCAGCCGTAGTTCTTGCCCTTCTCGATCAGGTTCAGCTCATCGCCGCCGCGCGGCCCGTGCTCGACCTCCCACAACTGCCCGTTGGGGGCGAAGGCCAGCCCATAGGGGGTGCGCACGCCGCTGGCCCAGATCTCGGCCGGCGCCAGGTTCGGCCCCGGGAAGGTATAGGTGCTGACCACCGGCGCCGTCTTGGCGGTCTCGGTGTCGCGCGGGGGGTTGATTAGCGTCACCGACGGAGCGCCGGTCTTGCCGTAATTGGGGTTCCCGGGCGCCGGCTTACCGTCGAGCGTGAGCCGCAGAATTTTGCCCACCGCCTGGTTGGGGTCCTGGGCCGGGGTCATGCGCTGCCGGTCACCCACGCTGAGGAACAGGTACTTGCCGTCGGGCGTAAAGGCAATCTGGGCGCCCACCTGCCCGCCGTGTCCTTTGGGCATCTGCCGCCATAGAACCTCGAGACCCTCCAGACTGGCCGTGTCCTTGCCGAGCAGCAGCTTGGCCCGCGCCATAGCCAGACTCGATCCGCCCTCGCCCGGTTCGGAGTAAGTCAAATAGATGCTGTGGTCGCCGGCGTAATGCGGCGACAGGAACACACCCAGCATTCCGTTCTGTCCCCCGTAGGCGACGGCGGGGGCGCCTGTGACCGGGGTCTTGGCTCCCTGCTGGGTCACTAATTGCAGTCCGCCGGTCTTTTCGGTGATCAGCATCCGGCCGTCGGGCAGGAAGGCGATGCGCCAGGGATACGACAGGGTTGTTACCTGAGTGACAGTGAAGGGTGGGTCAGCCTCCGGCTTCTGTTCGCCCGCATTCACCTGGGCGCTCGCCGCCACCGCCGCCAGCGCCACCACCACTCCGACTTGCAACAACGTCTTCATAACCATGTCCCTCTCGCCGCCAGCTTAGCATCACTCACTGCACGGCTTGCTTGACCAGTTCACGAATCCGCGCCTCTACATCACGGTTCAATTGGGTGATGGCATATGATGTCGGCCACATGGCGCCGGCATCGAGCCGGGCCTTGTCGCTGAAGCCCAGGGTGGCATAGCGCGCCTTGAACTTCGATGCACCCTGAAAAAAGCACACCACCTGCCCCTTCCGGGCGTAGGCGGGCATGCCGTACCAGGTCTTCGGTTCCAGCTCCGGGGTCGCGGCCAGCACCAGCGCATGCACCTGCTCCGCCAGACCGCGGTCGGGCTGCGGCAGCGCGGCGATGGCGGCTTGCACCGCCGCCAAGCCAGCGGCCCGGTCGTAGGCCTTGCCGCCGCCCCGCTCGGCCTTGAGTTCCTCGACGCGCGCCTTCATCGCCGCCTTCTCGGCGTCGGTGAAGCCGGCCGCCGCGGCACCCTCTCGTTGCTTCTTAACCATGCCTCCAGCGTATTCCAGAACGGGACCCGCGGCGGCGGCATATACTCAAATTGCCTGCGAAGCCGCCGCGGCGGGAGGTGAATTGTGAACCAGCGTAAGCGCAAAGAGCGGGGAGACGATCCGGGTGTTTCCCGCACGCCGGAAGCCGATTCGGAGAGCG
>Ga0134125_10001173_pt1 | contig 32570 bp, 31 predicted proteins | sample KB31751_FD_96464 | JGI IMG/M metagenome (GOLD analysis project Ga0134125, IMG submission 96464) | Terrestrial soil microbial communities with excess Nitrogen fertilizer from Kellogg Biological Station, Michigan, USA - KB3-175-1 | ecosystem: Environmental > Terrestrial > Soil > Unclassified ...
GAAACATCCCTCAGCTGCCGCTGAGGGGATTCAAAGGACCAATCCCAACCTCTTTGTAGGTCGAACTTGAACTATCCACCAGCTCCCGCAGGTGGGATTTAAGACTTTTCGGGCAAAGCTAGTCTAACTGAAGTTTTAAATCTTGTTTACGTGAGACATGCAAGTGAGCTTCAAATGCTCGCCCAGCGACAACTAACAATCCGTGTAATCCGCGAAATCTGCGGCTAAGAGTTTTGGAGAGCGAGTTCCATGAACGTAGCGCCGACGACCGGGCTGGGGTAGTAAGGCTCGATTTCTTTGAAGCCAAGTCGGCGATACATGGCGAGCGCTTGATCCATCTTGTTCGGCAAAGTGTCGAGTCTCATGTGTTCATAACCGAGCTCACGGCCAGCCTCAATGATGATGGTCGCGAGTTGTTTTCCCAATCCGCGCCCGCGAAACTCCGGTCTCACGTAGAGTCGTTTCATCTCGCAAACGACCTCGTCCAATGGTCGCAAGGCTATGCAGCCAGCCAGTTGATCCTCCTCCATCGCAAGAAACAATCGGCCCCTTGGCGGGGCGTAATCACCGGGCAAGTTTGCGAGCTCTTGATCAAAGCCCTGAAAGCAGAGACTGATCTCAATCCAGCTCGCATATTCTTCAAGGAGCTGTCTTATCTGGACGATTCGCTCGGGAGTGCTGCCATCGATTATCTGGATCATAATCGCCATCGTTGTGACAGGTGTTCAGAGTTCAATCTTTAGATTGTGTGCCTCCGCAACCGCAAACTGAAGTTTGAACTCTAAACCGGCTGTATCGAACGAACCTATATGAAAACAATTGCGCGGTGAGAGATCGCTGCTCATTGGTTCAGCAATCTCACACCGCGCATTAAAGTCGGCAGATTCTAAACCTGCCCTGTGTATTTCAAGTTAGGCTGTGAACGAACTGCCGCAGCCGCAGCTGCCGGTCGCATTCGGGTTAGTGAAGGTAAAGCCCGAGCCCATCACACCAGTCACATAGTCGATTTGGACACCGTTCAGGTACTGAGCGCTGAACATATCTACGAACAGGCGGACGCCTTTTTCATCCAGAATGAAATCTCCCTGTCGTGATTCTTCCTCGATGTTCAGGCTGTATTGAAAACCCGAACAGCCACCCGGTACCACGCGAACGCGCAACCCCGAGGTTTCGGGCAATCCTTCCTCACTGGACATAAATTTCTTGATTTCTGCGGCTGCCGAATCGGTGACGTTCAAAGCCACATTCGGAGCAGCTACAGGAGCCGTGTTAGTCGTCGCAGTAGTGTTTGTTGACATAATAATCTCTCCCCTTAAAAGCCTTATTTGTTACCTAATTCATGATCTTTGTGCCTCGTGTTTTGACCCTCTGGAATGATGAAGTCCGGATCCAAAAGACCAGGAACAAAGACCGAGCCAATCTTACTGACCTTTGCCTAAAACAACAAGTTCAGGCTTCATCGCCTCAATTGAAACTTGTCGCGCAACTTCTTCGGCAACATGTCTAAATGCCAGAGCCTGGGGAGAATTAGGCTGGCTGACGACGACCGGAATCCCTCGATCCCCGCCTTCGCGCACTTCTATTCCCAATGGAATCGCCCCGAGAAAAGGCACTCCGTACGCCTGGGCAAGTTTTTGACCGCCGCCTTCCCCGAAAATGTCATAACGGTTACCAGTGTCGGGAGCTATGAAGTAGCTCATGTTCTCGACGACGCCGAGCACGGGAATGGCCACGGTTTCAAACATGCGCAACGCTCTCCGAACGTCGGCTACTGAAACATCCTGCGGGGTTGTGACGAGCACCGCTCCTTGCACGGGGACAAGTTGAGCCAACGAGAGCTGGACATCTCCAGTTCCGGGCGGCATGTCCACGATTAGGTAATCGAGTTCGCCCCACTTCACATCCGAAAGAAATTGCTTCACCAGACCGTGAAGAATCGGTCCGCGCACGATCATAGGCTTATCGCCCGGCTGCAAGACTGCCATCGACATCAGCCGGACACCGTGAGCCTCGATCGGGATCAGCTTGTTGGCCTCGAGCTCTGGCCTGGCGTCGCTGACTCCCAACATGATCGGCACATTGGGACCGTAGACATCAGCATCCATCAGCCCTACGCGCGCGCCATCCTGAGCCAACGAAACGGCGAGGTTGACAGCCACCGTCGACTTGCCGACGCCGCCTTTACCTGATGACACAGCTACGATGTTGCGAACGCCGGGCACTGAAACCTTATCTCCAATGCCTCGACCCTTCGGAACCTCAGCGTCCATCGTGACATTCACGGAAGCAACGCCGGGCAAGCCGCCCACCAGATCTTTCGCGGCACTCTCCATCTCGGCTTTCACCGGACAAGCTGGGGTCGTCAGGACAATGCGAAAGGAGACGTTCCCGCCGTCAATCTTCAAATCCCTTATGAATCCGAGAGTGACGATATCTTTGTGAAGATCGGGATCTTTAATCTGTCTTAGCGCGTTCAGTACGTCTGATTCAGTTGTTTGGGTCATAGGTGGTTTAGTTGAAGCCTATATGATCGCGAGGAGCTTTGACAAACCAAGACGGGCCAAACTAGCCTCAGCGGAACGAAATGAATTCAATCCCGCTACTGCTAAAAGACCATTTTCTCGAACCACGCAATGTAGGTGAGCTGGGTGACGGTGCGTTTACCGGACGGGCGGGCTCGATGATTTGCGGCGCTGCATTGCGGGTCACGCTGGCTATCGACGCCTCGCAGCGGATTGTCGCAGCGAAATTCAAGGCTGCAGGATGCAGCTGCCTGGTCGGAACGGCGTCGTACTTAACTGAACAGATCAGAGGCGAGCTGAGCGGCGAAGTTGCGTCGCTCGTGCAACAGCCGGCAACGACAATTAGAGAGGCGCTGGGTGAGATACCGCCGGATCGCCAGCATTGCGTGACGCTGGTTTGCGACGCTGTGTTAAGCGCAATTACTGCCTACAGCGATTCAGTACGCGACGAGTGGCAAGGCGATGAGGCTTTGATCTGTTCCTGTTTCTGCGTTTCGGAAAGAACTATCGAGATGGCGATCAAGGCTGGCGGGCTACGCACGATTGCGGAGGTCACCAAGGCTTGCAACGCCGGCGGCGGTTGCCGGTCGTGTTATTCGCTGATTGAGGAAATGCTGGAAAGTAGTAATCAGTAATCAGTAATCAGTAATCAGTAATCAGTAGTCAGTAATCAGCCAAGCAGTAGTCTCGTTGGGAAATGGCAATCGACGTCAAGATGAAGTACAAAGAACAAAGAACAAAGAACAAAGAACGAAGAACCAAGAACGAAGAACTAAAAACGAAGCAAAGCACAAACAGCTGATTACTGATTACTGATTACTGATTACTGATTACTGATTACTGATTACTGATTACTGATTACTGATTACTGATTACTGATTACTTCCTTATGATCTATCTCGATAACAACGCCACGACACGCGTCGCTCCGGAAGTGCTTGAAGCGATGCAACCCTACTTAAGCGAGTACTACGGAAATCCCTCGTCGGCCCACGCGCTTGGACGCCGGATGAAGTCGGCGGTCGAGCACGCCCGAGAGCAAGTTGCGTCCTTAATTGGCGCAGCCGAACCGGGTGAGATCGTCTTCACCTCGTGCGGCTCTGAATCAGACAACTGGTCCATCGGCGGCTTCCTCGAGCAGAACCCCGCGAAGCGTCACATCATCACCACTCGTGTCGAACACGAAGCGGTCCGCAATCTCTGTCATCATCTCGAGGAAATTGGCTGCGAAGTGACCTGGTTGGAAGTCGATCGCAACGGCGAGCTCAACCTTGATGATTTGCGTAAAGGTTTGCGTCCTGACACCGGGATCGTCTCGGTGATGTTAGCCAATAACGAGACGGGCGTCATCTTTCCGATTGAAGAGATTGGAAAGATCGTTCGCGAAAACTCGGAAGCAGTCTTTCATGTCGACGGTGTACAGGCAGTTGGCAAGATTCCGATCAATCTCAAGGAGTGGAACGTCGATCTGTTTGCGCTTTCAGGTCACAAGCTGCACTCGCCGCAGGGAATTGGCGCGCTTTATGTGCGGGACGGTGTGAAGCTGCCGCCCTTCATCATCGGAGGCGCGCAAGAACATGGCCGCCGAGCTGGAACTCCGGCGGTCGCAAACATCGTCGGGCTGGGAGCTGCCTGTGAGTTGGCTGGAAAACCTGACGGACACGCGGAAGTGCGTCGCCTGCGGGACAAGCTCGAAGATGGGATTCTGAGTCAGATACCCAACGCGCTGCTAAATGGAATCGCCGATCGAACTAAACGCCTGCCTAACACGTCGAACATTTCCTTCCAGTACGTTGAAGGCGAGAACGTAATGATGATGCTCGATGAAGCCGGTATTTGCGTATCGACCGGATCTGCTTGCCACTCGGGGCATCACCAGGCTTCACCGACTCTACATGCGATGAATGTTCCATATGTGGCTGCTCAGGGAGCGATTCGATTTTCACTCGGTCGCTTCAATATTGGGGAAGAGATTGACCAGACACTCGCGGTTCTGCCCGGAATTGTTAGTCGATTGGTCGAAATGTCACCTTACGAGAAAGAGCTCAAGGCGCTAGGCGCGTTGGCTTGAGAAGTCCAGAATCTCACCTGCCGAAAACTCGAATCTGCGGCTTGCCGCCGCACAATGCGGCCGGGAGCGCAGGCATCCCTGCCTGCCTTTGTTAGCAAAGAGATTCCTTGGTAATCAAGATGTGCCTATTCAACGATGGCAGGCAGGATGCCTGCGCTCCCAGCCGCACTGGGCGGCGGCAAAGCCGCTTCTCGCATCTTTTGAGTGGCTGCGTCTTTATTGCTACAATTCGCTTGAAATTTCCGCAAAAGACTCCTCGAGTGAAAGAGTCCAATCATGTCAACTGAAGGATCGGCGATTTCTTCTATCGCAAGGGCCGGCAAGGCGGAAACATCGCGAAACGCTCGTGCCGACAAAGTGAGTTTGATGCAGACCGATGACTACGTTTGCATCGATCCCATTACGCCCCTGGCGGCGGCTATCGCAGCTATGAAAAAAGACGAGGGCGGCTGCGCTATCGTCTGCGAGAACCAGCGCGTCGTTGGCATTTTTACCGAACGCGATCTCTTGACCAAGATTGTGGGCGCGGACGTTGACCTGCAATCACCGGTCAGCCAGTGGATGTCTCCCGTAGTCTCGACGCTGACTCGCGACGCCACGATTGGCGATGCCGTTGCCATGATGAACGAAAAGAGCTTCCGGAATATTCCGCTGGTAAAGGAAGGAAAGCTGGTGGGTTCGATTTCAGTTTTTGATGTGATCTCTTATCTTGCTGAAAGTTATCCGAAAGAGACGATGAATCTACCGCCGAACTCGGATCAGATTATGACCCACGAAGACGGAGGGTAGGGGATTGCGGATTGCTGAATGCGGATTGCGGAATGGCGTGAAACTTGGAACTTGAAACTTGAAACTTGAAACTTGAAACTTGGAACCTGAAACCTGAAACCTGAAACTTGGAACCTGAAACCTGAAACTTGGAACCTGAAACCTGAAACCTGGAACTTGAAACTTGAAACTTGAAACCTGGAACCTGAAACTTTGGACTAATCAATAAGGAAATCATGAGTACTGTCATAGAAAACCCTGTTCAACCGATTGAGAAGCACTTCGAAGAACTCGAAACCGTCACGATTCGCTTCGCCGGAGACTCCGGCGATGGTATGCAGCTGACTGGAACTCAATTCACTAACACCTCGGCAGTCCTGGGAAATGACATTTCCACTTTGCCCGATTTCCCGGCTGAGATTCGCGCGCCTGCCGGCAGCTTGCCGGGCGTCAGCGGTTTCCAACTCAATTTCTCGAGCCGCGATATCAAGACTCCGGGTGACCAACCTAATGTGCTCGTAGCGATGAATCCCGCAGCGTTAAAAGTAAATATTGCCGACCTCGAAGACGGCGGCACCATCATCGTCAATACCGACGGTTTTACGCCCGAGAACTTGAAATACGCGGCGTACAAGTCGAATCCGCTCGAGGACGGCTCGTTGAACGGATATCGCGTCCACAAGTTGCCGATCTCCACGCTCAACATGAACGCGTTGAAGACCGAGGTCCAGCTCTCGCGCAAAGAGATGGATCGCTGCAAGAACTTCTTTGCGTTGGGTGTGCTTTACTGGCTCTACGATCGGCCGGTCGACTCCACACTGAATTGGATCAATCAAAAATTCGGCAAGAATCCCGAGCTGGCGAAAGCCAACTCGATTGCGGTCAAGACCGGTTACAACTTTGCCGACACGACTGAAGTCTTCACGACGCACTACACGGTTAAGAAAGCCCAGATAGCGCCGGGCAAGTATCGCAAGATCACTGGTAACGAGGCGACAGCGCTCGGGTTCGTAGCCGCGTCGCAACTTGCCGGCAGGCCTCTGTTTTATGGCTCCTATCCGATCACGCCGGCGTCGGACATTCTGCATGAGCTGGCTCGCCACAAGAGTTTTGGCGTTAAGACCTTTCAGGCCGAAGATGAAATCGCGGCCGTGTGCGCTGCGATCGGCGCCAGCTTCACGGGCCACATCGGATTGACAGGAACTTCTGGTCCCGGTGTCGCTCTCAAGCAGGAAGCCATCGGCTTGGGTGTGATGACGGAGCTGCCGCTTGTCATTATCAACGTTCAGCGCGGTGGACCTTCTACAGGCTTGCCTACCAAGACTGAGCAGGCTGATTTGTTTCAGGCTGTCTGGGGACGGAACGGTGAATGTCCGGCAATCGTGGTCGCGCCGGCTACTCCCGCAGACTGTTTCCACATGGCCATCGAGGCGGTGCGTTTGGCTTTCAAATACATGTCTCCGGTTTTCTATCTCTCAGACGGTTATCTGGCGAACGGCGCGGAACCATGGCGTATTCCTGAAGTGGGAGAGCTGCCGAAGATCGATGTGACTTTTGCGAGTGATCCATCGAACTTCATGCCGTATTCACGCGATGAGCGTACGCTGGCGCGGCCGTACGCGATTCCCGGAACGCCGGGGCTCGAGCATCGCATCGGCGGCATCGAGAAACAGGCCATTACCGGTAACGTGAATTACGATCCGGAGAATCATCATTTGATGGTTCTTACCCGTCAGGCAAAAATCGATCGTGCTGAGCAGGACATCCCGCTCGTCGAGGTCTTCGGTGAGAACACAGGCAAGGTACTCGTACTCGGATGGGGTTCGACGTACGGCTCGATCAGCACGGCCGTCGAGAGACTGCAAAACGAAGGTAAGAGTGTCTCGGCAGCTCATCTTCGTTATCTAAATCCGTTCCCGCAGAATTTGGGTGAGGTGCTGGCCGGCTTCGAGACCGTGCTGATCCCGGAAATGAATCTGGGCCAGCTGGCCACGATGATTCGCGCGAAGTATTTGGTCGATGCCAAGGCGTACTCGAAAGTGAAGGGCCGGCCTTTCCAGATTCGCGAGATTGTCCGCAAGGTTGAAGAGTACTTGTAGAGAAGTACCAGTCGCCGATTGCTAACGATGGTAACTACCAATTTCTATGAAGCGAAATCTGTAACCGAACTCTATGCGGAAGTCGGCAGTACTTTATGGGGGAAGGCAGCATCGGATTTCAACTGGCAGTGTCTGAAGTTTTTTAGTGAGGGTATTCGTGAGCTCGACGTTTACAAAACCTACCACCGCCGATGAGTTGCTAGCGATGCCGGACGATGGCTATCGCTATGAGCTCATTGAAGGAGAGCTTATCCGGATGTCGCCTGCGGGTGCGGAGCACGGAATGGTTGCGATGAATATTACGGGTCCTCTGTTTGCGCATGTTTTCGCGCACGATCTCGGTCAGGTTTTTGCCGCCGAGACGGGGTTTCAGCTCGAGTCAGATCCGGACACAGTATGCGCTCCAGACGTGGCTTTCGTTTGTAAGGCTCGAGTCGAGGGAGTCGGGGTAATCCAGGGCTATTGGCCGGGCGCGCCGGACTTTGCGGTAGAAGTAATGAGTCCCAATGACAGCACGCCGAAGACCGATGCAAAAGCGAAGCATTGGATCAGCGCCGGGGCAAAACTGGTCTGGGTCGTGAATCCGAGGAAACGCACTGTGACTGTTTACAAATCACTCACGGACATTTTTGAAGTTACTGAGAACGAAGTTCTCCACGCCGATGAGGTCCTGACCGGATTTCAACTGGCAGTGTCTGAAGTTTTTTAGTGAGGGTATTCGTGAGCTCAACGTTTACAAAACTTACCACCGCCGATGAGTTGCTAGCGATGCCGGACGATGGCTATCGCTATGAGCTCATTGAAGGAGAACTCATCCGTATGTCGCCCGCTGGCGCCCGACACGGAAGGATTGCGGTGAAAGTAGTTAATCGACTCGGTCCTTATGTCGAGAAGCATGGTCTCGGCGAGGTTTATGCGGCCGAAACAGGTTTCAAGCTTCGCTCCGATCCAGACACCGTCAGAGCTCCCGATGTAGCCTTCGTCAGCAAGTCGCGCGTCGAGCTAGTTGGTGATCCCGAAGGCTACTGGTCCGGCGCGCCTGATCTTGCAGTTGAGGTGCAGAGTCCAAATGACACCAGAAAGCATATTGACGCGAAGGCTAGACATTGGATCAGCGCTGGGGCAAAACTAGTCTGGGTGGTAAAACCCAGGGAGCGCACAGTCATTGTTTACAAGTCACTGGCGGACATCTTCGAAGTGTCTGAGAGTGGAGTTCTCGACGCTGGTGAAGTGGTTCCCGGTTTTAAGCTTACAGTGTCAGAGATTTTCTAGCGAGCAATCGGTCATCATTTAGCAGGAGTAAATAATGAGTACTGGTTCTAACGGTTCGAGTGGGAATGGCAACAAGGCAATTGTCGAGCAAGCGTTTTCGGCTGACAGCGAAGGCGGGTCAGCCGTCTCTGGAAAGATTGCTCCGCCGCCCGGTCAAATGAAGAAGGCGGACTTTGTTTCGGATCAGGAAGTCCGGTGGTGTCCGGGCTGCGGCGATTACGCCATCCTGAATAACGTGCAAAAGGTGATGCCGGAACTCGGCATACCACGCGAGAAGATCGTGTTCGTCTCAGGCATCGGCTGTTCATCGCGCTTTCCGTACTACATGAACACGTACGGTTTTCACAGCATCCACGGCCGCGCACCCGCAGTGGCTACTGGCATCAAGTGCGCCAATCCGGACTTAAGTGTCTGGGTCATCACTGGAGATGGCGATGCATTATCGATTGGTGGCAACCACTTCATTCATGCGATTCGGCGCAACCTCGACATCAATTACATTCTTTTCAACAATCGCATTTATGGTCTGACCAAAGGCCAGTACAGTCCGACTTCGGAGCTTGGCAAGAAAACCAAATCCACGCCCATGGGGACGATTGATTACCCGATCAATCCTTTGTCCCTTGCGATTGCCAGCGAAGCTACGTTTGTAGCGCGGTCAATCGACATCGACGTCAAACATCTCGGCGCCATGGTCGAGGCCGCCGCCAGACACAAGGGCATTTCCTTTATCGAGGTCTATCAGAACTGCAATATCTTTAATGATCACGCTTTTGATTACTTCGCCGAACGAAGCGTCCGTTCAGACAACGTGCTTTACCTCGAAGACGGCAAGCCGATGATCTTCGGCAAAGACCGCAACAAAGGCATTCGCATGAGTGGAGCGCATCCCGAGGTGGTTACTATCGGCGAGAATGGAATAACCGAGGCTGACCTGTTGGTCCACGATGTGAATCTTGCCGATCCATCAGTGGCGTTCATGCTCGCCCGAATGGAGCAGCCGAACTTCCCGCAACCAGTGGGAATCTTTCGCGCAGTCGAGCGCGCGACTTACGAGAATCTGATGATTGAGCAGATTGATGCCGCAATCGCGAAGGCCGGCCCGGGCGACCTCGCGAAGCTAATCAACAGCGGCGAAACCTGGGTAGTCGATTGAGGATTGCTGATTGCGGAATGCGGATTGTTTTGAAGCCGCAAAACGCCGCTTTCAGGGAGATCAGCATTTTTCAGTTAACAATCAATGTGGATGGCCACGCCAATCCGCATTCTGAAATCAGCAATCAGCATTCCTATCAACGTGGATGGCGACGCCAATCCGCATTCTGAAATCAGCAATCAGCATTCCTATGAACTGTCCATCTTGCGGTCACGACAACATTGAAGGCACGGACCGTTGCGAAGAGTGCCTGACACCACTGTCCAAGTTCGATGTGCCTCGCGCAGACTCGTCGGAAGGGTTGGCCCGTTCCGTTATGGAAGACACCTTGAGCTTGCTCGAGATGGAAGAGATTGTGACGGTGTCGCCTCAGAACTCGGCGCTCGATGCAGCTGAGCAGATGAAAAATGCTCGTTGCGGATGTGCTCTGGTTCTTGAAGACGGTCGGCTGGTGGGAATCTTTACGGAACATGACGTCCTTCACCGCATGTTCGGTGGTAGCGCCTCTCCTACTAACGTTTCAGTGAAGGAACTGATGAGCCCCAACCCAGAGTCGCTGCGCGAATCCGATACAGTCGCAACGGCGCTAAACAAAATGTCGATGGGACGGTTTCGTCACATCCCGGTCTCCAAAGCCGACGGCACCTACCGTGTGACCTCAATCAAAAGCGTCCTCAAATACATCGCCAAAGAAGATTGGTAGTTGTCTGGCCAAAGCCGTCATTGTGGGCATTCCGCGTTGCACTGTGTGACAACTGAGCTAAACCGCTGCTTGGAGTGCGGTGATCTGTCACCGCTTTGGTCGCTGCGACTTGTCGCAGCTTATCTGAGATAAAGCTGTATTCCCTGAATAGCGGCGTCAAGCCGCCGCAGGCCAAAGCGGTGACAGGTCACCGCACTCCAAATTAGCGCACCAACGGGTGATTCCTCAGCCCCTAAGTTTAGGCTCGCTTGCAATGCGTCGCGTGCATCAACTAAGGTTCGCTATTCTAGTTACTGCCACCAGCCAGATTAAGTGACTGAGCGACTCATGAAGATCAGCGTCATTGTTCCGGTTCGCAACGAGGAGAAGACGATTGCGACGCTGCTCGACGCCCTCTTGAGTCAGAGTCTGCCTGCTACCGAGATTGCGATAACGGATGGCGGCTCGACCGACGCTACCACCTCAATTATCCAGAGCTATATCGACAAGGGTGCGCCGATACGACTGATTCGCACTACCAAAGCTTTGCCCGGACGCGGGCGCAATCTGGCAATTGAGCATTCCTCTTCTGAATGGCTGGCTTTTACGGACGCGGGTATCGAGCCGCAGTCCACCTGGCTCGCCTCGTTGGCTGAGAAGGCGGCGGATGATGCCGTCGATGTAGTTTTTGGATCCTACGAGCCGAAAACCAACACGTTCTTTCAGGAGTGCGCAGCCATCGCTTACATCACGCCGCCTACCGAAATCGAAGGGCGCTTGATGCGCCATCGATCAATTGCTTCAACCTTGATGAGAAGATCGGTTTGGGAAGCGGTCGGTGGTTTTCCTGAGAATCTAAGATCAGCCGAAGACCTTCTCTTCATGAATCGGATCGAGGCCGCTAACTTTCGGATTCGATATGCGCCGCTTGCAGTCGTGCGGTGGGAGCTGCAGCCGACCCTCTTCAAAACATTCAAACGATTCGCGATTTATTCTCGCAACAACATCCGGGCTGGCCTGTGGAAAGACTGGCAAGCAGCGGTCTTCACTCGTTACGTCATGCTTATGGTGTTGCTTATACCAGCGTATGCACTGGGGTGGAGCTGGGTAACTGTTCCCATAACGATGTGGATCTTGATGTTGTTAATGAGGGCGGTAGTATCTCTCCGCCGAAACCAAAAAATTTATCCGGCCGGGCTCGCCCGAAATTTCCTGCGACTGCTCATGCTGTTGCCGCTGCTGACTGTCATAGACCTCGGCGCTATCGTTGGCACCATTCAGTGGTTCTTCAGCGACAAACTGCTGCCGCGCTCTGAGTCTGTAAAAGTGAGTTCATGATAGACGAACGAGCGCCGCTCTCCGCACCAGCCGCACTTAATCAAGAATCAGCCCTTGCCGGCCGGCGCGTGTTGTTTGTTTCCTACAACGGCATGCTCGATCCTCTCGGACAGAGCCAGGTTCTTCCGTACCTTCGCGAGTTAGCGCGGAGAGGCGTTCAATTCACTTTGCTAAGTTTTGAGCGGAGCAGTGCTCTGGCTGGCGACGGACTTGCCAGGATCGAACAGTTGCGGGCTGAGCTGCTGGCGCAGGGAATCGAATGGCACTGGCTGCGCTATCACCAAACACCGTCCTTGCCGGCGACAATGTTCGACGTGATGAATGGCATCCGACTGGCACGGCGACTGGTTCGAAAGAACAAGATCGAAATGGTCCACGCTCGTAGCCACATCCCGGCCACGATCGCACTCAGCCTCAAGAAACAATTTGGGATCAAGATGATCTTCGACGTACGCGGACTCATGGCTGACGAGTATGTCGACGCCAATCATTGGCAGAAGGGCAGTCTCCCGTATCGATTGACTAAGTCAATGGAACGGCGCGCGTTCGCAGCGGCCGACGGCATTGTCACACTCACCAATGTGATTTGGCCGATTGTCCGGGGCTGGGAAGGGCTACGCGGCCGCAATGACGTGGCCCATGCTGCCATTCCCTGTTGCGCTGATCTCGAGCTGTTCAAATTTTCTGTGGCTGATCGACAGCGACGCCGCCAGGAACTGGGACTGACGAACCAATTGGTGCTTGTCTATAGTGGTTCTATTGACGGCTGGTATCTTACGGAGGCGATGGCGGACTTTTTTGCTGAAGCCCTGAAGCGCAATCCCCAGACTCATGCTCTGTGGCTGACGCCTGCTAAACACGATCGCATTCACTCACTGATGAAAGGGCGTGGTATCGAGACCGCGCGCTACTCGGTAGTCGCAGCAGCTTCGAGAGACGTGCCGTCTTATTTATCGGCAAGCGATGCCGGCATTGCTTTCATCAAGCCGTGTTTCTCGAAACTAGCTTCTTCACCCACCAAGTACGCGGAATACCTGGCGTGTGGACTACCTCTCGTGATCAACGCCGGCATCGGCGACTCCGACTCCTTGATTTCAGAGGAATACGCCGGAGTGCTGATTCAGGAGTTCAACAGGAAGGAATATGAAGAGGCTGCGGCGATTATCGAAGACTATGCTCAAGACGCTGAAACGAATCGCGCCCTGGCCCGTGGGATAGCAGAAAGATTGTTTGACGTGAAGACGGTCGGCGTTGGCCGTTACGCTGGTCTTTACTGTGCTGTCCTCGAGTCCAGCCGTAGCTCTTAATAATTTTTCGTTTAAGGCGCGGGACGAATGCTAAGGCGCGGCGTGGCCCAGTCAACATCCCGAGGCCTCGGGATAGCAGATGGGTCCCAGCCACAAACTCAAAGGCGCAAAAGACTGTCTGCGCAATTACAGGGTGAGTTGAGTCGTTCGGCAGGAAAATCTGTTATCTTGAGTTTCCGATGATGAGTAACGATTGGGCACTCAACCCACACGGGCGAGGACGCCCGTGCCACTTTGGGAGGCTCTACGCCCAGCTATGAAGGTTCTAGGCCTAGCTTCCTATCCCGTTGAAGCCGCCGCCACCCGTTATCGTTTGCAGCAGTTCGCGCGTCCTCTCGCCGAACGCGGCATCGATCTTACGATCCACCCCTTCATGAGCTCCGCTCTCTTCGCGCAGTTTTACCGCAAAGACGCATTAGCAAGCACCGCGTTTGGACTTATTAAATCGTCCTTAATGCGCTTGACGGACGTGGTGGCTGCCAATCGCTTCGACATAGTGATGATTCAGCGCGAAGCAATGTTGTTAGGGCCGCCCGTAATCGAGTGGATGATTACGCGAGCATTGAAGCGTCCTCTGGTGCTGGATTTGGATGACGCAACCTACGTCTCATATACTAGCCCGACTTATGGGCGGATCAGCAAAACGCTCAAGTGGTTCAGCAAGACTGATGACTTGATTCGTTGGGCTCGCGTCGTTACCTGCGGTAATCGCGCGATCGCCGAATACGTTTCCAGCAAAGGAGCCAAGGCCCGCGTCATTCCAACGGTGGTCGATACCGAGATCTTTCGTCCATTGGAGAATCGCTCAGAACATGCACCGGTGCTCGGGTGGATCGGCACACACTCGACGTTTCCATATCTCGAATCCATATTTCCCGTGCTGCAGGATTTGAGTAAGTCTTATGATTTCCGACTCAGGATTGTGGGCGCCGGCAGGACGGAGGTAAGCGTTCCGGGCGTGATGGTCGATAATCTTCACTGGAGCCTTGAACGTGAAGTAGCCGATTTTCAGTCAATTGATATCGGTCTCTACCCGATCGACGCTTCGCTCTACTCGGGAAACTGGGCGGCTGGGAAATCGGGATTCAAAGCACTTCAATACATGGCGGTTGGAATTCCTTATGTGGCCACACCGGTGGGAGCGTCAGCCGAAATTGGCATCGAGGGTACTACTCACTTTTGCGCGCGGACCAATGAAGAATGGCATGATGCACTCTCAGTCTTATTGCGCGATACCGAGACGCGCAAGCGCATGGGCGCTGCGGGCCGCGCTCATGTTATCGAGAACTACGGGTTGCCGGCGCAAGCGGACAAGTTGGCGGCTGCTTTACGCGAAGCTCTAAGCAACTGATTGCTAATGATTGACCGGGAGGTCGATGCACCGCACCAGCAAATTCAAACTTTTCGTTCTGGCCTGCGTCGCACCATTGCCGTCATTTCTCAAGCGACCCTGTTACCGCTTGTTTTTTGGATATCGAATTGGAAAGCGTGTACGAGTTGGGCTGAGCATTCTGGATGCCGGAGAGTGCGAGATTGATGATGACGTGCAGATCGGGCATCTCAACGTTATTATTGGGGCTCAGAAGTTGACGATTGGCGATCACGTTAAGATTGGTCATCTGAACATCATTCGAGGCGGTGACGAGGTTCGGCTCGGACGTTATGCGGAGATCATGCGCCTTAACGAGATTAATTCGATCATCGATCCCGACGTTGTGAATGAATTAGACCCGCGCTTTCTCCTGGGAGACGGCAGCATCGTTACCACGGGTCACAAGATTGATTTCACCGATCGAGTCGAGATTGGTCGCCGCTCGATTATTGGCGGCAGAAATTCTTCCCTCTGGACACACAATCGCCAACGTACCAGGCCAATTGAGATTGGCTCGTTTACGTATGTTGGTTCTGAGATTCGGATGGCGCCGGGCAGTCTCTTACCATCTCGCTGCGTGGTGGGAATGGGTTCGGTAATAACCGGCCGGCTCGAAGGCGAAGAGAAGTTGATAGCTGGAGTTCCCGCCAAAGTTATTAAGGAGCTCAGCGAAGAGGACAAGTTCTTAATCGAAAGAAAGACCCGGCGGGACCTGCCGGATAACATCTGAAAGAAAAGAAATTAAGTGAATAGTGTTTTAGCAATCCTGATTTTCGTCCTGGCTGTTTTCATTATTCTTGCGGTGCCGGCACTCGCGTCTCCATACACGGATATCTATGGTCAAGTTCACGTCGAGGACACGATCAAGGCCGTTTTGGTTTGCACCGGAATGTCCGCATTGTGCGGCTGGATGATTTATCGCACCGGCGATGACGGAAATTTCCTATTGAAGTTGTTCTTGTTTGCGTTGTTACTGCGCATTTTGATAGGCACGGTGATCTTTGTACTGAATTTGCAAGGCTTCTTTGGCGGTGATGCTCTGACCTACGATTACATGGGTCGCGCCCAGATCAGCGCCTGGTACGGCGATCAGTTTGCCCAGGCGCAGGTGAGACTCTTTTTTGGCAAGGGTGAAGGATCCGGGTGGGGAATGGTTTACCTGGTCGCCGGCCTGTACTCGGTGCTCGGACGCAACATGTTGGTGATCCAGTTTTTCAACGCGGTGCTTGGGGCTGCGACAGCTCCCATAATTTTCCTTTGCGCTCAACAGGTTTACGGGAACAAGAGGGTCTCGCGCTTCGCCGCTTTTGCAGTAGCGTTTTATCCCTCACTGGTGCTCTGGTCGTCACAAGGGTTGAAAGATGCTCCGATCGTTTTTCTGTTGGCGCTCGCGATCCTGGCTACGCTCAAGCTTGGCTATAGATTTAGCCTCAAGTATTTGGTGGCGTTGGTGCTGTCGCTGTTCTTTTTGCTCAGCTTGCGTTTTTATGTCTTCTACATGATTCTGGCGGCGATCGGCGGCGCCTTCCTGATTGGTATGCGTGAAGTGTCTGCGCGTAGCTTTGCGCGACAGTTCATCGTGGTCATCGCGTTGGGTTTGTCTTTGACTTACCTCGGGGTCACGCGTTACGCAAACGTTCAGTTCGAGCAGTTCGGAGATTTGGAACAGGTCCAGCGCAGCCGGCTCGACGCGGCCAAGTCGGCCGAATCGGGATTTGAGAAAGACGTCGACGTATCAACCACAGAAGGCGCAATCTCGACGATCCCGATCGGTATGTTGTATCTGCTGTTCGCGCCATTTCCCTGGCAAGTGGTGTCCTTGCGACAGAGTATTACTCTGCCCGAAATGATTCTGTGGTGGGGCTCGTTTCCGATGTTGGTGCTGGGCATATGGTTCTCGGTGAAATATCGCTTGCGACAGATCTCGCCCATACTCGTGTTCTCCGTAACGCTATCTCTCGCGTATTCAGTATTCCAGGGAAATGTGGGAACAGCTTATCGGCAGCGAGCCCAGCTGCTCGTTTTTTATTTCATTTTTGTCGCGGTGGGTTATGTATTGATGTGGGAGAAGCGTGAGGAGCAGAACCGACTGAACGAATTAGCTAAAAGAGAATTGGCGGCCAACGCTAAAGCCGCCGGTGCTGCACGTGGACGACCTGGAGGGGTCTTTCGCTCGAACTAGTTTCCCACCTTGACACCAGCGTCCCGCACAAGATTCCGCTGTCCTTTGGCAGCCGCGACAGTTTCCTCATAAAGACTTTCGTATTCAGCCACGACCTTTCCCAACGAGAACAACTCAATCACCCGATTGCGCGCAGCTGCACCCAGAACCTTTCTTCCTTCCGACCCGAGCTCGAGAAGTTCATCAACAGCCGCTGCCAAAGCTTCAGCATTCCGCGGCGGCACTACCCTTCCTGTCTTGTTGAGCATCCACGCAGAGTCACCCACGTCAGTGACTACAGCCGGAACTCCGGACGCCATTACTTCGCCTACAATCAACGGAAAGCTCTCGCCGTACGCAGACGAGAGGCAAAAGATGTCCAGCGTGGCCGCCAATCGGACAATATCGGCACGCTCACCAAGCAAGTACACGCGCCCTTCCAACTGATTGTTCCGAATCAACTCTCGCAGAGCCCGATTGTTTTCATCGAGCTCGCGGCCGGCTAACAGGAATCGGACTTCAGGATACTTACCGGCAACCACTTGCGCGGCGCTCAGAAAATTCGCGTGATCCTTCATGGGATGATAGCGACTTATGTTTCCTATCAACACCGTGTCCTGCGGTATGCCGAGCTCTGAGCGCACCGACACTCGCGCTTCTTCTGAAGGCGCAAACACGTTGACGTCGATGCCGTTGGGCAGCACGCAGCTCTTGTCTAATCTGTAGCCAAGCTTCTCATGTTGGCCCTGGCTCGTGCGCGACACGAAAATGATTCCAGCTGCGAGCCTCGAAAACAACGCACAGAGCCTCACCACCAGCGCAGTCAATCTCTTTTCAAAGGACAGCGAATAGACTGAGAAATGAATGCTCCAGATGACTGGAGTGCTTCGGCGCAGCGCCAGTGCGGCAAGTTGTCCGGCAAGGCTGCCGTGATACAACCACCCCTGAATGAGTTCAGGTTCAATTTGGCGAACGAGTTTGATGAGACGCCAAAGAGATGCCGGCGTGGGAAAACCCGGTTTCATGCGCGGTGAGTAAACCGGCACATCGAGCTCTTCGATACGTTCGCGTAACGAACCACGATCCATCAATGAGATAACGACGGGCGCAAAACGTTCACGGCTTTTATGCGACAGGAGCCGGTACAACATCATTTCAGCGCCGCCAATCGACAGATCATTGATCACGTGAAGGATCTTGAGGGGACGTCCGCCGGCCCTGGTTTCTAAATGCGCTTCTGAGGATGTAGATGTGTGCGCAGAGGATCCGGAGGCGTGGGAAGTCATCAAGCGTTTCGAAGGTTATCAGGAGTTTGCCGCAGCAAAGATAACTGATGGACTGAATTTGTCAAAATTCAAGATTTGTCAAAATTCAAGGTCACGAGCTTGTGGTCTCCATACTATCATCCGGAAAAAGTACAACAGGCTGCCAGCCTGTCGTTCGTTGCCGAACAGACCAGCGGTTTGGAAAGGGAACTGCAGGCTGGCAGCCTGCAGTACAAGTGTCGAGCTCCTAAGGGCAGAGTTCAGTGAGTGCCTTCAACGTCTCCTCGGTGTGCCCGGCCAATTGTTCGACGCAGAAGTACTCGACAATTCTGGTTCTGCATCGCTCGCCGGTTCGCGACCGATCCAGGCTAAGCGAGGAAATGATGGCGGCAGCAAGCGCTTCAGGTTGACCGGGCTCGACGACTACGCCGCAATCACCCACCAGCGCCGCAGAATCCCCAACATTAGTCACCACGCAGCGAATACCGCAGGCCATAGCTTCAGCGACCGAATTTGGAAAGCTCTCGGCGCGCGACGAAGAAACTAACAGGTCCAATGCATTGTAAGCCGCAGCCACATCAGAAACAGCCCCAGTGAAGATTACCTGGTTCGAAATCTTCAGCTCATCTGTGAGAGCTTTCAGCCTTTCCACTTCTTCCGGCGGTCCATTACCGACACAGATGAAACGCGCCGAACTCTGGTCCCGGCTAACGTTGGTCGCGGCGGCGAGGAAGGTTGGCAAGTCCTTCACCGGATCGAGTCGCCCCACGGTTCCAACCAGTTGAATACTGTCGTCCACGCCCCATTCTTTCCTTAGTCTCGCTCGAGCTTCCAGGTCGGGTTTGAAAACATCCGTATCAATGCCGTTGGGTATCAGTTTCAGTTTTGCGGAGGGGAAACCGATCGAAAGGTGATGCTGGAAAGCAGCTCGAGAGTTAACAATGATTAAGTCGGGAGAGTCCGAAAGCATCCGCTCAACTTTGGCAGCAAGCCTGAACAACCAATCGTACTCGTGCATTTCCATCGCGGAGGCGCGCACGCCCCACACTACTTTGGTCGGAACGAACCGTCGCGCGAGCAATGCCAGAACGTTAGGTATGTCGAGGTAACCATGCAGCACATCCGGTTGCAGGGCCCGCACTTCTCGAATCAATCGTCGTGTAAAGCTAAAGAGATCCCACCGCCCACGCTTATCCAGCGAAACGATCCGAACGCCTGAGCCTTCCAGCTCACCTTCCCACGCCTGGCCGGAATAAAAAGTTAAGATCGAAACGTCGAACTGACTCTGGTCGAGTGCCTTTGCGAGTGTAACCAACTGGCGCTGCGCACCGCCGATATCAAGCGAGCGCGTTAGAAACGTTAGCCTGAGTTTTCGCGGCTGTTGTTTGACAGGTTTCATTTAAGAATCGGTCTGCTGCTTTTGGACAAAAACCACCCGCGAATAAAAACTGCTATAGAGTCTGGCGAGAAAAGGAAATACTTTTACCAAAGGGAAGATCCGGCGCGCATTGCCGTAGCTATGTTTCAGCATATGCTCTTCAGCAAACACCGGATCGAAGTAGGGCGCCAACGACTGCGAAATCTCGCGGCGCGAAAGATAATTAGTCCTGTTGCTCAAGTAATCTGAGTTTAGCTCGACCACTTCGCGCGCGGACTTTCCTTGTTGAAACGAGTTTCTAACACCTAGCGATGCCCACAAGTGTAGCCACCATCGTGATTGAATAACACCACCGAGTGGGACAAACACATGGCCCTCGATCGGCTTCAATTTTGACGGGAAGATGTGAAGGCTGATTGCGCCTGGCTTCATCACTCGCCTGATTTCGGCAAACGCGCGCTTGTGATCCTGGACGTGCTCCATCACCTGATCTGAAAATACGAAATCGAACGACTCGTCCGGAAAGGGCAGGGAGCCATCGGGACTTATTGGCCGCAACTTATCGGACTCCTGGGCCAGACGAATGTCACATCCGAACGCGTCGAATCCCGCCGCGCGATACTCTGCAACCATGTCGCCTGAGCCGCATCCATAATCGAGCACGCGCGCGCCCGGCTCGAGCGTGTGGCCCAGCTCGCCGAGGATGTTGCGATGCAGTTCAAAGTGCTTCGACGTAATCTGGTTTTTCATGCGCTGACCGGAGCACGGATATCTTCAAAGAGTTCCTCCCAGCGCGAAATGATCCGATCGACCCCAAAGCGCTCAAGGACTTCAGGGGCGCGCGCCGCCATACTTCGTCGCAAACTGGGGTTGCTCATAAGTCGATCCATCGCTGCAGAAATCGCCGCAATTTCCCCAGTTGGAACTAAGAGGCCATCAACTTCATTCCGGATTATTTCACGCGGTCCGCTGGGGCAATCCGTGTAGATAACGGGAAGTCCGCTTGCCAGAGCTTCTAAAGCGGCATAAGGAAAGCCTTCAAAACGCGATGCCATCACGAACAATTCTGAGTCTTGCAGCAGAGCGGTGGGATCCTGCACCAGACCGACAAGGGATACGCGTTCCGATAATTTCAGCGTGGCAGCTAATTCTTCAAGCTCTAGCCGGAGAGGACCGTCGCCGATGATCCTTAGATTCCATTCGGGCCGGTTGGCTGCTACTTGTGCGAACGCATTGAGCAGAAGATCGAATCCCTTCTGCTGAGTCAAACGTCCCATCGAAGCAATCCAAAGCGGTCGAGCTTCAGTGTCCGCCGCGGCGTGTTTCGGCGGTAACGCAATCGGATTGTGGATTACCGCGCGCTGCGATTCCGGCAGCCAGGAAAAATGTTGGTCAACACCTTCGCTGACTGAGACAAGTTTTCTCGCGCGAGGATAGGTTCTTCGCCTCAGGGTATCCCAGATCACTCCCGCCGGATTCATGACCGGATCGTTGTGTTCCACAGCGACGACCGGAGTCCTCATGCGGCCCAGGGCCATTATCGTCATTACATTCGTGCGGTGAATGTGCGAAACAACGATATCGGGAGTTGTTGACTTGATTGCCTGGCGGAGAATTCTCAAGCGGCGAAGATTGTTCGTCAGGCCGTGAATCACAGTTGGCGAATCACCATCAATTGAAAGGGCGAGCCGATTGGCTGCCGCCGGTAACGTGAAAAAGTCCTGCTCCCGGCCGTAGAGCGTTACCACAGAAACATCATGTCCGCGGGAGAGCAGCCCCTGCGTTAGCAGAGTCACGCAGCGTTCAGCTCCGCCGCAGGCTAACGAGGGAGTAACGAAAGTGATATTCACTGGCTCTCAGATTCGGAAGGAAAACGAACCGATTTATCAATTGTCATTGTTGAAGTAATAGCCAAGCTTCCTCGAACAAACTATCAGGCAATGACATATGAAACGGGGAAGTGATAAATGGCAATTGCCACACTCTGAAATTGCCGATGAACGCCCAAATCATTGGACCTCAAACTTTGCGCGCAGCGAAAAAAATATTCTCGTTAACGCCGTGCACGCCGGCTACGAGCAGTGCTTTCTTCGCCAGCGCGATCACCTTGCCCTTCCAATTCAACGTCGGCCAGTCGCAAAAGTATTGTGTCTTGACCTTTTCAAGTTCGAGAGATTTCGGGAAGACTGCGAGTAGTGTGCTTAGATCAAAGCTTTGCTGATGTCCGATGCGATGAAAGACGCTGCCACAATCAGGACAGACGACTCGACCTTCGAAGAGATTCTCGTTAAAGGGAACTGTTCCCAGCAACACTCCACCTCGCTTGAGTATGCGAGTAACCTCATCTAGTCCTTGTTGGATTTGCTCGCGCGACAAGTGCTCAATAATCTCCGAGCAGAAAACAACATCAAAAAAATCGTCCGCAAAAGGGATCGACTCAATGTGCCCGACCTGACCTTGGCCGCCTGCAGCCTGGACCATGGAGATTGCCGCAGCTATTGGATCGAGGGCATAAACTTCCCAGCCTCGAGCGATACATTGCTTCTCGAGCCAGGCATCACCAACACCGATGTTCAGGACTTTGATTGAACTGCCGGCGGCGATCTTAATCGCCTGCCGCAGCAGAAAGTTCAATCTGGGCACCGAAAGGGAAAACTTTTCCAAACCTTCGGTTTGAAAGTAATCCCATACTTTGTCCTGGTTCATATTAGATACTTTCAGAGGGCGCTGACACCCAGTGCGCTAGATTGCGTCCTATCATCTCGCTTAGTCGCGCCACATCGGGAGCGAACTCTTCCTGCAACTGTCTTCGCAATGATGGAGGCAGAGGACGCCGCGGAGCATGCTCGGTATTGAGTTCGCGAACACCTTGAAAGATTTGATGGCGTCGCTCAGGCGAGGTAAACATGCGCCCGACTTTGCTCACGATCGCAGGCGGCGAGTCCAACAGTGATGCCAATCTCCGATTGCGATTTCTTTTGCTGGCGTTGATAACGCTTGTTTCCACGGGAAATGGCGCTCGCACCTTCAAGAACGAGAAGACATCCTGACAAGCCGCAGCTGGGTCGCTCTTAAAGTCATCGTAGAGAATGATCCGGACTTGTTCTTTTCCGAAGGCGTCAAAATATCTTTGCACCTGGTCAGCATATTGGCCGACCTCGCGGTAAAAGAGGCCCGCAACTGGATAGGGATTAGCTGGAAGTCGCAAGCCTTTCTTCCGATCGGCCTCAGCTTCGAGGGCTTCGCCGAAATCCTCAATGTCTTCAGAGTTGATATAGAGCCGATGTCCGTGCAAAGAGTAAGTCATATCAACCGGATTGCGCAGCATTATTATGATGCTGGCATTCTGGCTGAACTTCTTGATTTCCTGGCTGGCGAGCTTGGAGTACAGGTACCACACTGATGCTTCGCCCACGCGCTTTTCGTCAGCGACTTCGGCAAAGAGCTCGAGATACTTTTCCGGATCTCGAGAATAGTGTGGTGAATACAAATCCGTTCCGAAGAAGTGAACTTCTTTTTTGTTGGGCAGGTAAATCTCGGGATGCTGCCTGAGGAAGTGGTACATTGCGGTAGTTCCGCATTTAGGCGCTCCGACTAAAAAGAAATCAGGTTTCCTCATCTGCTTTTGAAAAGATTAGCGGCGCAACATGGTAACCTTCACGGCGCTGCTAGTCGATTGTTCCGGTAAAGGTCTGTTATTTTACGCGAAATGTCCGAAGCTGAGCTCAAGGAACCCCGCGATGAGAAGTCTGTGTCGCGCATTGATCTCGTCGTGGTGAGCTTGCTCGCGTTTGCAGTTCGGGTGACTTGGGTTGTTTTTGGTTCGTGGGAATCAGGCGATAGCCAATGGTACTTAGCGACGGCCCGCAACCTTGCATTCAATCATTTCTACAGCGCTGATGGCGTTCATCCCACCGCCTATCGCCCGCCGCTCTACTCGGGCTTGATTGCCGCGCTGTGGCTGGGTGAGTTTCCCCCACGCTTTGCAGTCTTGATTCTTCAGGTCGTGTTGGGCGTCTTCACTGTAACTTTCACTTATTTGATTGCGCGCAAACACGGAAGTCGAGCGGTAGCCATCCTCGCGAGTGTTGGACTGGCGCTCGCTCCCATGACCGGACGATTCACCGCGGTCATTCTCACCGAAACTTTGTTTACCTTTTTGGTGACTTTGGGAATCTACTTTTGGAGCCGTAAACAATATGCGCTAACTGGCGTTGTGTTTGGCCTGGGAATCCTGACCCGAGTTACGTTGCTGCCGTTTGTTTTCCTGCTGGTTTTGTTGACGCTGGCGCGTCCCTGGAAAGACCTTCGTCGCAGCTACTTGATCATCGCCGTGCTCTCGCTGGCGATCAGCGGTGTTTGGATGGCGCGTAACGCGATTGTGTTCCGCCGGTTCATTCCCGTAGCAGCGTCGGGCTATGGCACAAATCTTTTGATCGGATCGATGGACTTGAACGAGGCCGATGATGTGGCGGTCCGCAAAGCTATGCTCAGCTCAGTTGATAAAGCTGGCGGCGTAGCGAGCAGCGACGAAACGGAATTTGATCGCGTCCGCATGCGAGCCGCGCTTAATCGCATGAAGGAGAATCCATCGCGTTGGGTGATCGCCCGAGTCCGACAGTACCCGCGTCTATTTATTGATAGCGGCAGCTACCTGTTCGGCGAAGACGTCGTACCGTTCAGCGCTGCCGTGCGGCAACGCCGGTTGGGTCAGATCCTCATCCGCTCCATGATGATTGTTGGGAACCTGGCGGTCTTTGTGTTTGCGATCGTCGGTATCGTTGCGCGGCGACGCGAGCTCGTCAGGTTAACCGAAGTCTGGTTGTTTCCAATCTTCCTCGCCGTCGTAGCCTTACCACTTTGGATCGAACCGCGTTATGGCCTGCCGATGATGCCTGCGATTGCCATTCTCAGCTCAATTGGAATGCTCGAGGTTTGGAAGCTGATTAAGAGTCGATTTGGCCACCGTCTTTAGCTGAAGTTGCTTCCGCGTGGCTGAACCGCTTCTTGAGTTTCAGGAACGGTTGTTCGATGACGTAGAACGAGAGGCTGGCGATGGCGAAAGTTAACGTTACTGCAGCTGCGATGCGCGCGACGCCTGGTTGAGAGTTTGAGCCGAAAAAATAACCGCGCACCGGCCAATGCCACAAATAAAGTCCATACGAAATCCGCCCAATCCACACCAGCGGCGCAAACTTCAAGATCGCAAAGCCTGAGAAACTCGGCCAAAGAACAACCGTTGTTATCACTATCACGATAGCCAAAGTCGCCAAAGTAAAGACACCTTTGAAAAGCAGCGGATTGCTGCTTTTCATGATCAGCACAAGATAAAAAAGAAAGATTGCCGCGAGCACTGCCAGAGCCTTCATGGCAACCTCAAAAGCTCGGGACTTTGGAAAAAGTTCCCACGCCGTAGCGCACGCCAACAAGCATCCCCAAAGCAAGCCGTCGGCGCGCGTATCAGTCGCGTAATACATGCGTCGAAATGTCGCGCCGTCCTGAAAAAGGAAGAAGCGATGAGTGACGACCAGAGTGAGTCCAGTCATTATCAAGAGAATAATTACGCGAGGATTGAGCTTTCGCAGCAGCAGAAAAAGCGTGAGTGGCCAGAAAAGATAGAACTGCTCTTCCACAGCCAGCGACCAGGTGATTGCCAGAATGCCAGTCGGAAAACTCGGGACCAGCGCTATCATCCAATTCGACACGTAAGAGAGAGTCGCCAACACTCCGACATAAAGTTCGGTGGCATGCTCGCGCGACATGAAAAGAAACGCGTAAGCCGAGAGGAGTATGAGGTACAGAAGCAGCGCCGGTCCGAGTCGAAAGGCACGCCGCAAATAAAAATCTCTCAAGTTAATGGCGTTCAGCCGTTGCCATTCCTGTAGCAGTAAAGCTGTGATCAGGAAGCCGCTCAGTACGAAAAAGACTTCGACGCCAAAATAACCGCCGGGCATTAACCGTGGAGTAAAGTGCAGGCCGAAGACAAGGAGGATCGAAATACCACGAATTCCATCCAACTCAGGACGATAACCAAGATGGAATGCTGACGATCGAGGCGGGGGCACGGTTCAAGCTACCGCAGGAATACGCAACTGTAAATATCAATTTATGCGCGGCCGCAGATTAGTCGTTATCCTCACTTTACTCGAACACGTTTTGCCAGCTAGAGTGAGGGCGCTAGCTTAATGGACCTAAATACTGGAGGAACCAAATGTCGTCATCGTCTGATTACAGCTTGAAGACCATTGCGGGCAGTGTCTTGTCCCGGAGTGCCCTCAATCTGTCATTACCTTTAGTCATTATCCTGGGTGTGTCTTCATGCGGCGGCGGGAAGCCAAATCCCGCGCCGGCGAGCGCTTCACCTGCCGCATCGCCTGAGGCTTCGCAATCTCAGGGTGAGCCAGCGCGGAAAGTCTTTGAATCGGGCGAGGCGGTGCCGGCAGGTTATCTTGGCTATAAGATCATCAATTCCTGGTTTGCAGACAGCGCTTCGGGGAGCTTGCTCTACATAGATATGGCGATTGTGAATACCGATAAAAAGGAAAGGCCCGTAGCTTCGATGAAGCTGATGGATGAAACCGGCAAAGAGTTTTCCTTGAGCGATAAGGGTGACTCAAAGAAACCGACTGTAGCTACGGTGGGAATGGTTCCGGTGAGCCAAAGTAAACGCGCCGTGGCGGTGTTTGAAGCGCCCAAGGGTCACGAATACAAGCTGAAGATCCAGGGCTTCACTGCTGCTGACGAAGTACAAATAAAACTTAAGCCGGCAGCCAAGCCGCCGGCTCGTTGAAGCTTTAGTCAAATCCAAAAAGCGAAGGCGGAGACTTGTGGTCTCCGCCTTTTTGGTTACTCGCCCAAGCTGGGATTACGGACAAGCTGTGCCCGCGGCTTCCCAAATCTGAATCGTACCAAGATCCGAGAATGCATTGGGATCTGACCGGAACATGGTAGCTTCGATCCAGTACATGTTGGTGGCAAAGTTAAAATCAATTTGCTGCGTATCGGTTACGGTACGGAACGAATTGCCGCCGCCGCGATTGTTACTGTCGAATGTGTAGATCACAGTGTTGCCGCCACCGCCTATGGTGCTGGTGCGTATCTCGTAAGTCAGCTTCGCATTCGTTCCCGTGGGATCGGAATTGCGGAACCTTGTGCGAATGACTGAGAGAGTCGCAGGGCATAGTCGAGAAATGCCTTCAACCGCCGTGATGTTGTAACGCGTGTGCACCGAACCGGTCTGTCCATTCGCGACGTTCACGCCGAAGCTGTTGTAGCGAACGATACCGGAGCTGTCTTCGTCTTGTTGTCCGGCCGAGCCGGCAGTGCTCCACGGCCGAGTTGGCGCACTATCGTCGACGCTGAAGATGTTGTAGGTGTTCGGCGGACCGGAGTAAACGGTAGGTCCAGGATCCGATTCAACAATGAAAGCCGAGTCAGCCGGTGAATAGGGCGGGAAGCAGCTGGTGTCGTTTGGATTCGCCGTATTGCAGCCCTTGGAGAACAACTGCATGGTGGTTCCATTGTTATTGCTGTTGCCGTCGCCGAATTTGAGGACGTCACTCCAATTGGTGACATCACTATCGGCAATAGCGCCATTCTCTTTCAGAACCACATATCCGTTCGAGACCGTGTTGGGAAGATTAATCACGTTACTGATCTCACTCGGACTGCCACTCGCATCAGTTTCATAGATGTTACACGTGTGCGAGTTGGGCGGGGAAGCATTTGAAGTGCAACTTGATATCGGCGCCGCCGTTACTGATGAGATGGAGATGACGGAGTCGGTCTTGGCGCCGCCTGACACGCCACTGCCCGGCAGCCGTCGGGTTGTCCCAATGCCTTTTTGTGAATCCGCCGTGATTGGAGTCCCAGTCTGTCGAACTTGTCTCTGGGCTTTGAAAACTTCGCTGTCATCAGCGACGCGGCGTTGGCCATTGGCTACGGCAGACCCAAAAACTGGTAGCAGCAACACGCTTGCTGCAAATGGCGCCAACAGACTAATGCCGCTAAAGCGACGATTCTGTCTCATACCTTCAATCCTCCGTATCACGGTGAAACCGTATGTTCAAAGAAGTACCTGGATAAATTAAACCGTTAACACCTGGCTTATGGACAAGCAGTCCCGGCATTTTCCCAAATCTGGATTGAGCCGATGTCAACAAATTGAGCCGCATCAGTGCGGAAGAGGGTGGCGTCAATCCAGTAAACGTTTTGCGCAAAATCAAAATCGATTGCCGGTGTAGCAGTAGCAGTAGTAAATGCACTGCCTGCGGAGATGCCATTGCTGTCGAATGTATAAAGCGTTGTGCTCCCACCGGACAGCACGTTTGTTACCTTGAGCTCGTACTGCAATCGCGCTGTGTCACCGGTATTGCGGGAATTGCGGAAGCGGGTCTTGATGGTCGACTGTGTTGCCGGACAATACTGGTTCATTCCATCCACTGCGGTGATGTTGTAACGAACGCGAGCGGTGCCGGTAGCGCCAGGGTTCAAAGTAATAGCGAAATTGTTGAATCGCGCAATCGCCAAACTGTCGTCATCAATAGTGCCGGTTGCTCCTGCTGCGGTCCATGATCTATTTGCCTGTGCGTTTGCTTTTGTCGAGATGAGTTCGATCGCCCCAGCGATCAAAGCAAGCGCCGCTACCGCAAGCACTCCGGTAGAGAAAAAAGACTTCCGAGTTCTTTCCATAATTGAGATACCTCCGCCTGAATTAGCTCGATTGGCCAATGCACGAATTGAGTTCAAAACGCTTTTAGTTGCAACCAGTAAACAGCTACAGACTGGTCTTTATGGTAATACTGGCAAGAGAAGCAGGGAAAAGCTACATCGATTGCTTGGAAATGTCAAAGAAAATCTTGCTTAAACTTCGGACTGTTGGACTTAGCCCCTGCCGCGATATTTTGAATTGCTGCACTGAAAACCGGGCCTTTGAGCGCCCGTTTACAGCGCGGGCCCGTGACCTGGGGCCACTCTTTCGCCAGCCCTTTCGCGGAGGACTTTCAAGGTGTGGTAAAGGAGAAAACCGAACGTGGCAAGGCTGGCACAACTGGTAGCCAGTGCGATTCCCGGTACCCCCATCATCTTGATGAATAATATGTCCAGGATCACGTTCAGGGTCACGTTAAGACCAGCCGCCCAAAGAGTGATCTGACTTGCCAATAATGAGGATAGAAGTCGGCTGACGAGGACATTGGCTAGATAAAACGGAATCTGAAGGGCGTAAAGAGCCTGAATCTGGGCTACCAGCTGGGTATCCTTGGCCCGAAACGACCCGCGCTCGAATATGATTTGCACGATCGGCACCGCGAAAAAGGAAAGCACCAGCAAGATGGGAATGCTCGCCAAAAACAGTAGCAAAAGATACCGTTTCAACGTATGCCTCACGCCGGCCCAATCCCGGTTGGCGATCATCTTCGAGTAATAGGGCGTAATTGCCGAGCCCAACGCCGCGCCAATCACCGCCAGCAGCGTAATTACCACTCGATTGCCGTAGTTCAACGCAGCCACGCTACCAGGAGCGGCACTCGCTGCCAGTGAGCGATCGACGACCACTGACCCGCTCCGCAGACCGCTTGCTCCGACTCGAGGCCCGAATTGCTTTCCGACCAGGCGGAGATCGCCAGTCAACCCATGCCATCTCGGCTGCAGCGATATTCCTCGGATTCGAAGAGCGATACCCAACAAAAGCATCTCCAGTCCGGCTCCCAGTACCATTCCAATGGGCAGCGCGAGGATTGAGTATCGGTAAATGAAAAGCACAATCACCGTAACCGAGGGCGTAATGATCGGAGCTAAGGCTACGAGGGCAAATCGTTCGGCCGCATTAAGGACGGCTCCCCACATGTTGGCGATGCCACTGAGCACGATTAATGGGGAGACTATCAACAACAATTGAAAAGCCAGCTCGAGCTTTCTTTGATTGAACCCCGAAGCGATCCACGGCAGATAAAGTCTCGAGCAAGCCAAAATTACCGCGGTTGTGACTCCAAGCAGTAGCAAGGCCCAAACGGTAATCCCCGAGAGCAGACGTTGGGCCGCTTCTTTGCCGTCCCGTTCCCTGACGTTGATGTAAGTAGGAATCAGCGACATCGAGATCGAGCTGGAGATGATGTTCACGGCCAGCATCGGAATGAGGATCGCTACGAGGAAGGCTTCGATGGTCGAGCCCGTACCAAAGCGACGAGCCACGAGCAGTTCCTTTGCCACCGACGCCAGTTTGGCAACGCAGGTCAGGAACGCAATCGTGGCGGCCGCCCGAAAGACTTGACGGTTAGTGGAACCGCTAGTCAATCGTTCCCAGGGGCCCAGCAGGTTTTTGATTAGTCGAGTTTCGGTCAGTCTCACGAGGAGTGCTTATCTTATGAAGCGATGGATCGTAAGATACTCGAGAATGGTCTCAACGTTCGCCTCCGGAGATGGCCCTTCAGTCTCCAGCCTGATCTCCGGATGTTGAGGCGCCTCGTATGGATCGTCAATCCCGGTGAATCCCTTGATCTCACCGCGCCGAGCTTTCGCGTACATCCCTTTGGTGTCTCGTCTTTCACACTCTTCAATCGACGTGTCGACGAACACCTCGATAAATTGGTCCGAGCCAACCATGTTACGCACATCGTTGCGCGTCGCGCGGTACGGACTAACGGCGGCGCAGATTACAGTGCCTCCGTGTCTTACGATCTCCGCGGCTACAAAGCCGATGCGGCGAATGTTGAGGTCTCGATCCTCTTTACCGAATCCGAGTCCGCGCGATAGGTGGGTTCGCACCACGTCGCCGTCAAGCAACGTTACCTGACGCCCGTGTTCCTGCATTCTGACGGTTAGGATTTCAGCGGTGGTTGATTTTCCCGCGCCGCTCAGGCCGGTAAACCAGATACACACTCCTTGTTTGTGACGCGGTGGATAAGTCTCAGCCAGAATCTCGGCTACCTCGGGACGCGTGAACCATGACGGCAGCGGCTTTCCATTCTGCAGATATAGATCGCGAACCTCAGTGCCGGACAGGGAAGCAGTGCGAGTGCTTGCCGGAATTCGCGAGACTTCCTCGTAGCGATCTTCGTCGGGAAGATAAACGAACTCATTGAACGGAAGAATCCCCACGCCAATCTCGGCGCTAAACTGACCAGCCAGTTCCTGGGCAGCATATGGTTCATAGAACGGCCTGCCATAAGAATCTTTACCCGGACTCGCATGGTCACGACCGATAATCATGTGGCTCGCGCCAAAGTTGCGTCGAATCAAGGCGTGCCAGACCGCTTCACGGGGTCCTGCCAATCTCATCGCGAGCGCAAGCAACGACAAAACTATTCGATCGGGCGCGTAGTAGTTTGTGGCAAGAGTTCGATAGGAACGGACTCGCGTAAAGTGATCGACGTCACCCGGCTTGGTCAAGCCGACTACGGGATGCAGCAGCAGAATGCCGTCAACTTGTTCGATGGCGCGCTTCGTGATTTCCTCGTGGGCTCGATGCAGCGGATTGCGGGTTTGAAAGGCTACGACGTTCTTGTGGTTCAGCTGCTCCAAACGAGCTCGCGTCTGACCAGGAGTTAGTCGCAACTCGTTATAGTCGTAGTGTCTCGGTAGAGCCAGTACGCGCAGCGCGCCGGAGATGTTTAGGCTTCCCCAACGGTTCATCTCAGCGACTAGTGGATGACGGACGTCTTCAGTTCCGAACACCTGCCGCGCTAAATCTGCAGGATCCCACTCATAGATTTCGTTGACATGCAGGATTGCCAGCAGCTCATTTTGCGAGTTCCGAAGCGCGATATCCTTGTCGAGACTTAAACCTTCAGTCGCATCGACGGGAAGAGTCACTGGGATGGGAAAAACCTGTCCCGACTCCAGCCGCATTTCAGCTAGCACGCGTTCGTAGTCTGCATGCCCCATGAAAGTTGCGAGCGGCGAAAAAGCTCCTATAGCCAGCAATTCCAAATCGCAAATGGACCGTTCTGATAATTGAATGGAAGGCAGGCGACCAGCATATTCCCGCAATTCCTGAACTTCTTCGGAAGGAACCTTGAGGTCAATGAGACTGCCGCCGTATGGAGAGATTAGTGGACTTACCGGTGCATCATTAATGGCCAAACGAAAGAATATCCTTTGATTAAACTAAGAATGATTGACATTCCCTGAAAGCAGCAAGTGCAGCAACAAAGAACAGTTACCCACGTTCCGCCAAAGGACTGGGAGACGTGAATTGGGTGCGCGAAATGTTAGCACACATTCGTGAGCTCGAAGCCGCGAGGCGCGGCGATTTTGGAAAGACCCTTCACCTGAATGTCTTTGTCGCCGCAGCCGGGCTCTTTCACTCCAGATTCAAAGTTAGTCAAAGTTAATCATGAATCGACTTGAACCGAAAAAGTAGGTAGTCGCTAAAACTGCTAAAACTAAGGCCACGGCCTGGCGCCGTGGTCACTCACGTTGGTCGCTAACAGAGGCGGGCCGGGATTTTTGGTGATGCCACGGGCTCGTCCCGTGGAGGGTTCACGCTTCATGCTGCTGGCAGGCGGCAACGTGAAACACCACGGGGCCAGCCCGTGGCCTCTTGCGAACCGATGGATCAGCCTGTTTTTGTAGCTGTGAACCTGAAACCCCACAGGGCCAGCCGGTGGTATCGGCTCAGGCTTCAGTTCACCATTTATGCTTTACCTACTTTCTCTTGGCGCACTGAATGATGATTCGGCCATTGACGCATCTTCGAAAGGAGCGTAGGGTAGTCGCAGCTTAATCTATTTCCTCTCGTTCCTCCGGCGAATCCTAGAAACCTTCCTTCGCTCGCGAACGATTCTCGTAACATCAAGTCCCAAGCAGCAAGGCTTGACGCTGTCACAACTATTACTCAAGTTGGAACAAAGCTCTTTGTTATTTTCTCACAGGCAAGGGAATACGTAAGATAAGAACGCAAGCTTCCCATCTGGCGACTCTTACTATCGAGCCGTAATCGCGTTCGGATGACCGCTGCAAGACTTCCTGCGTTCAGCTGACTTTATTCCGCTTCCGAATCGAAGCTGACAATAACATTTCAGTCCTTTGAGAAGGGCTGGGCGGGCAGGTCCAAACGACGCTACAGGAGATACTCACATGACGCGACTAACCTCAATCTCGCGTAATACCCTCTCGCTCCAGACATTGACGTCCCTTCTTTGTCTTCTGGCGCGCTCATCTGTTCGGGCGCTGATTTCC
>Ga0134125_10001174_pt1 | contig 32559 bp, 26 predicted proteins | sample KB31751_FD_96464 | JGI IMG/M metagenome (GOLD analysis project Ga0134125, IMG submission 96464) | Terrestrial soil microbial communities with excess Nitrogen fertilizer from Kellogg Biological Station, Michigan, USA - KB3-175-1 | ecosystem: Environmental > Terrestrial > Soil > Unclassified ...
GCGGTGCGATGTTTTTGCGGCGCGCGGCCACGCGCTCCGCGTGCGACATGCCGTTGATCGAGCGCTCCAGCGCGAAGATGGCGTCGAACTTCTGCACCGCCTCGAAAGCGATCGGCGAGATCGTGGCCGGCTTGCCATTGCGCGCCTTCGAGGCGACGTCGGCAAGCTCGAACAGCTTGCGCCGCGCATGCGCCCAGCAGCCGGCTTCCGTGATCGGCCCGCCCGTGCGATCCGGCGCGTAGAGCGCATTGAACCCGCTATAGGCGTCGGCCTGAAGGATCCCGCTATAGCCCGCAAGATGCTGCTCGGGATGGATGCCGGCGCGATCTGCCGAGTAGAAGAACACGGCAGCGGGCGGCGCCTTGCCGCCGAACGGACGGTCGTCACGCACATAGGTCCAGATCCGACCCGTCCGGGTCTTCACCTTCGCCAGCACCGGCACAGTGGTGTCGCCGGCGACGTGCCCCTGCTGCGGTGGCACGAAGCTGTCGAAGATCGGCGAGGATGTCACCGAGACGCTCGACGTGGCTACTTTATCGTCCTGGCGGCAGCAGTCATCTCGGCGGTGACGCGTCGCTCCACGAGCTGGCGCAACGCCCGCTCAAGGTCGGCTGCAGGAAGGTCTGCGTTAAGTGAGGGCCGTGTATCGAGTGGATCGTTGAAAGTGCTTGGATCGGCATAGTAGAGCTTGTCTGAAATGACGAGATCTAGCGTAAGATTGTTGAACGCGCGATATTTGAAAAGTCGCCTCGGAGTATTTCGCTCCTTAACCATTGCTCCCTCTAAGCATTCCATTTGAATCCTGAAACTACGATAGTATCTTCCAGCCTCGCGGCTCGACTCCACGTGGCGCAATGATTTATTCCGATACCTCGCTTTGCCTGTTTGCCGGATCCGGTGACGCAACCAGACGATGACAATGAGTATTTGCGAAAGCCGGTTCAGCAAGAATCGCACGTCGTTCTGGGCCATTCCGGTCGATCGCAGCTACCAGCGTTTGCGCAGTATTTGCCCATTGATCAGAGACCGGCACCCAATCCCGATAGTTTTCGGACCATGCTGTGACGATGTCCTGGACAAGAGCTGGGTTAGCGCCGGTACAGCGAGCGATCGCCAAGTCCAGCAAGGTCAACATCTGCGATAGCCGGAGGTCGCGCGCACCACGAGAGAGCGGCGGCTCGGCGACACGCCGCATCAACTCAAGGGCTAGTTTCTTGTCCTTTCCTACAAGTGCCGGCGACGACCAAAGGGCGAACGCGCGAGCAAATGGCGGCATCGCCGCGGTTTCAGCCCACTGCCTGCGGCGCGCATCACTGTCCGCCAAATAATCCATCTGCAGAACTGAACGTGTGATCAATTTGAAGAGCAGTTGCGAAGAACGGACGTCGGGAGATGTGACACAGAGAAGCTTGAAGACATGATCGAGCGCAAGCTCGTGGAGTATTTTCACGTCCGCTCGGCGTTGCGCCGGCATCAAGGCGACTACAAGCAGGGCAAAGATATACGCCGATGCCGCCCGTCCCTGCGCCGACTGCCAGCGTTCCGGTTTTCGCGCGGCGGCGTAAGGTTCCGCGGCAAGCGCCTCGAACGCGTTCGTGATGCCCGCGACAAGATCACTGGTGCGTTTCCCTATGCCGCGGCCGTCATGCGCGTACAAGAGAACAAGTGACTGTGCGGCCCATGGTGCGATGATCTCAAACCGCTTGTCTTCCGCGTTGAAATGCACATCAAGGATGCGCGCAGGGTCTCTCTCAAGGCCGATAAATTCGCGAATCTGATCGATATTTTGTTTGAGGAGCCAAGCCTGATTGACTCCCGATGGCAATTTTTCTGCCAAACGGTGCCTGATTTCCGGCGTGGAGACGAAATTGTATTCGAGCCATTGCATCTGATCACCAGAGAGGCCGTCGGCGGGCCAATCAGCGGCTAGGTCGCCAAGCATGGCCTCAAGGTCAGAGGCGAGCTTTCCTATCCGTTCCGAGGCATTTTTGCTCTGGTTCTGCAGCATGCGTATTTCGGCATCGAAATTGCGCCGCCCGCCCGCCGCCGCGTCAGGGTTTGCTTCCAGATAGCGCAGCCGGAGGCCGGCTTGCTCGAGCTGATGCTCGGCCCAGTAACGCGCGTGGATGGCATTCTTGATCCGGTAGGCCATCATCCACGTCGCGTCGCCCGGGTCGATGCCATTCGTAACCAGGTGCTTGCGACAGTCCCGGAAATTGTCGAACGATGACTTTTGGAAAACCGGACAGACGTGGTGTGCGGCGGCGAGACATTTCAGAGACGGAATGCCGCTCTTGAGAAACAGCTTCGCCCGACCGAGCAAGTCGGCATCGAACGTGGACGGAAGCAGGGCGGTTGCGATGGTCGCGACGCGCTGGCGGTTTCGGTGGCCCGCAATCCAGCGATCTATCGCCCGCGGCTCGATCGTGGCAATGATCCTGGCAACGAACGCCAGACCATATCGTCCGGGGTTGATTCCAATGTATGAGTGATCGATGCGATGTACAGCGCGATCAAACGTGGACCAGTTCAGTGGTGCTCCCGAAATCCATTGCGTAAGGTCAACGGCGTCGAGGGACGGCTTTCCGATGACCTTGGCTTCACATTCAGCAGCCGCTGAGAGCACCTTGAAGAACGATATTCTAGGCTGGCGCGAGCCCAGGTGTTTGACGAGCGATGGCAGGAATGCGGCCGTCGTGCGCGCGTTCATTTCGCCAAGACCGTGAAGAACTCTGCCGAGTTGCTCGGGATCGCGTGGCAACCGACCAAGCGCCGATTTAGCGAGACGGGCGGCGAGCGGACCGTTCACTTTCCAATTTGCGCTGCGGTCAGCGATCAAGAGCCCGCAAAGGCGCGCCTTGACGAGAAGATCGCGATCCGTCGTCAGCCCGCCGCGATGCGCAAGCAACCATCGCAGGGCCGACCACACGGTCGGTATGTCGCGCAATGGAGGTAACCTAAACCGCATCGCTCGGCCATTTGAATGTGGTGGCAAGAGATTTGCCGCGGGCTATGTCCTGTCCGCGGCAAAGCCCCTCGATGTAGCGTCGCACCTGCAAACCGGCATCGGCAAAGAGCAGACTCATACAAAATGGCCAGTTGCCTGCGGCACGATTCAAGCTGTTCGACAGCAGATAGACCTTACTGGCCCCTTCATGGGGGTAAAGAAGCAAATAGCGATCGTGAAAGGCTTGGTCGGATCCATCCGCCAGATTGATTACTGTCAGTCGGGGGTTCAAGAAGCTTTCGATTTGACGCAGAGCGGCTTCGAGGCTGGCGGTGGCGCTCCGGTCAGGATCGAAAGGAACGCCCGTATCTGGGTCGCTGCGCGTCCAGCTCGTAACAATCGTGATATGGACATCCTGGCTCGCGAGGCGCAGGGCGAATGCACGAAGCGCATCCGCGCCAAACCAGCGGTCAACGAGAATGGCATGTCGTATTTGACCGCCGCTGAGAAGTTGGTTGAAGTGAGCGATGATGCCGACCTCCCCCCCGATGCCTCGTGGAAACCACTTATCCTGTCCCACTGAAGGAATCTGGGCCGCGACGAGATCGTCCATATCGTCAGCGAATTTGCGCCAGGAGCCTTCGGCTGGCCCTCCGACCACTGAGCGATGAGACGTATGTACATGAACGGTGGAGGCCTGCTGGCCGAGACCTCTTTGGGCCGCCCGACCGCTCAAATCGTCTTGGATGGTCACCTGACGCGTGATCGGCGCCATGACGAGGCCAATCTGGGTCAAGTAGGTGTTCTGTTCGGAATGGAGCAGTGTTTCACCCGTGGCGTCGAACAGTTGGAAATCGAGCTGGTCAAGCCACTCAGGTGATTCTACCGGAACCCGAAGCTGGCCGGCTTCGAGAAAAATCAATCGATCTATCACCACGTCGCCATGCACGCGGCCGGTAACGTGTGCCAAATGCCTTGCGTCCGCGAAAGCCGGAGTGCGGCAGATTTCGAGAGTCTCGGCACCTGACCAGTCGATCTTGAATGAGCCAGTCCGGACAGGCGGCGGCGATGCAGCTTCGATCAGGAACGGTTGTGAACCGTCCAGCCACGGATTGAGATGGAATATTTCGAAGTTGCCAAGACGCCCGGCGTGGGATGATTTGAACGGGAGGTTGAGCTCGCGTTCGAGGAACGACAAGAGCGTCTCAAGTACCCCTTCGGTTTTCCCGATCAATCCCGCAATATCCGGAAGGGAATAATAGGTCGTAACGCGCGCCGCGGTATGCCCCAGCGCTCGCTGAAGGACGGCGCGGGTCGCCTTTACTGGTACAGCGGGCGGACCGTTTCGTGCCAAGAGATCGATCGCGATCGAACCAGCCGTGAGCTGGTTTTGAAAAGCCTGAAAGGCATGATCGGTCAAGGTGCGTTGTCGGACTTCAAGCCGGCTGAGTTCGCCAACCTCGAACGAGCTGTCGTTGCTCCAACCAGGCTCGCGCAAGGTTCTCGCAGCGCATCCATAGATGAAATGATCTGACGTGTCCTGTCGCAACCAGCAGCACCACGTCCACCACGAAGGTGGACTTGGCGTGGCATGTTCAGGGGGCTGGTCAGAGAGGCTCATTCAAACCCAAATGGCGTTAGGTCAACTATCCTGATCTTGAAATTTCCGCGCGGCATTCGCATGCGGCATGAGAAAAACCGACAAATCCTCGACCACCTTGGTCAGCGATCCAGGTTTGGTTGCGACACTATCGAGGAACGCCGACCATTGCTGGATCTTGGTGGGATCTTCCGCAAAGGCGGGCGTAAGACCATCCGGCAATTCTTCTGGTATCGAAGTCCCCCGTCGCCCAAACGTTGCCGCGATCGCGCGCGCCAGTTTATCGTCATTGAATTCGAAGGTCTGTGCGAGAAGCCACACGTCGTAGAGGTCCTTCATGCGGCTGTTGGCGCGGCCGAGGACGATCATCGCCTCGAACTTCTCAGCGATCACGGTTTCGCGGACGTAGGAACGCAGTCGCGGCGCAGGAAAATCAAGAAGAACCGGCAACTCCGTTTCGGAAAGGCCGGGCTCGGTCGAGTCACCGAACCCTATATCGACCACAATCCGAACGCGGGCGCCGTCGACATAGGCGTAGGTTTTGATCCGAAGGCCATCGTATTGGGCGTCGTCCCGAATTCGCTCGACGGTGGACCCATCGATATCGAATATCACGGCGTCGTCGGCAGTGATCGCACATATCTCACGAAAGGCGGAAAGGAGGGCTTCCGGAGATGGATCTCCAAAACCAAGAAGGTCGAGGTCACGGGTCGGCCGGTGCGGATCATCGAACCATGTCGTCATCAACGTGGCGCCCTTGAGCGCAAAGCGATCGCGGTATTGACTCAGGCTTAGCCGATAAAGGAAACGCTCGTGCGCGAAACGCGTCAGCAGCAGATCGAATGGCTGGTTGCGTTCTCTGGCAAGGTTTAGAAGGCGCGCGCGGATAGATGCGCCGAGGTTGCTGATCTGTTTAGGCATCTACCGTGAGCGCCTCCAGATAGGGCTGAACAGCTTTCCAGATGCCAGCGTCTGCGGCGAATTTTGCGATCGCGGCCGGCGTCGCCTTTCGCTGACGAAGCGCCTGTTTCATGCCTTGGACGGCATGCGTGGGGTCGACTTTTGAGCCGTACCAGCGCTGCTGACGATATGCATGATAGAAGAGATCAACGATCGTTTTTGCTGGCGAATAAATCCGGACCGGAACATTCTCGATAAAATGGGTTTCGATGCCGGTCTTCAGGACTTTCGGCCCGAAGCGGACAATCTGGATCGGCGGCTCCGTGATGTGCGGCATCCACTCACGAAAGCCAATCGCCATCCAGATGTGGCGAGGGATGCGATCCGTCAGTTCGTGATAAGCAAGAGCCGAGTCGAGGCAAATTATCGCCTTCGGAACTAGTTTTGCTGCTTCGGCGAGCGTGTGGTTGGCATCGAGCGGCGCGTTCGGGAGCTGATAAAGCCCGCGACGAAGCTGGACGACACGTCCCTTGCGAGCCATGCGCGCCAAGGTTGCCGCCGTGATCCCTTCATTGATGAATTCGGAAAGACGCGCCATCCCCCGCTCCGAGAGAAGCGAAAGCGCCTTGTCCTCCTGGGTTTGGCCAGCTTTTCCCATGCTTCTGAATATGATACAGTTTCATGCCCTATTCAAGGCTTAAAACAAGTATTTCTATCATACGGCAAAACAGCTTGGCATAAAAGCCGGGCGTTTGGACCCCCGAAGGCCTCGACGATCGAGCCCCGTTTGGGCAGCCTGCATCAACCAGACAGTTCTGATTCGTTGTGCCAAGAGCGAGAGGCTTCCATGCTCGACCGGTTCAGACCGAAAGGACGGAAAGATCCGCCGGTGCTGGATTTCTTTTGCCGACATCTTGTTGCGCTTTGTATCACGTATCCGCGCAATGGCGAGGACAGAGAACATTTTGCGGCATACTCGGGCACGTTGATCAGCATTCACGACAGGGTGTCCCTGCTGACTGCCGGTCATATCCTCGAGAACTTGGACGAGGTTCGAAAAAGCGATCAGCTAACAATCACGAGTGCTGTTCTCGCGGATACGTTTGGATCGGAACGGATCAGCGACATCCCTATTCCGTTCGATCTAACGAACGCCGAGCTCTTTCGCATTGACGACGAAGCAGAAGGTCTCGATTTCGGGGTCATTGCTCTGAGTCCCTACTATGTTCGTCTTCTTGCCAAGAACGGCGTAGTCGCAATCGAGGAGAATAACTGGATTCATCAAGCGGAAGTCAGATTCGATGGATACGTCATGCTTGGCTTACCCGAGGAGTTTACCTCCGAAACCGATACGGGTAACGGCATGGTGACGCCGACGATGTTTGGAGTCCGTTGTCTCGATCCGCCGCCGGATGGCACTCCCATCACGACCTACCCGCGTTTTGTTGGGCAGATCGATGCGCGCACGCCGATTACCAGTGTGGTCGGCATGAGTGGCGGTCCTATCTTTGGCTTTCGCTTTGGAGATCAAACTCGCTATTGGGTGGTGGCGCTACAAAGTACATGGATACGCGAGAGTCGAACGGTTTATGGCTGTTCGCTGCCCGTTCTGGCAAGCCTAATGACGGATTGGGCTAATCAGGCGGCCAGTTGAGCCGCGTCGCCGCAATATGTCCTCGTCGGTTAAGGGAGTCGTCGACAATGAAGGAACCAGGGTTGGACGATCGCCATCGCGACAAGACGGGCAAGATCCAGCAAAAGCGCGGCGACACGCTCAATAAGAACCTTTCGAAGCCCGTCCCTCAATTTTCGCCCAATACCACGTTGGCGAAGATGAGAGACAAGACTGGCAAGATAAGCGAAGAAGCCGTGCGGCGTGCCGCAGCGAAATTGCGAAAGTAGCCTTTCGGATTGCAGCCCCACGGCTCTTTTGCTCCGGAGCGACCTTCCAGGCGTGTACGCAACGACTTGAAGCGCATCTCGGCTTCACGACCATAGAAGTGCGCCCGTCGCGGCTCTCGTTCGCAGCCGGCTGTCGTTAGCCATTGGTCGTTGGAATTTCGCAAAGTCAACTACTGCAGCGCGCCGTGCGGACGAGGAAGCCTGAAATCCGGTGGCGGCTGGCAGGTCTGGGGATTTTGCTGAACGGGCGTGCAGCAAGTGCCATGGCCGTCGCAATACATGCTCCTATCATCATCATTGCAAATTGTGCCACGCTGGTAATTCCCATTCCTGTCGCCACAATACTTGGCCTGAAAAGGAGTGTATCCTTTATTTGCAGCGAGGCCGCGATGTGAGCACACGGTGCTCACGGCTATCGCGCCGATGGCAATATATTTGAACACTCGCATGGTGCCTCCTCGACAAATATTTTGTGACGACGACGATAATTTCTCCTCAATGCGACTGGCCAGATACCGATACCGCGATCGCGTTTGCTGCCACTCTGGAGTTATGCTGGTTCATCGCCTCGGGAACGAGGGTAAGAGGATTCTTCTTCAGAACAGGCTTGGGATCAGCCTGCAGCGGACCAAGCGTGATGACCAGATCGTTGGTATTGGTCCGCTCCGAGACGACGAGGTTTGAGCTTGTATTGGCTGAAAGACGCGCAAGCTTCCATGTCGGCGTTGCGCTCCCCCCATAGGCGGCCACAAAGGTGATTTCTTCCGTCCAGGCGTTGAATGGCGCGCGGTCGTGCTCCCAAAGGCCGTTTGCCCCGTAAATGATTTGAGCTTTGTCGTAGATAAATTCGCGAATTTTTAGATCGCCATCAATCAAGATGCCGGATCCAGTATTGCCGCATTCCTTGCGATCAATGGCTTCGCTGTTTCTGAATGTGAATTGTATGGTTTCCGTTCGGAGCGCATTTGCTGATGCGGTACCTCCCAGGCTTGTCGAGAACGACTGAGGGCTTGTGACGTTTCCGCCAGTTGGAAACGGAAAGACGACATTCGGAAAAGGCGCGATCGTGGAAATTCCGGGACTCAATCCGGTTTGATCTTCGACCGTTATGCTCAAGGTGACTGCTGTACCCCAATCTTTTTGGAGCCATTTGAGATGAAACTGCTCCACCGAAGCGGCGAGACCCCTCGATATTTCGCATGTTATGTGGTCGACGAGCCCACTTTCATAACCGCCCTGTCTCGTGAATTTGTAGTCAGGACCGATTGGTGCGTCGCTGATAAATGGGTCTTTGTCAGGCGTGTGTAGGCCGCAACCAGAAGCAGTACCCATAATAAAAAGTGCAAATAATGCACGGCAAACGTGGCCACGCTCCGCCATTTGCGCCCCCCCAAACGCGAAAAACTTTTAGAGTCAAAATACAACTTAAAGTAAATAACGCAATGGTTGATGACGACGATTGGCCTGGGTGGCGGACCATTTTCCGCCACCTCAAAGGATGAGCGCCGTCAGGAGTTCATGGGGGAAGCTCGCCAGGGGAAATGTCGGCCGGACGATTGGCTTGATGCAAAAGGATGACATTACCGTCCTGGCCGAGCTCGATCGGAACATGGGCTTGCAGCGTCTGTTTGGGGCTTGCGCGGCTGCTCTCGATTCTCGCTGTCGTGTAGGACCGGCGCCAGCTCCCGCGTTCGACAGCATTGAGGAAGGCCTCAACCTGAAAATTAAACGTAGCAGGCTCTTCGAGATTGATCGAGTGACCTGTGTTGGGCGCTATCCAGAGACCTGCATTGGGAAGGGTTACCTTCAGCATCAGGTTGGCGTCGAGGCAGGCTGCGTCCTCGTCGCCGACGATGAGCAGGACCGGCGTGGTGAGCGTTGCGAACTGGTCGCGCAGATCGTGCAGGGATGGCCGTAGGGCCTGGCAGCGGATGATGGTGTTTGAGAGTCCCCGACCCGGTTGGCGACGGAGCTGATCGGCAAAATCCTTCCAACGCTTCGGGTCCTTGTATTTGAGCTGAATGCGGGTTGCGCTAGTCGCAATTTTTTCGGCGATCGTGGCCGCGCCGTCTCCGGCGAAGGCGCGCGCCAGGATCGCTGTCTCTCGCAGCCATGCGTTACGATGCGATGGCGAAGAGCCTGATCCCGCCGCTGCGGCGACGATGGCGCTGACGCGGTGGCGATACCGCAGCCCGAACTGCAGGGCGGCGTAGGCGCCCATGCTGAGGCCGACGACATGGGCATGGTCGATGCTGAGCCCGTCCATCACGGCCGCCAGGTCATCGATCGAGCGTTCCCAGCCGTAGGCCGACGGATCCTCGGGGACGTCGCTCGGCGGATAGCCGCGGGCGTTGTAAGCGATGCACCGATAGGCGCGTGCAAAATACCGTACCTGATCTTCCCACTGGCGGAGGTCTGACCCCAATTCGTGCAGGAAAATGATCGGATACCCGTCGCCGTGTTCTTCAACATGCAGCCTTGCGCCTGCGGCCTCGATGTATGGCATGGTTGTCTTCTGCTCCCCATGAAGTAGTTTCAGAGAAGGAACAGGTAAGCGACCGCGAAGCAATGCCTCGCGCATCGCAATCGCACAATCGCGCAGGACCGCGCAGAATTACTGGCGCGCGGGCAACAGCGACCGACAGCGACACTGCTCACTCCGCATTTCTTGTAAGAAAACGCAATTCAGGCGACGCGTCGGACCTCAGGCGGCGTAACGAGTCTCAAACCGGCCGAGCGATTTCGCCGATCGCAAGTTTCTCTGCGCGGTTCTTCGCCCGGATCAACTCCCTTGTTGCAGCGCTTGCGATCATGCCTTTTCTATCCGTCCCCGACGTTCGGCGAGATCGCGCCGAACATCTTGGGGGACGGGAATGGTTGGGACCGAGCGCCACAACGAGACCGCTTCGCGCGGCGCACGCATGTTGCGCACGGCGCTCGGTCCTGCCATCGCGTCCTTCCTCCAGGACGCCTCCGTCGTCGAGGTGATGCTCAACCCGGACGGCCGGCTCTGGATCGATCGTCTGAAGGGGGGGCTCGAGGACACCGGCGAGCGGCTGTCGCCGGCCGACGGCGAGCGCATCGTCCGGCTGGTCGCGCACCACGTCGGTGCCGAAGTGCATCCGGCCGCGCCGCGCGTTTCGGCCGAGCTGCCGGAGACCGGTGAACGCTTCGAAGGCCTGATCCCGCCTGTCGTCGCGGCTCCAACCTTTGCAATCCGCAAGCTGGCGGTCGCAGTGTTCACGCTCGATGATTACGTCGCCTCGGGCATTATGAAGCGCGGGCAAGCCGAGATGCTGCGTCTTGCTGTCGAAAGGCGCCGCAACGTGCTGGTCGCGGGCGGCACCTCGAGCGGCAAGACCACCCTGGTCAATGCTTTGCTCGCCGAGGTCGCAAAGACGTCCGACCGCGTAGTCCTGATCGAGGACACCCGCGAGCTGCAATGCGCGGCGCCGAACCTGGTCGCGCTCCGAACCAAGGACGGCGTGGCCTCACTGTCGGACCTGGTGCGCTCGTCCTTGCGGCTGCGGCCGGACCGGATTCCGGTCGGCGAAGTCCGCGGGGCCGAAGCGTTGGAGCTCTTGAAGGCCTGGGGGACCGGCCATCCCGGCGGCATCGGCACCATCCATGCCGGCTCTGCGCTCGGAGCGCTGCGGCGGCTGGAGCAACTGATCCAGGAAGCGGTCATCACTGTTCCACGGCCGCTGATCGCCGAAACCATCGACGTCATCGTCGTGCTCGCCGGCCGTGGCTCCGAACGCCGTGTCGCTGAACTGGCGACCGTGCGCGAGCTCGGGCCCAACGGCGACTACGTCCTCGGCCCCGTCCATCCCGAAACGACGCAATCAGGTGAGCCTTCATGATCCCCCGTGCTTTTCGACCATTGATTTTCGTCATTGCCAGCTTGGCCACGGCGCCTGCTTACGCCGCCGGCTCGAACATGCCGTGGGAGCAGCCGCTGCAGCAGATCCTCGATTCCGTGCAAGGGCCGGTGTCGAAGATCATCGCGGTGATCATCATCATCACCACCGGCCTGTCGCTCGCTTTTGGCGACACCTCGGGCGGCTTCCGCCGCCTGATCCAGATCGTGTTCGGGCTGTCGATCGCGTTCGCGGCGAGCTCGTTCTTCTTGAGCTTCTTTTCCTTCGGCGGCGGTGCGGTGATCGGATGAGCGAGACCTCAGACATCATCGCCGGCTTCCACGCTCCGGTCCATCGCTCGCTGAGCGACGCGATCCTGCTCGGCGGCGCGCCGCGGACCGTCGCCATCGCCAACGGCACGCTGGCCGCTGCGATCGCGCTCGGCCTGCGACTCTGGATTCCGGGTCTGCTGTTGTGGGCGGTCGGCCATGCCGCGGCGGTGTGGGCTACCAAGCGCGATGCGCAGTTCGTTGACGTGGTGCGGCGGCACCTGCGCTACCCGGCCCATCTCGGATCGTGAGGAGGCAAGCGATGATGAACCTCGCCGAATACCGCAAGCGCCCAGCTCGGCTCGCCGATTATCTACCCTGGGCGGCGCTGGTCGCCAAAGGCGTCGTGCTCAACAAGGACGGCAGCTTTCAGCGCACGGCTCGATTCAGAGGTCCCGACCTTGATTCCGCCACGCCAGCCGAGCTTGTCGGCACCACGGCGCGCCTCAACAATGCGCTACGTCGGCTTGGCTCCGGCTGGGCGATCTTCGTCGAGGCCCAGCGTGACGCCGCCAACCGCTATCCGGAGAGTCGCTTTCCCGATGCAGTCTCCGCGCTTGTCGACGCCGAGCGCAAGGCGCAGTTCGAGGAGGAAGGCGCGCATTTCGAGAGCGCGTATTATCTGACGCTGTGTTGGCTGCCGCCGGCGGAGGACGCTGCCCGCGCGGAGGCCTGGCTCTATGAAGGCCGCGCCAAGGGCGGTGTCGACGGCCGCGAAGTGTTGCGCGGCTTCAGCGACCGCACTTCGCGCGTGCTCCAGCTCGTCGAAGGCTTCGTGCCCGACGCCGCGTGGCTCGACGATGCCGAAACGCTGACCTATTTGCATTCCTGCATCTCGACCAAGCGCCACCGGGTGCGGGTGCCCGAAGTGCCGATGCATCTCGATGCCCTGCTGGTCGACGAGCCGCTGGCCGGCGGACTCGAGCCGCGGCTGGGCGAGCGGCATCTCCGCACGCTGTCAGTCATCGGGTTTCCGACGGCGACGTTCCCCGGCGTGCTCGACGAGCTCAATCAGCTTGCCTTTCCCTACCGCTGGGCGACGCGGGCGATCATGCTCGACAAGACGGACGCTACTCGGCTGCTGACCAAGATCCGCCGGCAATGGTTCGCCAAGCGGAAGTCGATCGCATCGGTTCTCAAGGAGGTGATGACCAATGAAGCCTCGGCACTTCTGGACACAGACGCTGCGAACAAGGCGCTCGATGCCGACGCCGCCTTGCAGGAGCTTGGCTCGGATACGATCGGCGAAGCCTATGTCACGGCGACGCTCACGGTGTGGGACGCCGATCCGCGCACCGCCGACGAGAAGCTGCGGCTCGTGGAAAAGGTCATTCAGGGCCGCGACTTCACCTGCATCGTCGAGACCGTCAATGCGATCGAGGCATGGCTCGGCTCGCTGCCCGGCCACACCTACGCCAACGTCCGCCAGCCTCCGGTCTCGACGCTCAATCTCGCCCACATGATTCCGCTGTCCGCGGTGTGGGCGGGACCGGAACGGGACGAGCATTTCGGTGCGCCCCCGTTGTTCGTTGCCAAGACCGAGGGCTCGACCCCGTTCCGGTTCTCGCTTCACGTCGGCGACGTCGGCCATACGCTGATCATCGGGCCGACCGGCGCCGGCAAGTCGGTGCTGCTGGCATTGATGGCCTTGCAATTTCGCCGCTATGCCGAAGCTCAAGTGTTTGCCTTCGACTTCGGCGGCAGCATCCGTGCCGCGGCCGTTGCCATGGGCGGCGACTGGCACGATCTCGGCGGCGAGCTCTCGGGCAACCTTGCCAGCAGTGTCGCGTTGCAACCGCTCGCTCAAATCGATGACGCGGCGGAGCGGGCCTGGGCGGCGGAATGGGTCGCCGCCATCCTGACCCGCGAAGGCCTCACGGTCACACCGGAAGCGAAAGAGCACCTGTGGACGGCGCTCACCTCGCTCGCTTCGGCACCCCCAGGCGAGCGCACGCTGACAGGTCTCGCCGTGTTGCTGCAATCCTCGGCTCTGAAACAGGCGCTGCGCCCCTATTGCATTGGCGGTCCCTTCGGTCGGTTGCTTGACGCCGAGGCGGAACGGCTCGGCGAGGCCGACGTGCAAGCCTTCGAAACCGAAGGCCTGATCGGCAGCACCGCGGCGCCGGCGGTCTTGTCCTATCTGTTCCACCGGATCGAGGGACGGCTCTCCGGTGCGCCGACGCTCCTTATCATCGACGAGGGCTGGCTCGCGCTCGACGACACAGATTTTGCCGAACAGTTGCGCGAGTGGCTGAAAACCTTACGCAAAAAGAATGCCTCGGTGGTGTTCGCGACCCAGTCGCTCGCCGACGTCGCTGGCAGCGCGATCGCGGCCGCGCTGATTGAGAGCTGTCCGACCCGGCTGTTCCTGCCGAACGAGCGCGCCATCGAGCCGCAGATCATGGCGGTCTATCGGCAGTTCGGGTTGAACGACCGCCAGATCGAGATCATCAGCCGGGCCACGCCGAAGCGGGATTACTACTGCCAGTCGCGGCGCGGCAACCGGCTGTTCGAGCTCGGCCTTGGCGAGGCTGCGCTGGCCTTCACTGCTGCCTCCTCCAAATCCGACCAGGGCGCCATCGCGGATCTCCTGGCCGCCTATGGCGCGGATGGATTCGCCACCGCCTGGCTCAGGCACAAGGAGATCGCTTGGGCCGCCGAACTCCTTCCCACCCTCGCACCGGAGCCTTCCCCATGACTCGTATCCGCTCGATCGCCGCGATCCTGTCAATCGCACTTCTCCTGACCATGGGCTCAAGCACGGCCCAGATCCAGGTCTTCGATCCCTCTAATTATGCGCAAAACCTGCAAACCGCAGCCAATACGCTGAAGCAGATCAACAACCAGCTCACAGCGCTGCAGAACCAGACCCAGATGCTGCTCAACCAGGCAAAACATCTGGTGAGCCTGCCGACCTCGCTGGTCAGCGCCATCGACCAGACGTTCACGCAGACGCAGAACATCCTGCGCAACGTCGACCGCATCGCCTACGACGTGCAGGCGATCGGCCAGGCGTTTGCCAGCTATCAGCATTTCAATGCGTCGCAGAGCGACCAGCAGCTTATCGCGCTCGCGCAAGGGCGCTGGCAGACCTCAATCAGCGCCTTCCAGCATTCGCTCAGCGTCGGCGCCACCACCGTCAACAACTTGTCCGCGACGCAGACGCAGACCGGCACGCTGGTCAGCGCCAGCCAGTCGGCGGTCGGCCAGTTGCAGGCGACGCAGGCCGGCAACCAGCTCCTTGGCGTGCAATCGCGGCAGTTGTCGGACCTGACCGCGCTGCTCGCCGCGCAAAGCCGTGCGGCAGCGCTGGAGCTGGCGCGCAAGGCCGCTGCCGAGGACCAGGCGCGCGAGCAGACCAGCCGCTTCCTCAACAACGGCCAAACCTATCAGCCGCAGACCGCGCAAATGTTCCACTAGGGATGGCGAGCATGCGTCAGTGTGCTGCGATTTCAAGTCTGTTGCTCGCCGCTGCGATGAGCGGCTGCACGGTTCCGCTTTCGAGCTGGAGCAGCCGCCCCGCGGTCTCGCCCGACGACGGCATGGCGCTTGATGCGCGCCTCGCCCGCTGTGCCGCCCTCGGCGCCAACGCATCCGCCGACGCCGATTGCCAGAACGCCTGGGCGGAAGCGCGCCGCCGGATCCTCCCCTCGGTCCCGGAGAAGTGAGCGATGAACAATACCGGCGTCATCGACCAGTTTCTGAATGTCTTCACGCAATATATTGATTCTGGCTTCGGTTTAGTCGGCGGCGACGTCCGCTGGCTGAGCACGACGCTGATCGCGATCGACATGACGCTCGCCGGTCTGTTCTGGGCGATGGCCGGCGAGGAGGACATCCTCGCGCGGCTGATCAAGAAGACCCTTTATGTGGGTTTCTTCGCCTTCGTGATCGGCAACTTCAACAGCCTGTGCAAAATCGTCTATCAGAGCTTTTCAGGGCTCGGGCTGGAGGCGGCCGGCTCCACACTGTCGGCGCAGACGCTCCTGCAACCGGGCAAGCTGGCACAGGTCGGCATCGATGCGGGAAAACCGATCCTGGCCGCCGCCTCCAGCCTGACGGGCTATGTCTCGATCGTCACGAACGCCATCCCGATCTTCGTCCTGTTGGTCGCCTGGGTGGTGGTGGTTCTCTCCTTTTTCGTGTTGGCGATTCAGCTCTTCATCGTCCTGCTCGAATTCAAATTGACCACGCTGGCGGGCTTCGTGCTGATCCCGTTCGCGCTGTTCAACAAGACCGCGTTCTTGGCTGAGAAGGTGCTCGGCAACGTCGTGGCCTCCGGCGTGAAGATCCTCGTTCTTGCCGTCATCGTCGGCATCGGCTCGACCCTGTTCAGCCAGTTCACGCAAGGGTTCGGCAGCAACCAGCCGACGATCGAGGATGCGCTCTCGATCATGCTCGGCGCGCTGTCGCTATTCGGTCTCGGCGTCTTCGGCCCGGGAATCGCGACCGGTCTTGTCTCCGGCGCACCGCAGCTAGGCGCCGGCGCCGCCGTCGGCACGGCGCTCACCGCCGGCGGGCTCGGGGCTGCGGCGGCGCTTGGCGCGGGTGCTGCCATCGGTGCAGCGGGCTCGGGCCTCGGGTCCGCGGCGCGAGGCGCATCGCGGCTTTCTGGTTCTGCCGCGGCGCCCGCCACGGCGGCGGCTTCGAATTCGACGTCGCCATCAGGTCCTCCTGCCTGGGCGCAGCGGCTGCAGCGCGGCGCGCGCCACGCCAGTCGGGCCGCGCTCCATGTCGTCCGCTCCGAGGGCCAGGGCGGCGCGAATTCCGTGTCCCTCGATCAGGAGGAACGCCGATGAATTCGTTCCGCCGGCCGAGCGTCCGCTACGGTAGAACGCCCGCCCCCGAGACGCCGTACCAGAAGGCTGCGCAGGTCTGGGACGAACGCATCGGATCGGCGCGGGTGCAGGCGCGCAACTGGCGGCTGATCGCCTTCGGCAATCTCACCCTCGCTGCGGGATTGGCCGGAGCTCTGGTGTGGCAGGCGACGCGCGGCACGATCGTGCCGTGGGTGGTGCAGGTCGACAAGCTCGGCGAAGCACAAGTCGTGGCGCCGGCGAACGCCGATTATCGGCCTACGGACGCGCAGATCGCCTGGTATCTGGCGCAATTCATCGAGCAGGTGCGCTCGGTCGGGGTCGATCCCATTATCCTGCGGCAGAATTGGCTCAAGGCCTATGACTTCGTCACCGACCGCGGCGCGCTGGCGCTGAACGATTATGCCCGGACTAACGATCCGTTTGCGAAGATCGGCAAGGTCCAGGTCGCGGTCGACGTGTCCAGCGTAATCCGCGCCTCGCCGGATTCGTTCCGGATCGCCTGGGTAGAACGCCGCTACGAGAACGATGCACTCGCGGCGACCGAGCGGTGGACCGCGATCGTCACCGTCGCCATCGAGACCCCGCACGACGCCGACCGGCTGCGCAAGAATCCGCTCGGGGTGTTCGTCCATGCCATCAACTGGTCGAAGGAGCTCGGCTGATGCGGCCACCACACGCTATTCTCTGTGCCCTATTCCTCTCCGGCTGTACCGCCAACGCGTGGAAGCCGCCGCAGATCAGCTACGATGAGCTTGAGCCGGCCGTCTTGGAGGCCGACCCGCCAAAGCCGGTCGAGGTGGTGGAGATCCCGAAGCCGCTGCCGCTTCCCGGCCAGCTCAAGCCGATGCCCGGTAAAATGACCGCGACGCCGGAAGCGAAGGATCCTAGGGAGCGCGTCGCGAAGGCGAACGATGCCGCGCGGGTGCAGCCGACGCGGCATGGCTACCTCAATGCGGTGCAGGTCTACCCATTTGCCGACGGCGCACTCTATCAGGTCTATGCGGCGCCGGGCGAGGTCACGGACATCGCCTTGCAGCAAGGCGAGCAGCTTGTCGGCTCGGGCCCGGTCGCCGCCGGTGACACGGTGCGCTGGGTGATCGGCGACACCGAGAGCGGCGCCGGCGCGTCCAAACGCATCCACATCCTGGCCAAGCCGACGCGGCCCGATCTCGTCACCAACCTCGTCATCAACACCGACCGACGCACTTATCTGCTGGAGCTGCGCTCGACCGAGAAGACCTATATGGCCTCGGTGTCTTGGCAATATCCGCAGGACCAACTCATCGCGCTGCGGCGACAGGCCGAGGCCGCCGAGGCGGCGACGCCGATCGACAGCGGCATCGACATCGGCAAGTTGCGTTTCCGCTATGCGATCGAAGGCGACAATCCGCCATGGCGGCCGACGCAGGTCTTCGATGACGGTTCGAAGGTCTATATCGAGTTCGCGCATGGCATCGCGCAAGGCGAGATGCCGCCCTTGTTCGTGATCGGCAGCGATGGCGGCACCGAGCTCGTCAACTATCGCGCGCGGCAGAACTACTACATCGTCGATCGCCTGTTCGCAGCGGCCGAGCTGCGTCTCGGCGGCGACAACCAGCAGAAGGTCCGGATCGTGCGCAGCGACGGGTGGAAGAAGCCGTGGTAACCGAACCCCATGTCACGCGAGAGGATCAGCTCGCGGCTGAGCTACGGCTGCGGCCCGAACGGCCGCCAGTGACCCGGTTGTCGCGCCGAGCGCTCGCGACGCTCGGCGCCGTGGCCACAGCCTTAATCCTTGGCGCGCTTGTATTCGCGCTGCAATCGCCCGGCCGCCGCCAGGAGAGCACCGAACTTCACTCGACCGACCACAAAACCACGGCGGACGAGCTCGAGAAACTCCCGAAGGACTATTCCGGACTACAACAAGCGCCGCCGTCACGGCCGATCCCACAGCTCGGCCCTCCCCTTCCCGGCGACCTCGGCCGCCCCATCCTTAATGCCCAGGGCGGCACACCCTCGGCAGACGAGCAACGCATTGCGCAGGAGGATGAGGCCGCGCGGGTGAGCCGGGTATTCGCGACCACGAATGCACGGCAGGAAACGGTGCCGGCCGCGCCCACCCCAGCGGCGAGCGGTGTGCCGGGACTGGCGCAAGCGGCCGACAATAAGCCGCCGATCGATGCGGGTTCGCAGCAGAACATGCAGGATCGGAAACTTGCGTTCCTGAATGCCGACGCTGACAAGCGCACGGTGAGCGAGGGGCGGCTGGCGCGGCCAGCATCTCGCTATATCGTGCAGGCCGGATCGGTCATCCCGGCGGCGCTGATCACCGGAATCCGCTCGGACCTGCCCGGCGAAATCACGGCGCAAGTCACCGACAACGTCTATGACAGCCCCAGTGGAAAATTCCTGCTGATCCCCCAAGGGGCGCGTTTGATCGGCCAGTACGACAGCCAGATTTCGTTCGGGCAGAGCCGCGTGCTCCTCGTGTGGACGCGCATCATTATGCCGAACGGCACGTCGATCGTGCTGGAGCATCAGCCGGGCGCCGACAGCGCGGGCTATGCGGGGCTCGAGGACGAGGTCGACTATCACTGGGGCAATCTCGTCAAGGCGGCGGCGATCTCGACCCTGCTCGGCATCGGGAGCGAACTCGTGCTCAATAGCAATAACGCCGTGGTCCAGGCGTTACGCACCGGTGCCGAAAACACCGTCAACCAGACAGGGCAGACATTGGTGAGCCGGCAGCTCAACGTGCAGCCGACCCTGACCATCCGGCCGGGTTTTCCAGTACGGGTGGTGGTCAACCGCGATCTGGTATTTGTGCCTTATAAGAGCTGATGGAGCGGGACATCGTGACCAAGTTGAAACTCGGCTCGCTTGTGGACGAGAAGCCGGTCAAGCTGACGGTCGAGCTGCCGGCTCCGGTGCACCGTGACCTCGTGGCCTATGCCGAGGTCCTTGCTGCCGAGACCGGCCAGCAAATCGAGCCGGCAAAACTGATCGCACCGATGCTGATGCGCTTCATGGCGACGGATCGCGCATTTCTGAAAGCGCGCCGAGCAAAGCTAACCCTGGACGATTAGCCGCCATGAGCGCCGACAAAGCGGTCATGCGGCTCCTGCTGCTCACGAAGCAAGTCGAGGAAACGAAGCAGTGCCGGGTTGTCATTCGCAACGAGCCAGCATGCGTAGTATCGCACCAGGCTTGGCCCCCGGTCCTCGGTGATCTCGCGATAGACCACGCCCGGGTGCCGGGCGCCGGCGTCCGCCTCATACAGCAACGTGATCTCGGGCTCGAGGCCGATAAGACTGAGGGTAAAATCACGGCTGACATTGGAGCGGATGATCGAGGGCATCTCCCCGGAGGCGTTGAGTTTCGAGATCAGATGATCTCTCAGCTCGGGACCGGGGTCCCGACCTAACCGTATTTTTTCCTTGCGAAGATCGTCCCACGTCACGTTCGCCTTGCTGGCGAGCGAATGAGATTCCGGCACCGCCACCAACACTTTCTCCCGCCAGAGCGGAATGACGTCGCGGACACCGGCGCGAAATTGACCCGCGACGATGGCGACATCGATGGCGCCCGCATCAAGCCGCTCTATCAGATGACGCCGCTCCCCATCGGTATACTGCACATCCACGTCGGGAAAGCGGTGCCTGTATTCGCGCAATGCGGCCCGCAACTGCCCTCTCGACGGTGAGACGTAGGCGCCGATCTTGAGCCAGCCGGTCTGTCCTTGCGCCTTGGTCGAGGCATTGAGCAGCGCGATATTGAGCTCATCCAAAATGCGCCCGACCTGCTCCAGAAAGGCGCCGCCGGCCGCCGTCGGACGGATGCCGTGGCGATGGCGCTCGAACAGCTTGATGCCGATCAGGGTTTCCAGGCTTTTGACACGCCGGCTGACAGTCGATGCCGGCACCCCGATCGATGTGCCGGCCTTGTGGAAACTGCCCTGCCCGGCCGCAATCAGGGTCTGGAGCAAGGTGACAAGCTCGATGTCCCTGATCACGGCCGGACACCTACATCGAATGTGCCTGTGCCGCCCGGATTGGTCGTGGATGATAAAAATCTTCTCAGACAGGTATGACGCATGCTCGCACTATCTCAGGTAGCAAAAAAAGAAAGAAATCCGCCGCGTTGAGGTAACAATCAGGAAGGGATCACACGTGATTCCGCACATAGCACCGCCACGCTCCTACGACCGAGCGGTAATGACCTCACGAGCGGCTGCGCGGGGATGTTGAAGACAAGCTTCGGCTTCATCTGCGAAAGGCTGTCATCGGCTAGCGCCGCAGAGAGGAGGAGCATCGGCGTAATGATCGATCACCATAATCGCGTGGCGCGTGCCGCGTCGAAACCGACACTGCTCGGTGGGGTGGCAACGGCTTGAATGTGTTCCTTCATTGTCAAATTTCACTTGAACCTCGGCGTTCAGCCGGAAGCGGATCATGCGCCGTCCGCAACGGACTTCTTACAAGGATTTACAGCAATTCTTTAGTATGATCAAAAGGTTACCCTCAAGCAAATAAACCCGGCGCTCCACGCGCCGAAGAGGAAATATTATTCTCCTCGATTACCGGATACCAGAATAACGTGCCGCCATCAGATGCGCTTATCGCCCGGCGTTGCTGAGAGTTTACCGTCTTCGCCATCGTTTGCGCGCTGGCTAAAGGACGCATTGATATCTTCGGGAATTTCGCGAAGCAACGACTTTCCCCGCTCCAGCCGCTGGGCCAGGGCTTCAACGAAGCTCTGAAAACGTTCGCGGCCTTTCGTCTGAGCTGCCGCATGTGCTTCGGGCGGAAGCTGCGGCGTAACGGTAAGCCAGAAACGCACGAACAGAGCCAGGGTTTCCGTGGAGATGGTGAGATCGCGTTCGAGGCGTTGGATCTGGCGGGATAGGCGATCGAGTCTTCGGGTGAACGCTGCTTCGCTACGATCGGCGCCGTCCGGCGAAAGAAACGACATCACCGCCGCCTCGACGATCGAGGAGCGCGAAATATGCTTGCGGTCGGCAAGATCGATGAGCTGCCGCAGTATCTCCGGCGGGAAATAGACGTTCATGCGTGTGCGCATCCCGCCCCCCCTCACAATCCCATGCCGTCGGCAGGATCCATAGCGGCCTGCCGGGCGATGCTACCAAGCGCGCGTCTTATGGCGGCGGCGCGCGCCGCGTTGCGGTCAGGCTCGTCGTTGAGCGTGGCGAATTCAGGCAATGGCTGAACCTCCTCACGCACGATCTCCTCGTGCTCGGGCAGTTCGGGCTCACGGCGAATTCCGGAGTTCGCGGCATCGTTTGCCATGGCCGGCGCGGCTTCAGCCGGCATACGGGATAGCGGCGGCAAGGCCGTCCAGTCATCTGCGACCGTTCGATTGCACGCAGTCATGTCTGCATGCAATGACGCCAGCGTCGGCGGCGGGAGCACGCGCTCGGCCAAGCGACGGTCTTGGAAGTACCGCACCTTTCGGGCTCTGATCGGAGGGGTGCCGGAGACAAGCAGGAGCTCGTCAGACGGAGGCAATTGCATCACCTCGCCCGGCGTCAGGAGTGGGCGAGCAGTCTCCTGACGGGATACCATGAGATGACCGAGCCAAGGCGAGAGCCGGTGACCGGCATAGTTCTTCATGGCGCGCAGTTCGGTCGCCATGCCGAGCGCGTCGGAGACCCGTTTCGCGGTCCGCTCGTCGTTGGTGGCAAAGGCCGCCCGTACGTGGCAATTGTCGAGTATCGAATTGTTCTGGCCGTAGGCTTTCTCGATCTGATTTAGGGACTGCGCGATCAGGAAGCTCTTCAGGCCGTATCCAGCCATGAAGGCGAGCGCCGACTCGAAAAAGTCGAGTCGTCCGAGCGCCGGGAATTCATCGAGCATGAGAAGCAGTCGCTGCCGCCTTGTCTTTGCAAAAAGCTCTTCGGTTAGCCGGCGGCCGATCTGATTGAGAAGAAGACGGACCAAAGGCTTGGTGCGGCTGATGTCCGACGGCGGCACGACGAGGTAGAGCGTGAGCGGACGCTCGGCTTCGACAAGGTCCGCAATCCGCCAGTCGCAACGGCTGGTCACCTTGCCGACGACGGGATCGCGGTAGAGGCCGAGGAACGACATCGCGGTCGAAAGCACGCCCGAACGCTCGTTCTCGCTCTTATTGAGAAGTTCACGGGCCGCGGATGCGACCACAGGATGCGGGTGATCACCGAGATGCAGCGTCGTCATCATGGCACGGAGTGTGGTCTCGATCGGGCGCTTCGGATCCGACAGGAAATTGGCAACGCCCGCCAGGGTCTTGTCGAGCTCGGCGTAGAGCACGTGGAGGATGGCGCCGACCAGCAGCGAGTGGCTGGTCTTTTCCCAGTGATTGCGCCGCTCCAGCGCGCCTTCCGGATCGACCAGGATGTCGGCAACGTTCTGGACATCGCGGATCTCGTGGTCGCCGCGGCGCACCTCGAGGAGCGGATTATACGCAGACGATCCCGGGTTAGTCGGGTCGAACAACAACACGCGGCCGAAGCGTGCGCGCCAGCCAGCGGTGAGGTGCCAATTCTCGCCCTTGATGTCATGGATGATGCAGCTTGCCGGCCAGGTCAGCAAGGTCGGCACGACAAGGCCAACGCCCTTGCCGCTTCGCGTCGGCGCGAAACACAAGACGTGCTCGGGACCGTCGTGTCGCAGATACTGCCGATGGAGTCGACCGAGCACGACCCCGTCCTCTCCCAACAGGCCTGCCGCGCGAATTTCTTGTTTGGTGGCCCAGCGGGCGGAGCCGAAGGTCTGCGCCACCCTAGCCTCCCGGGCCCGCCAGACGGACATCGCGAAGGCAGCGGCGACGGCAATCACCCCTCCGGAAGCGGCAATGACGGCGCCTTCGACGAAGATGCGCGGAGCGTAGGCGTCGTAGGAGAACCACCACGCAAAGAAAGCCGACGGCTGATACAGCGAAACGACGCCGATGTGCCCCCAGGGCTGGCCGAGCTGCGGCTGGTAGCCCAACCGCCAAGCGGTCCATTGCGTCGCGCCCCAGATGGCTGCGAGCACCACCGTGAGCACGACCACGATCTGGGTCCAGAGAATTTTTGTTGCAGGCATTTGCGGGTTCCAGGGCAATGGAACGACAAGGAAGCAAGGATTTCCTCTCCGGGACAAGACCCGTTGCCACCCGATCGCAAAATCGGCTGCGACAGCGCACAAAGACCGGGGACGCGGCGGAGACGGAAGCAATGGATACAATCTTCGGGTTTGGAAAATGGCTATCCAAGAGAAGTTATGTGACGCCTGTTATTCAGAGTGGGGTCCGAACGCCGATCGGCGCCAACGGCCAGACCTATCAGCCGCAGACCGCACAGATGTTCCACTGAGGACAACAACCATGCGTCGGTGCGATGCGATTTCAATTGCCGCGATTGCACGCCGAGAAGCTGGTTGCCGGCCTGCGTCGCCTGCAATTGCCCGACCGCCCCCTGGCCTGGCAATTCAGCCTGATTGAGGAAAGGTATCGCTGCTAACTTCGTGACATCCATCTGCGCGCCTATATTCGACCATCACGACTATGCTGGTTGGGGCGGGAGGGATCGAACCCTGCGATAATCCATTGCCACACAAGGACTTTTCCATTCCGGCCCGCCCGTTTGATTCCATCTTTGATTCTAAAGCAAAAGCCCTCGTCGGAATGACCGACGACGAGGCGGCCTACATCGAGGCCAAGGGCTGGAAAGGCCCGAGCCGAGCAACATCCACCACTTCGCGAACTTCTGTGGATCGAACGCCGGAGCTTTGAGGTCCGCCCTAGCGGGCTGCTGAGGCGATATTAGACCAAGCTGGCCACACCTATGCGCCGGGAAGCGAGTATGCGGGAGTGGTGGATGCCGTCGGTGAAGGCGTAGATTGTAAATAAGCCTCCAAGATTGACCCCTGCATCGCTTGATAGATCAAAAGCTTGGCGGGTCAATCGGCGCCGGTGCCCCACGCCGATTAGCACTTCCGCTCAAAAAGCGCCGTATGGCGAGAGTTAGTACTTAAACTCCGGCATGGCCTTCAATTCGTCCCTGGTGGCGTTATACACCGCGTGATCAGGATACCAACGCGTACTGGCGCTGGTCGTGGTGGTCGTCGTGGTGGTAGTTGCGGCACCGGTGGTGGTTCGCGTGGTGCTGTCTGGAGCGGAAGAGGTTGCAGGCGCATTCGCCGGCGCGGACGTTGTTGATTCAGTTGTCGAGGTCACCGGCTGGTCAACCCACTTCAGCTTATCGAAGGCGACCGCCACATAGTGCTCGCCCAGGCCGAGAACGCCGCCCACGCCCAGAATGACATTGGCCACCTTGCCTGACCTATCCAAGATCACGTCGTGGATGTTACCGATCTTCTCGTTCGCTTCATTGTACACATCAACGCCAGCAAGCTTGGACGCGCGCCATTCACCCTCCTTATGCGCGGTAGCGTTGGTAGTGGAAGTCACTGGGTTTGTGGCTGTTTGCGTCCATGCCGTCCCGGTCATCGACGCGGTAACCAGGAATGCTATCGCGAGACATTTGGAAATCATGATGTTCCTCCATTATTTTGGGAACAATAGTGCCGATGTAATTTGGTTCCCGCGACGACCAGTCAATGATTTCCGTCGCAGCATGGTCTCTTGAGACGCGGCTGATGCCCCAGGCTCAGACATTGCTCGCCACTCGCCAGTTCGATGAAGAACGATGCTTCGATCGCGCTGTCATATCCCCAGAACCGCACGGCGTTCCGGGTGACGTCAATAGGAGCGACTATGGTTCGGAAAGTCGATCCTGATTTTCACCAGTGGCCGCGCTGCCGGCCCCAGTATCCGCCGCCACCGAACAACAACAGCACGACAACAATAATCAGGATCAATTCCATCAGGCTTCTCCGCTCATCAATTACAAACCCACATTGCGATAGCGATTAATCGCGGAACGGCGCGAGCGCTTCTCCGACAAGCTCTTCGTTTGTATAGGTCCGTTCTGCTCATCCGAATAGTCGATCGGGATGGACGGATGGCACGTGGATCAAGCGGGAGCGTGACACTCTCAATCACCAGTACAGGGCTATACGGAACGATGGCAAAACAGCATGCCCTCCTGGTCCAGGACTCGCTGGTCAATCTTGCTCACATTTGGGAATTTTAATCCCCCTACGCGCTGGGTAACCGATCATGGCCCAGCAGGAACGATATCCGCTGCATCGGGTTGTTCAGCTGCGGATTCTAACCTTCACTTGGAAAGTCCGGCGGACAGCTACGACGGTCGCTTGAATTTCCTGGCGTCGATGGCTGTCGTGCTCTCGTTTGCGTGTTGTGACTGGATTTAGTGGGCACGACAATCGCCCGAGAGACGTTGTCAAAGCAGCATCTATAGTTGCTCGGCCGGCGGGACGGTTTAAGTGACAAGCAACAATTGGTCGAAATGGACTCAGAGGAGCAAAATCACGGGGTCGTAGCCATGGGAAAATCAGCCAGGGTTCGACCATGCCTCCCATGCGTTGCAATGCACCGCAACAGTTGAGAGATGGCCTCGAAACGCAGCCGTTGATCAGCGGGCGCTTGCCCATTCGAGCGGCACAGCGCTCACGCCCTAGTAGCTAAAATCCGAGAAGGTCTAATCGACCTGGAAGACAAATCGCCCTTGGCCGGATCGTCGTGCTCGCTCCGAGTTCATCTTGGGAGCCGGTTGTAGGCGACCATGTAATTCGGTGTCTCATACCCCACTCGGACGCCGATGCGGGCGCCCTTCGTGATCGCGTCAAAGGTGTCGCGGACAACCAGCCGGGAATTGTTCCGCAAAGCGATCTGACGCTATCAGAATCCTTCGCCCCAAAAGCTGTCCGCAACCATTAGTTCTTTCGGTTATCGAGTAGCTGCGCGATCGCGCGGTGGAAAGGAACGTTTTGATTACCATTTTCCAGCGCTTTGGACATGCGAAACCCAAGTCGCCGTGGAATAATCGCGAGCCCATTCGTGAAGAGCTTTTCAGCGTAGAGCGCCTCGAGGAGCATGCACGAAGTCTGGCAATCGCGCAGCCTGTGGCGTCCCGCGCATCTCGAGGGTCTCCACTGGCGCGACGGCTTGTCAACAATGCTGCGGCGTTGCTGGCGGCTCATCGCAAGATCGCCAAGGCAATCGACGAGGGGCGCACCATCACCCCGGCGGCAGAATGGCTGATCGACAACTATCATCTCGTTGAGAAGCAGATTCGTGAAATTCGTGCGGATTTACCGCTGGGCTATTACCGACAACTCCCAAAGCTTGCCGGTGGGCCCTTTGCCGGATATCCGCGCGTCTTCGGCATCACGTGGGCTTTCGTGGCGCATGCTGACAGTCGCTTTGACGTTGAGATGCTATGTCGGTATGTGCGCGGCTATCAAGAAGTTCAGCCGTTGACAATCGGGGAACTCTGGGCCGTTCCAATTACTCTTCGGATTGTGCTGATCGAGAATCTTCGACGACTCGCAGGGCAGGAAGTGGACAGTTACACAGCGCGGCAAGAGGCGGATCAACTTGCTGATCGTTTGCTAGGATCTGGCTCGCGTGCGCCGGAACCTGCGCCGGCGATTCTCGCCGATCTTGAGCGCTTGCCATTCCCAGACGCGTTTGCGGTTGAGCTTGTTCACAGATTGCGCGACCAGGATCCGAAGGTTAGTCCGGTCCTTGTTTGGCTGGATGAACGATTGGCCGCGCAGGCAACCACGGCTGACACGATCGTGCACGAGGAGCACCAGAGGCAGGGATCTGGAGCCGTCACCGTACGTAACATTATCACCAGTTTGCGCGCAATCTCCGACGCTGACTGGTCGGAATTGTTCGAGCGGATGAGTCTCGTCGATGATGTCCTTGCGACCAGCGGAAACTTCACTGCGATGGATTTTCCTACCCGCAATATGTATCGCAGTGCGATTGAAGAACTCGCACGCGGATCTCACCGCACCGAGATCGAAGTTGCCAAGCGGGCGGTTCTGGTAGCGCAACAAGAACGGCGCGACCCCGCATCAGATAGCGAGCGCAGATCTGATCCCGGATACCATCTTTTAACTGGCGGACGGCGTGCATTCGAAAAGGCGGTCGGCTTTCAAGCGCCGCCCCACACATGGTTTGGACGATTGGGCCGGGCGATGGGAATTCGCGGTTATGTCGGCGCAGGCTTCATCATGGCGGGCGTTATTCTCGCCGTACCGTTGCTCGTGCTCGTGGCGTTCGGCGTTGAATCGCGGTGGCTGTGGCCGCTTGGCATCATCGGAGTTATCCCGGCAATCGACTTGTCGGTTGCGTTGGTAAACCAGTTCGTCACGCGTGTGTTCAGTGCGACGCTGCTGCCGGCTCTCGAATTGAGCACTGGGGTGCCATCCGAACTCCGGACGCTCGTCGCAGTTCCCACGCTGTTGACGACACGCGCTACAATCGAGCAGCAGATCGAGCGGCTAGAAATCCATCACCTTGCCAGCCCGGACGGTGAGGTGCATTTCGCGCTTCTATCGGATTGGGTTGATGCCGAAAAGGAACAGAAGGATGGCGACGAGGCTTTGCTCGCTGTTGCGATCGAAGGCATCGCCGGATTGAACCGGCGATACGCCTCAGCCTCGGGCGGCGAACGCTTTTTGCTGCTTCACCGCAGGCGGGTTTGGAATGAGAGCGAGCAATGCTGGATCGGTTGGGAGCGCAAGCGTGGCAAGCTCCATGAGCTAAATCGTCTGTTGCGCGGGGCGAGCGACACCACCTTCATCGAGGTCAACGGAATGATTCCGGCCGTTCCCAATGACGTACGCTACGTCATTACGATGGATGCTGATACGCGGCTTCCCCGAGATACGCTGCGGCGGCTGATCGGCAAGATGGCCCATCCGCTCAACAAGCCGCGGTTTGATACGGTTATGGGTCGCGTTAATGAGGGTTACGCGGTGCTACAGCCACGTGTCACTCCATCGCTCCCCGTTGGTCGCGAGGGGTCGCTATTCCAGCGCGTGTTCTCGAGCATGAATGGCATCGATCCTTATGCATCCGCGATATCCGACGTCTACCAGGATCTGTTCGGCGAGGGATCTTATGCGGGTAAGGGAATCTACGATGTGGACGCTTTCGAGGCCGCACTCGCCAACCGCGTGCCGGACTCGACCCTGCTAAGCCATGACTTGTTTGAGGGCATATTCGCTCGCGCCGGGCTTTCCTCTGACGTCGAGGTTGTTGAAGAGTTTCCTGCCCGATACGACGTCGCCGCGTCGCGTCACCACCGTTGGGCGCGGGGTGACTGGCAGCTCTTGCCGTGGATTTTAGGTCGCGGTCCTTTAGCCAAAGCCGATCGCAAGCGCAGTACAATTCCGGCGATGGGGCGATGGAAAATGCTCGACAATCTGCGTCGCACATTGTCAGCACCATCAGCGGTTCTCGCGCTGCTGGTAGGATGGACCTTACCTCCGGATGGTGCGGTCGTCTGGACACTGTTTATCCTCACGACAATTATGCTGCCAACGTTTATTCCAGTGGTCGCAACACTTATTCCTGGAAGACCTGGAGTATTGATGCGCAGCCACTTCAGCGCGCTTGGTGCAGATTTCCGGCTTGCGTTCACGCAAGCCGCGCTCTTGGTCAGTTTGTTGGCACACCAAGCTTGTTCGATGGCAGACGCCATCGCGCGAACTGTTTTTCGGCTGTTTGTAACGCGCCGTCATCTTCTCGAATGGACCACTGCAGCACAGGCAGCGATTGGTCAACGGTCTCGCCTGCTCGACTACTATCGTCGGATGGCTGGCGCAGTCTTCATTGCCATTCTGGCTTTACTTATTTCTATGGTTTTGGGGGCCGCAACGTGGCCCCTGGCGCTTCCGTTCGCATTGCTCTGGATGATCTCGCCGGCACTCGCGCGCTGGAGCAGCCAATCTCCTCTCGCCCCGGGTCGTGTTGCTATGTCTGATGATGACGCGGCAGTCCTGCGCCTTACGGCGCGGGGGACGTGGCGGTTCTTTGAAACCTTCGTAACAACTGCGAGCAACATGTTGCCGCCGGACAATTACCAAGAAGATCCCGCGGCACTCGCCCATCGCACCTCGCCGACTAATCTCGGCCTTTATCTTCTCTCCACAGTGAGCGCGCGCGATTTCGGATGGATTGGGACGACTGATGCCATCGATCGGCTCGAGGGGACGCTATCGACTATGAACCGACTCGCACGGTTCCGTGGGCACTTTTATAATTGGTACGATACGCAGGATTTGCGGCCGCTTGACCCACCCTATATCTCGACAGTCGATAGCGGCAACCTGGCGGGGCATCTCATCGCTCTTTCCAGCGCTTGCTTGGAATGGATCGACACTCCTTTCGAGGATGCCCGTCGCCTTGCGGGGATCGCCGATGCCCTGGAGATCGCACGAAAGGAAGCCAATCGCGTCAGCGACGGGCGGCGAACCGGAACGGTGACGTGGCGTCAACTTGGCGAAGCGATTGAAACACTTGCTATCGACCTTCGACAGGGTCAACAAGATCCCGCAAGCATTTCGAAGCGGCTTGCCGACTTCACGTTCCGCGCAGAGACGATCGCCGACATCTCCAAAGCACTCTCGAGTGAGAGTGGCAAGGACATAGACTCCGATCTGGTGTTCTGGGCGGATGCGGTTTGTCGGGCGATCAAAAGCCACAGTCGAGATTTCGGCGACTCGCCGCCGGCTATTTCCGCGGTTCGCTTATCCACCCTCGCAAAACGCGTCAGGGCAATGGCGCTTGAAATGGAGTACCGTTTTCTTTTTGATGAGGAACGAAAACTGCTTTCGATCGGCTATCTCTCGTCCGAGGGAAAGCTCGATCTAAATTGCTACGATATGCTTGCGTCGGAAGCCCGGCTTGCAAGTTTCCTGGCGATCGCCAAGGGCGACATTCCAGCACGACACTGGTTCCGACTCGGCCGTGCGGTGACACCGGTTGGCAGCGGCGCCGCGCTGATTTCCTGGTCAGGGTCAATGTTTGAATATTTGATGCCGTCTCTCATTATGCGCGCGCCTGCGGGAAGTCTTCTTGAGCAAACGAGTCGGCTTGTCGTGCAGCGGCAAATGAACTACGCCGCAACGCTCGGGGTGCCGTGGGGCATGTCGGAATCCGCCTATAACGCGCGCGACATCGAGTTGACGTACCAATACTCAAACTTCGGCGTACCTGGTCTCGGTCTCAAGCGCGGCCTGGGCGCAAATACTGTCATTGCTCCTTATGCGACCGGACTTGCGGCCATGGTGAATCCGCAAGCCGCGGCAGCTAACTTCGATCAGCTCGCTGCCATTGGCGCGAAAGGCCGCTACGGATTCTATGAGGCCTTGGATTACACGGTAAGCCGCGTTCCGGAAGGTAAGCCTGTTGCGGTAGTGCTTGCCTTCATGGCACACCATCAGGGTATGACGATCGTAGCGATCGCAGACGCGATCTTTGACGGCGCGATGCGGACAAGGTTTCATAGCGATCCGATTGTACAGGCGACCGAATTGCTGCTGCAGGAGCGAACGCCGCGCGACGTCGCGGTTGCGATTCCGTGGACTTCAGAGGCAAGGGTGGTTGCAAAGGGTCAAGATGTCAGCCCTGCTGGCGGTCGACGTCTGACAACTGCGCATGGTGCGTCCCCCGCAACGCAGCTATTTTCTAACGGTCGCTATGCCCTGATGGTGACCGCAGCGGGATCGGGTTACAGCCGCTGGGGAGATCTCGCTATCTCTCGCTGGCGAGAGGATGCAACCTGCGACGATTGGGGGTCATACGTCTTCTTGCGCGATATCAACAGCGGCGAGGTCTGGTCTGCCGGATTTCAGCCAAGCGGGGTGGAGCCGGATGACTATGAGGTAGTTTTCGAAGAGGACCGTGCCCAGTTTACCCGCCGTGATCGGACGCTGACGGCGGTTCAGGAAATTGTCGTCTCGGCTGAAGACGACGCGGAAGTCCGTCGGGTTTCGGTGACAAATACCGGCAAACGAGAGCGGGAGGTTGAACTCACCTCCTATTCCGAACTCGTGCTTGCGCCCCAGGCTGCTGACGTTGCGCATCCCGCGTTTTCAAAGCTATTTGTGGAAACTGAGTTTCTTTCGAATGAAGGAGCAATTCTGGCAACGCGACGCAGGCGCTCGCCTGATGAGCCCGAGATATGGGCCGCGCACCATTCGGTTTTGGATGGGGAGGCGGTTGGAAAAGTAGAAGTTGAAACCGACAGAGCCCGATTTCTTGGGCGCGGGGGGAGCATTCGAACTGCAATTGCAGCGATGGACGGCGGGCCGCTTTCGGGCACGGTGGGCACCGTATTGGATCCGGTTTTCGCTTTGCGACGCCGCGTGCGCATTGCGCCTGGCGCGACGGTACGTGTCGCGTTCTGGACAATGGTCGCATCGTCCCGCGAAGCATTGCTCGATCTTCTGGATAAGCACCGCGATACAACGGCCTTTGAGCGAGCATCAACACGTGCGTGGACCCAGGCGCAGGTGCAACTCCGTCACATCGGTATTGATCCTGCCGAAGCCAGACTCTTTCAGCGTCTTGCGGGGCACCTCTTGTATTCGTCACCCGCGTTGAGGCCCTCTTCTGAATCGATTCTTCGAGGCGCTGGTGCGCAGTCCCTGCTTTGGTCCCTCGGAATTTCCGGAGACCTGCCGATCTTGCTTCTGCGAATTTCCGATTCGGACAATCTGGATATCGCGCACCAGCTTCTGCAAGCCCACGAATATTGGCGAATGAAGCTGCTGGCAGTGGATCTGGTCATTATGAATGAGCGCGCATCGTCCTATGTGCAGGATCTTCAGATTGCGATTGAGACTTTGGTCCGGACCAGTCAGTCGCGCATCTCGCCCGACAATGAACGGGCTGCCGGACGAGTGTACGTTCTGAGAGCTGATCTAATATCGTCAGATGCTCGTGCTCTATTGATTGCGATTGCGCGGGTGGTATTGGTCGGACAGCGCGGTCCGCTTTCCGATCAACTTGATCGTGGACCCGATCTCCGAGTTAATACAGTACGAACTCCCATACGCCTCGTGGGAAAGTCAGGCCCAGTGTTGGACGCCGTGCCATCATCGAAGGAGCTTGAGTTTTTCAACGGTCTCGGGGGCTTTTCTAACAATGGGCGCGAATATACGATAATCCTCGGGCCCGACCAGTTAACGCCAGCTCCATGGATCAATGTGATCGCCAATCCGGACTTTGGATTTCAGGTCGGAACAGAAGGCGGAGGCTACACCTGGTCCGTCAATAGTCGCGAGAACCAGCTAAC
>Ga0134125_10001176_pt1 | contig 32538 bp, 26 predicted proteins | sample KB31751_FD_96464 | JGI IMG/M metagenome (GOLD analysis project Ga0134125, IMG submission 96464) | Terrestrial soil microbial communities with excess Nitrogen fertilizer from Kellogg Biological Station, Michigan, USA - KB3-175-1 | ecosystem: Environmental > Terrestrial > Soil > Unclassified ...
GGAATTGGGTGACGCTGTACTTTGCATCACCTCCGATGCCGCCGATGTCCCCGGACAAAAGAAAGTAGCGGAGCGAGTAAAAGCCGAATTTGGAGGTCTGGATGTTTTATTCGTAAATGCGGGCATAGCCGAACTAAAACCCGTCGACCAGTGGGATGAAGCTGCGTACGATCGCTCGTTCCAGATCAATGTGCGTGGTCCGTTTTTTCTGATTCAGGCTTTGCTGCCCATCTTCTCCAATCCGGCATCGATTGTTCTTAACGCATCTATTAACGTGCACATCGGTATGCCGAATACTAGCGTCTACGGCGCTAGCAAAGCCGCTTTGCTTTCATTCGCTCGAACCCTTTCCGGCGAACTCATTTCACGCGGCATCCGGGTGAATGCCATCAGTCCAGGACCCATTGCCACGCCTCTCTACAGTAAACTCGGGCTCTCCACGGCCGATTTGAAGTCGGTATCGGAAGCGCTCCAAAATCAAGTACCGGCCAAGCGCTTCGGCACGCCTCGCGAGATTGCAAACGCGGTGGTGTTTCTCGCCTCTGACGAATCCGCTTTTACGGTCGGCAGCGACCTGATAATTGACGGAGGGCTTGCTCTCTAGTGAAAGCGGCAAGAATACATCGTTATGGCTCGCCCGAGGTGATCGTCATCGACGACGTGCCACCCCCAATGCCGGGTGGCGGTGAAGTTCTGGTTCGCGTTGTAAACGCGGGCGTCGGGCCTTGGGATGCGCTCATTCGAGAACAGAAGAGCGTTGTGGAATCGCCTTTGCCGATCACATTGGGATCGGACCTGGCGGGAGCCGTCGAGGCCGTCGGTCCTGGTGTGACGGAATTCCGGACGGGAGATGAAGTCTACGGTGTCACCAACCCCAATTTTGTTGGCGCCTATGCGCAATTTGCATTGGCAAACGCCAATATGATTGCGCGAAAGCCGGGTTCCTTGAATTTCGAAGAAGCGGCATCAGCGCCGGTTGTTGCCGTTACAGCGTGGCAGATGTTGTTTGAGTATGCGAAGGCGAAGCCCGAACAAGTGGTGCTCATCCATGGAGCCGGGGGCAACGTCGGAGCCTATGCCGTTCAACTTGCGGCGCAGGTGGGACTGCGGGTCTTTGCAACAGCTTCCGCCTCCGATGCCCAGCATGTACAAAGCCTCGGCGCGGCGACCGTCATCGACTATAAAGCCAACCGGTTTGAAGAAATCGTGCCGAAAGTCGATATCGTCCTCGATCTGGTAGGCGGCAGTACACAGGAGCGTTCGCTCCAGGTTATTAAACAGGGCGGCATTCTGGTGTCCATCGTTTCGAAGCCGGCGCCCAGTGCCGCCGGGATTCACTCTGTATTTTTTTTAGTCGAAGTAACGACCGAACGGCTCGACAGGATCACCGACTTGTTCAACCGGAAGAAGCTGGTTGCGCGAGTGGGCACCGTGTTGCCTTTGGAGCAAGTGCGTGTTGCGCATGAAATGTTGGCTGGTGCGCCTCACAAACCCGGCAAGATTGTCTTAAGTATCGCGTAATTTGCAAATCCAAACATCAAGACGTATGAGCTTGTTTCCATAACACGAGACGGAGATTTTTATGAATCGCTTACCAGATCCGGAATTGGCTCTTATCCCCGGCGGCACATTGATTACCTCGACACCTGAGGAGGGAAGAGCATTAGCTCTCAAAATGGCCCGCCACACGATACATAACATTCAGCCCGACCTTGACGTTCTGAAAGGTGGCAGGCCGAACTACTCAACGAATCCGGACAGTCTCATCGCCTGCTCCCAGGTCGTGGCAATTGAATTTCAAACCATCGCAGCGGCCAACAACTATTGGCGTTAAGCAAAAAACGCGTTGCCAACCAAAATCGCGTGATGCTCGCATCCTCGAACTTCTTCCGTGGTGAATTTGCGGATCTCGCCTAAAAGAGATCATAAGAGCCGTTCGGCGTCGAATAACGGTGAGCGCATCGCGCTCGGCAAATCGGAAGCTAGTGGGACGGGCTCACGCGCAATGTCATTTACTTAAGAAACTAGCCGACATCGGAGGCGCATTAGTGCCAAGATCGAGTCGGAGCCGGTAGCGTTAGCGACGCGGTATTGGAAAAGAAGTCGTGCTCTTAAGTAAGGACATAAGTCCCGCTTGTCCCGAAGGAGGAAGTGCTATGGCGGCAGCGCAACAGATGTCAACCCAACAACTTGCGAACAGCTTAGGTTGGTTCAGCATTGGTTTGGGACTTGCCGAGCTAGCCACGCCAAACGTGGTGGCAAAACTGATTGGTGCAAGGAACGGCGCAGGCACTCGAAACATCCTGCGCTTTTACGGTGCTCGCGAGCTCGCCGCGGGAGTAGGGATCCTTTCGCAGTCGAATCCGTCGGGTTGGCTTTGGGCGCGCGTTGCCGGCGATGTCGTCGATGTATCGTCGCTCTGCAAGGCGATGCTCTCGGACGGGAACGATCGCGGTAAGTCCATAGCCGCCACGGCAGCCGTCCTCGGTGTCACAGTTGCGGACGTTTGTTGCGCAATGCGTTTTGCCGGCGCAAGCGCAAATGGACAGGCCCGGCGTCGTGCGGCAGCCATTATCAGTTCTATTACAATCGCCCGCACCGCCGAGGAAATCTACTCATTCTGGCGCGACTTCGCGCGCCTTCCCGAGATATTCGACCGCTTAGAGTCGGTTCAAGCGCTGGATGATAATCGTTGGCGTTGGAAGCTTGCGATGCCCATGAGCCGTAGCTTGGAATGGGACGCGGAAATAACGGACGATCAGCCAAATTCCAGGATTGCCTGGCAGTCGGTGTCTCCTTCTGTGCCACATTCCGGCGAAGTGCGATTTGAACCGTCAGCGGGACAGCGCGGCACCAAGGTAACAGTAAGAATACAACCTCAACTCGCAAGCCCAGGTATCGCCAAGCTCTTGGGCGTTGTTCCGGAGCAGCATGTGAATATCGCTCTCCACAACCTGAAGCAGATGATGGAAACCGGTGAAGTGGTCAAGTCAGACGCGAGCATTCATCGCGGCATGCACGCCGCCGTGCCGTCCGAGACCTATTCGGGTTCCGGACAGCGCGCGGCGATCGTGGCATAGACGGCCAGACAGGAGGAAACATGAGGGCGAATTGCTGGATCGGCAAAGAGCACTTGAGCGTTGAGACGGTGCCGGATCCCAAAATTCTGAACCAACGCGACATCATCGTTAAAATTACATCCACAGCGATTTGTGGCTCCGACCTGCATCTTTATAACGGTTTCGTTCCGACCATGGAAAGCGGCGATGTACTCGGCCATGAATTTATGGGCGAGGTCGTCGAAGTTGGCCGCGGCGTAAACAATCTCCAGAAAGGCGATCGTGTGGTAGTGCCGTTTCCCATTGCCTGCGGGAGCTGCTTCTCGTGCCAGAAAGGATTGTTTTCCGTCTGCGAGAATTCGAACCCCAATGCCTGGATGGCGGAGAAGCTGTGGGGGCACTCGCCTGCGGGTATTTTCGGCTACTCACATTTGCTCGGCGGCTATGCAGGTGGTCAGGCGGAGTATGCCCGCGTGCCCTTTGCGGATGTTGGACCTATCAAAGTTCCCGAGGATCTAGCCGATGATCAGGTCCTGTTTCTGTCCGACATCTTTCCGACGGGTTATATGGGCGCGGACCTGTGCTGCATTCAACCTGGTGACACAATCGCCGTCTGGGGCTGTGGGCCAGTGGGACAATTCGCAATGAAGAGCGCGTTTTTGCTTGGAGCGGAACGTGTCATCGGCATCGATCGGTTCCCGGAGCGACTGCGCATGGCGCGCGAAAAGGTGGGCGCGGAAACGATCAATTACGAAGAAATGGATGTCTTATCGGTGCTGAAGGAGATGACTGGGGGCCGTGGACCGGACGCCTGTATCGATGCAGTCGGTATGGAGTCGCACACGCCGGGATTCATTGGCGCCTACGATAGGGCAAAACAGGCCATGATGCTTGAAACGGATCGTCCGATTGCATTGCGGGAAGCCATCATGGCATGCCGCAATGGCGGAACTGTTTCCGTAATCGGCGTCTATGGCGGGTTCATCGACAAGTTCCCCGCCGGTTCAATGATGAATCGATCCATCACAATCAAGACCGGACAGTGTCATGTTCAGCGATATATAAAGCCGCTTCTTCAGCTCATTCAGAACGGCGAAATCGACCCGAGCTTTGTCATCACGCACCGGCTTCCACTCGATCAGGCGCCGCAGGCGTTCAAGATGTTCCGGGATAAGCAGGACAATTGCGAAAAAGTCGTACTCAAGCCGAACTAGAATCTTTGCTTAAAAACTTGCGGGCCTGGGGCCGCATGCTTTCTCGCAAGATGTTGAATCGGAGCCGTGAGCGTCAGCGAACTTGTCCGGCTTCCGGGCTCGACTTCATCGACGCGATTCCCTGGCGTTGTAAGAGGATGCCGTCTCGCGCACAACTACTGGCGCGATCGCTTGACGACCTCAGCGTCAAAGTAGCGAACACTTCGAAAGCGAGATTGAACCTCACGCTCGGGAAGAAGAGGAAACGGAATTTCCTCGCTTGCGAGAATTGCTCAGTCAGTCTGCCACAGCTCGATTGAGCGGTAAGATCCGGCAGGAAGAAGCGCTCATCGTTTAGGCTGCTAGGCTAGCGCGCTGTCGGAGGATGTGGTGGAGCCGCACCGGCTTTCTCTTCCGCATTCGCCTTATCGATAGCTTCCTTTTCCTTGATCACTTCACTTGCAGTCTGCGGGCGCGACAGCGGGTGCGCGTGTCCTTCGTGGCACGTGAAGCAACGGACTTCGGGATGCCCGTCGAAATGGTTCTGGTTAATGGCGGCTACCATGTCAATCATTTTCCGGGCGGTGCGCTTCTCTCTCTTATCGTCGGAATCGAACTTATGTGCGACATGGCAAAATTCGCAATCTCGATTTAAGGACCAGGCAATATAGCGCATCTGGTTTATGAACTCCGATTCGGGAAGATCCTTGAACGAAGCTGTTTTCACATTCTTGAAGTGGACGCCCGCTGTTTCTTCGGGTTTGCGAAACGATTCGGCTGCCTTATCAGGTTGTCGAACCAGCACTACCCTGCTTGCGGACTGCTCCTCTTCACGGATATTCACAATATCGACCACCAAGGTCTTCCCGTCGGGCGAAAGAGTGTAGGTTCGCGTGAAGGTGTTCGGTCGTCCTGCAACCTGCCCGGAAATCGCCAGCGATGGGCCTTTCGCCGACGCGATCAGCCTTGTCGGAACTCCTTGAAAGGCTTGCACCGTGGGCTTACCGTTATTGAAAACCGTTAGCACCGATCGCTGTTCTCCCCGCTGGCCCCAAATCTGGGTCGTCTCGATAATCTCCGGCGCCTCCTCCTTTGTGCGCCGATTGAATACAGCGTTCTTCTGTTCAATCAGCACCATGTAATTTGTCGGCTGGGGGCCGGATAACTGGCTCTTTTGTAAATCGGCCTTCCAAACACCGCTAAGGCCGGGAACTTGTGCCGACAGTATCGTCGCGCTTGTAAATGTTAAAACCGCAATCGACCGCATCATGTTTGCAAAGTATAACTCAATAAATTTGGCTATTTGTGAAAGGGATTGTAAGCGTGCGCTACTCAATCGCCGCGGCGCTCATTTCTAAAAAGCTATTGATCTCATCCGCCGTATCCCCGCCGCCGTTGGTCAACTGCATCATAAAGACGCCTACAAGATCCTCATCTCCGCCATGCTGATGCACCCGAGCGGCTCGATGTCGTCTTTGTGAATGGCGATCCGAATCCGAACCGGCCCGATCTGCGCCCCTATGAAGCCGGAGAGGCCGCGATCAAACCCTTGCTCGCCGCAATTGCGAATGCCATTTACGACGCAACTGGCGTTCGCATTCGAAGAGTTCCGTTTCGGGACGCCCGCGTACTCGCCGCCCTCAAAGCCGCTGGGGTGCAGCTAGGTGAAGCATTCTTTACCGAGCCGCGACCGCGAGGGAGCGGTTTTCCAGGTATAGACGCCGGAATACCTTCGGGAGTCCTACCCGTTCGGAAAAAAGCTACGCGCTAATTCGACGAAAACGCTGCGAAATCGTTCCGAACCGGTGATTCGATTCTGAGAAAATCGCCTCGGATTTGTCTCCTTATCTCCGAATCCAACGAGTGTGTCTTTAGCCCGAAGTTTACCGTGCCGTGCCACGCAAAATTTCCGCAGGAGTTCCAGGCGATGATTTCGAATCGTAACTTTATTAGCCTTCCTACATTGCGACAGTTCCTCATGACTGCCGGAACCGTTCTATTCAGTTTCACGGCCTTTGGCCAAGTTTCCGCGCCGCCGCCGGATTTGACGAGCGCCGCCCCCGCGCGAATTGCTCATAGCGCGGACCAGGCGGTCGATTTTGCGATCGCCAGCGAGAACGCGCTCGATCAGAGGCTGCGTGACATGCAACCAGTGGTAGAGACGTACATCCAGCAAATGCAGCCCGACGAGGCTTTGGGTGCGGTTCCCAAAGCCGACAACTATTTTCTCGGCCGCCTCGATCTGAGTAAAGGCGTTAGCGACGATTCCTTCATACCGCTGCCCGGAGGCTGGGGGCAAAAATTATCTTCGCTAGCCAGCCTCGGCAAACTCGGGAACGCGCAGTTCATGGCGCGCGGCTTTGCCCAGATGGTTGTCATGGATGACGGCGGCTTCAACAAAGACAATTACAATTTCCAGTATTTGCGGCGCGAATTCCTGGGTGATGTTCGCTGCATTGTCTATCAGGTGACACCGAAAAAGGAAGCGGGCCGTGGCCGCTTTATCGGGCGCATGTGGGTAGAAGACCACGACTACAACATTGTTCGCTTCAATGGCACCTATACTTCCGCGGCGCGCGACAACCAGTACGTGCACTTCGATTCGTGGCGTGTCAACACAGGCTCCAATCTGTGGCTGCCCGCGTTCATCTACAGCGAGGAAGGCATCGCGCAGGCTTCCGCGCATAAGCTCTCCTTCAAGGCCCAGACGCGGCTTTGGGCGTATCAATCGCAGAAGGATCGCGAGCGCGAGGAATTCACCAATATTACGGTCGACACGCCACAGGGAGTGGACGATAAGCGTGCCCAGGCGGCGGATGCCGCTCCGGTGGAATCGATGCGCATGTGGCAGCACGAGGCGGAGGACAATCTGCTCGACCGTTTGCAGGCAGCGGGCATTATCGCGCCGCGGGGCGATGTGGATAAGGTTCTGCAAACAGTGCTCGACAATCTGGAGATTACGAACAAGATCAATGTGCAGCCTGAAGTGCGTGTGCGCGTAATGATGACCACACCCATGGAGTCGGTCTACGTGGGTCACACAATTGTGGTCAGTCGCGGCATGATCGACGTGCTGCCTGATGAGGCGAGCCTCGCGGCGGTAATTGCCCATCAACTCGGCCATATTCTGCTCGGCCATCAGCTTGATACAGGATTCGCATTCGGCGATCGCGTGATTTTCAACGACGATCAAACGCTGCGGAAGGTAGATTTAACGCGCACCGAAAGTGAGGAAGAGGCGGCGGATAACAAGGCTCTTGAACTGCTGAAGAACTCGCCCTACAGCGCGAAACTCGCAAACGTCGGCTTGTTCCTGCGCACACTTTCGGCGCGCAGTCAGGAATTGCCGCATCTTCTGCGTCCATTGCTCGGAAACGGAATGGAAGGTGGTGCCGGCGATATTCGCATGGGATCATTGATGGCCAATGCTCCGGAACTGAACCTTGCCTCCATCACGCAGATTTCAGCGCTTCCCTTGGGAACTCGCGTCAAGATCGATCCCTGGAGCAGCCGGCTCTCATTGGTGAAGTCCCGCGGCGTCGCGCTGCTATCGGCAACGGAAAAGAAGCCGTTCGAGGTTACACCGCTGATGATCCACCTCACGCGGGAAGCGGCTTCGGAAATGCCGGTGCCAGGCAACCAGGCCGCCGCCAATATTTCGGCCTCGCCGGAGACAGCCTCCTCATCAATACGGTAGGCCCTCACCTTAATGGCATAAAATTTCTCGGTATTGCCTTGTGGGGCCGCCATTCTTGTCGGCGAGCCGGCTCGCAGCCGGCTTTCTGATGCGGCTTATTTCTTAAGCGACATTGCGCTTCGCACGCCCCTCGTTTCTATTTTGAGAATCTGATACGGCATGGAACGTATCGCATTTCTCACCGGCATCTTGCAGGACGTTCGTTACGCGCTTCGGACCATGCGCAAAAGTCCTGTGTTCACAGCCACGGCAATAATGACACTGGCCCTTGGGATCGGTGGCAACACGGCGATGTTCACGGTTATCCGATCGGTCTTGCTGAAGCCATTACCGTATCGAGATCCCGACCGGCTCGTTTATCTGTCGCTGAATAATCCGCGGCGGAATCGGGTAGGCATGCCGTTTTCGATTGACCGCCTGGAGCAGATGAGGGCCAGATCGCGGACATTTGCGGCATCGGGAGCGTTTCTGCAACAGCCGGAGGATGCAACCATCTCTGGCCGCGGCGAACCGGAGCCATTGAAGTGCGCCCGTGTGTCCAGTAACTTTCTGGACATCCTAGGGGTTGCACCCGCTCTGGGCCGCAGCTTCACGCCGCAAGAAGATACGCCCGGCGGCGCGGACGTCGCCATGATTAGCACGGAACTTTGGCGGCGGCGGTTCCACAGCGATCCGGATATTGCCGGCAAACCCGTGACGCTCAACTCTACGACATACACAGTCATTGGAGTATTGCCGGCTGGATTCGAGTTTCCCTTTTCGGGTGTGGATGTCTGGGTGACGAAGCCATCGCACTGGTCAATGCTGGCTCCACGTTATTGGGACTTGGCGCTGTTGGAGGGGTTTGGCCGCTTAAAGCCAGGCGTGACGATGGAGCAGGCGCGAGCGGAGATGGCGGTATTGAGCGATGAGTATAATCGCGCTCATCCGGGGCCCGATCCGGGCACGATCGGTGTCGTACTGCTCAAGGATCAACTCGTTAGAAATGTTCATGCGTTGTTCTGGATTTTGCTTGGCGCCGTTGTGTTCGTATTATTAATCGCTTGCGCCAATGTAGCGGGCTTGCTGCTAGCTCGTTCGGCGTCGCGCAGGCGGGAATTTGCGGTGAGAACAGCAGTGGGGGCGCGGCGAGGGCGGCTGGTACGGCAAATTTTTACCGAGAGCGTGGCTTTATCCCTTGTCGGCGGAGCTCTGGGGCTCCTGCTCGCGCGGTGGCTATTGGCAGTGATCGTGAAGTTGGGTGCATTTCAGTTTACCGGTCCGGCGAATGTGCTTTATCTGCCGAACGCAAACAAGCTGGAGATGGATGTTCCGATTCTTGCGCTTACGGTTATCGTTTCCGCTGTTGCCGGCTTGCTGTTTGCTTTATTTCCGGCATTGCAATTCTCCAAGCCGAATCTTGTCGACGATTTGCGCGAAAGCGGAGCGAGTTCGGGTTCGGCCAATCGGAAAAGAATACTTGGCATAAACACGCGAGCGTTACTGGTGGTCGGGCAAGTTGCGCTGTCTGTTGTGCTTCTGATTGGAGCGACGCTGCTAGTGAAGAGTTTCATCCGGTTGCGCAATGTAGAGCCGGGGTTTCATCCGGACGGCGTTCTGACCGCAAAAATTGCGCTGCCGCCGTTACGCTATAACACTCCTCAGAAGCGAGCGACATTCTTCAATGGAGTTGTACGAAACGTCAAAGCATTGCCTGGTGTTGAATCGGCAGCGGTTGCCATGTCGCTTCCTACGACGCGCTGGATTCGAACCGATATTATGCAGGTGGAAGGCGAGCCGCCCCTAAATGAAAACGAACCGCTTCTCGCAATTGAGCAGAGCGTAACGCCTGCGTATTTCCAGACGCTCGGGATTTCGATGAAGGCGGGAAGGGAATTCACATCGCGCGACAACGCCGATGGAGCGCCGCCCACGATTATTATTAACGAACGACTCGCGCATCGCCTGTGGTCCAATTATCCGAATGGGATGAATCCCGTCGGACATCGCATCAAAGAAGGTTATGACAAGACCACCGGTTGGTTTGAAATTGTCGGCGTATCCGCCGATATGCATGAGGGTGGCTTGGCCATGCAAGCTCCACCGGAGTTTTATGTTCCATGCACGATTCACCCGCCCCAAACCGCTTACCTAGCGGTTCGCACAAAAACCGCACCGCTAAGTTTTGCGAATGCAGTCCGCGGGGAAGTGCAAAAGATCGATTCCGATCAACCGATTTCGGACGTGAAGACGATGAATGCCGTAATCGAAGCCACGCTGGGGCAGCGGCGCGGAGTGCTTTGGCTCCTGGGTTCGTTCGCCGGTATCGCAGTGCTGCTAGCGGTGATTGGAATCTACGGTCTGGTTGCTTATTCGGTCGCGCAGCGAACGCAGGAAATGGCCATACGGCGGGCGCTCGGCGCCCAGCAGCACGATATCCTTCGGCTCGTGCTGCGGCAAGCGCTGGTACTCGCTTTATCCGGAGTTGTCGTAGGCACCGCTGCCGCGTATGCGCTCACCCGCGTTCTGAATAAGTTTCTTTATGGCGTTACCGCGACAGACCCATCGACATTTGTACTGGTTGCGGTGTTGTTTGTCGCAATTACGTTGATTGCCGGCTATATTCCCGCCCGACGCGCGGCGCGTATCGACCCGATGGCGGCCTTGCGTGTGGGGTGATGCTCGGCCCCCCGAAACTACAATAGTGGCTGCATGAAACTTCTGGGGCTATTGATGGCTGGTGCGCTGCTGGTATCCGCTCAAACGCCGTTCGACAAACTGGTGGATCATTTTTACGACGACTACTTCCGCTTCAATCCCTCCGCGGGCACTGCGGTCGGTTTCCATCAGTACGACACATCTTTTGAAGACTATTCGCAAGGCAACATGCGTGCGTATGTGACCATGCTACGCAGCTATATTCCCAAGTTCGAGAAAGCTCCAGCATCCGAGGATCGTGATCTGGTCCTGATGAAGATCCATAGCGAGCTGTTGGCGGTGGAGAATATTCACTACTGGACGAATAACCCCGACTTCTATTCGAGCGGCGCAACGGAAAGTATTTTCTCGCTCATCAGCCGCCAGTTTGCCCCGCCGGAAGTTCGTTTGCAGAGCGTGATCGCGCGCGAGAATCAGATTCCGCGCATGCTGCGGGACGGCCGGCAAAACTTGAAGAATCCACCGAGAATTTTTTCGGAAGTTGCATTGGAACAGTTGCCGGGAATTGAGAGCTTTTTCGCGAACGATGTGCCCAAAGCATTTTCGGACGTGAACGATGCTGCGCTGCTAGCGCGTTTCCGTAAAAGCAATGATGGCGTGCTGGCTGCGCTGCGAAGCTACCAGGATTATGTCAAAAACACGCTGCTGCCGGAATCACACGGTGACTTCCGGATCGGCACGGAAAATTACAAAAGGAAGTTGCTCTACGACGAAGACGTGGATATCCCGCTCGACCGGCTGCTGAAGATTGGATATGACGATCTTCACCGGAACCAGAGAATGCTGGCGGAAGTCGCGCGAAAGATCGATCCACACAAGACGACAACGCAGATTGCGGATGAACTGGGCGCCGATCATCCGAAGCCCGATCAACTGCTGGCGACGTTCCGCGATACGTTCGCGAGCTTGAAAGAATTTATTCAAGAGCATCACATCATTACCATTCCTTCGGCGGTGGAGCCGACGCTCGAAGAAACGCCGCCCTTTATGCGCGCGCTAACAACGGCTTCAATGGACACGCCGGGACCGTTTGAGACTAAGGCGACAAAAGCGTATTTCAATGTCACGTTGCCAGAAAAGAATTGGCCGCGGCAAGAGACGCAGGAATTCATGACCGCGTTTAACCGCGGAACCATCGTCAGCACCGCGATACACGAAGCATATCCCGGGCACTATGTGCAATTGCTTTGGTTCCACCAATTGCATTCCAAGGTGAAGAAGTTGACGCAGGTGAACACCGATGTAGAAGGCTGGGCGCATTACACCGAGCAGATGATGCTGGATGAGGGCTACGGCAATTACGATCCCAAGCTGCGCTTTGGACAGTTGATTGACGCCCTGTTACGCGATTGTCGCTATATCGTTGGTATCGAGATGCACACCGGCAAGATGACTTATCAACAAGGCATCGAGTTCTTCATGACGCAGGCCTACATGACGCATGCCTACGCGGAGCGTGAAACCAAGCGCGGAACCAGCGACCCAACATATTTGTACTACACCCTCGGAAAGCTGGAAATTTTAAAACTGCGCGAGGACTATCACCAGAAAGTCGGCGCGGCCTTCAACCTTGAGCAATTTCACAACGATTTTGTGAAGCAGGGCGGCATCCCCATCAAGATGATCCGCAGAAACATGCTAGGCGACAACTCCCCAGCGCTGTAGCGCACGCACTCATGCGTGCCGCGTCGAGACTCATCTCGACGCTTGGCTTGCTGCCGGCTTGTTTATTCCACCCGCTGCAACTCAATCGATGTACTGTCGTAATCACCCGTAAGTTTCAATGACACGCCGTGGTTCATTAAATAAGAGCCGGTATAGGTTTCATGCGGGTCGTTGAGTTTCTTGTCGATGCGCGTCACTTTATAGGTGGCGTTCGGGTCGAGGCCGCGCAAATAGATATTCGGCATCACATTGCCGAATTGTTGGGAGTGGAGAAAGGCAAACAGCACAGCCTGCTTTCCATCCTTTGAGACGTATTCGTTCGCGGTGAGATTGCTGTCGCGCGGGGAAAGCAGACGATAGAGTTTGCCTAACTGCACCGTGGCTCTGATTTGCTTGTAGTAAGCAATCATTTTTGTCGCGAGCGCGAAATCGTCGGGTGACCATTTGTTCAAGTTAGATCCAATGCCGAGCGCGCCTTGCATAGCCACCAGAAAGCGATAGGAGAGCGGTGTGCTGCGGCCGTTCATATTGGGAACATCGGTAACCCAGGCCATCATGATTTGCGGTGTGTAGGCGTAAGTGAAGCCTTCCTGGATTTTGAGCCGGTCAAAAGCCTCGGTGTTGTCGGATGTCCAAACTTCGTCGACTCGTTTGAGAATGCCGAGATCGACGCGGCCGCCGCCACCCGAGCACGATTCGATTTCGAGGCCTGGATGCTTTTGGCGAAGCCGGTCAATGATGTTATAGAGATTTTGAACGTACTTGATCCAAATCTCTTTCTGCTCGGCGATGGGAACTTCCGGCCAGCCGGGCTCGGAGAAATGCCGGTTCATGTCCCATTTAATGAATTTGATGTTGTTTTCCGAAATGACTTTATCGACGGCGTGAAACACATATTCACGGACATCGTCCCGCGCGAGATTCAGCACGAGTTGATTACGTGCTTCGCTACGCGGGCGGCCGGGGAAGTTCATTACCCAATCGGGATGCGCGCGGTAGAGGTCGCTGTTGGGATTCACCATCTCCGGCTCAAACCACAGCCCGAAGTCCATGCCGAGGTCGTTGACATGCTTGATGAGCGGTTGCAGGCCATTGGGAAATTTTTGCTTGTTCACTACCCAGTCGCCGAGTCCCGCATGATCGTTGTTGCGCGCGCCGAACCAGCCGTCATCCATTACGAAGCGCTCAACGCCGATCTTTGCGGCCTTATCCGCGAGCACCTCCTGGCCGGCCTGATTGACGGAAAACGTGGTGGCTTCCCATGAGTTATAAAGCACCGGGCGCGGATGAGGATTGCGATGATCTGGTAGGATTTCGTTTACCTCAAGAGCTTGCAGGCAACGCGAAGCTCCGCCGAAGCCGCCCGCGCTGAACCCACCGTAATAGGAAGGAGTTTCCAGCCGCTCGCCCGGCTTCAATGGATAGCTGAAGTCGAAGGTGTTATATCCGCCAGTGACACGCACCTGATGCATCGGCGTTTCCTCGACCACAATTTTCCAGTTGCCGCTCCAGCCGAGTGCCCCGAACCAGACGTCGCCATGCTCCTGTGTAGCGGTCCCGTTCTTATCGAGCGCGAACCAGGGATACATCTGGTGGCTGGTATTGCCGCGGCGGCTTTCGAGCACTACCGCTCCCTGCTCAACCGTCTGCTGTTGCAGTTGATCTTCACCGGCCCAACGGCCGGCCGCGTAGGTAAGACGGTATTTTTGATCGCGAGGCAGATACCACACGCCGGTTTGCGCGCTTTCAAGCGTGACTACCTGTTTGGTTTGATTTTCGATAATGGCGCGCTTTTCGATGATGTCTTCAGCGGGGTAGACGCGGTATTCGAGCGTTACGAAGAGCGGATAATTGATGTCTTTGCAACGAAGCTGCAACGTATTACCGTCGTGCTTTTCGTCAACGTACTTCAGCACGAGATCGCGCACGCCATCGGCGAGCGTGACCTTGAGCGACGGCTCTGCGTACATGCGGCCGCCCCAACCCGGATATTCTTCGTTTGTGGTGGTGGGGCTGCCGTCGAAAGACGCCCATTCATGCACCGAATGTGCAGGCGCAAGGTCGCCGGGGCTGGTCAGTTTTCCACCCCAATAGAGATTTTGTAACTCGCCGCGTTCGTTTACGCCGACAGCATACGTAGTGTGATCGGTCTGCAGCGCCCAGATCTTTTGCTGCTGGTTGTATTGAATAGTTTGAGAATTCAGAAACGAGGCGCTTAAAAAGAACGCAAATCCGGCAAAAAGCTTCTTCATGGTTTCAATCAGACGGTACACAACTTGACGGCTTCGGCGAGCGAAGTCATCGGATCGCGGGTCGGAATAAATTCGTGCGCCATGTAGCCCGGGAAATTCAGGTCGGCGATCGCCTTGGAAACCGTGCGCCATTGCAGTTCCTGCGTGTCGTCCAATTCGTGACGCCCGGGCACGCCGCCCGTGTGGAAATGGGCGAAGTAAGCAATGTTTTCGCGAATGGTGCGAATAATATCGCCCTCCATAATTTGCATGTGATAGATGTCATACAGTAATCGGACGCGAGGCGAGTCCACGCCCTTCATCACATCGATGCCCCACACAGAGTGGTCGCACTGATAATCTTTGTGGTCGATCTTGCTGTTCAGAAGCTCCATGCAGACAGTGACGCCGTTATCTTCCGCCATCTTTTTGACGCGCTTCAGACCGGTAATGCAGTTTTCCTTGCCCTGATCGTCGGGTAATCCACGCCGGTAGCCGGAAAACGTGATCACGTTCGGAACTTTAGCCGCGGCGGCGCGCGTGATGTTCTCCTGCATCTCTTTGACTAAGCGGTCATGGTTCTCGGTCCGGTTCCAGCCATCGGGAATGGTACCCGCTCCAGGAGTCATTGCAGGTACGAGGCCGTACTTCTGCACCGTGGGCCATTCCGTATGGTCAACAAGATCGATGCCGCTCAGGCCCATATCCGCCGAATTGCGGCAAAGGTCATCCAGGCTCATGTGCCGGTAACACCAGCGTGCGACAGATTGCTTCACCCGTCCTGCAGTACCCGGTTTGGCGGAACCGATCGAAGTTGCCAGTGCTAAGCCGCCGGCCATTTCAAACAAAGAACGACGCGTCATTTCTTGGACATAGTACCCCAACGAAGCTTCAGTTGAATAGCGCCAGGCGCAAATTTAGCATCTGTGCGTTAAGCACTGCGTAAGAAATGGTTCGAGGTTAGCAACGATATCATGGTGATTTGAGTGCGACTTCCGCCACAACGGTTTCAGCGGAGCGATCCCGCAAGATCCGCAATTGGATCCTGATCGTTGCGACCAATCTGATTGCTCTTCTTTGCATGTATTACGTGCTTTCGGGCGCCCATATCCACCTCATCTGGGGTGATATTCGCGACATGACCTGGCACTGGGTTGCGCTGGCCGTTATTTTTGACGTTGTCGTCTACGTGCTCCAGAGCTGGCGGTGGTCGCTGATTCTAAGGCCGGTGGAGAACGTTTCGTTGTGGACCAGCGTGCGCGCCATCTACATTGGCCTTTTCGCCAATGAAGTCTTGCCGCTCAGGGCCGGTGAACTCATTCGCTGCTTTCTCATGACGCGATGGGGCAAGGTGCCGCTATCGGTGAGTTTCGCGTCGGCTTTGATTGAGCGCATTTTCGACGGATTCTGGCTGATGCTTTGCTTCTTCGTGACGCTGCGGCTGGCGGAGCTGCCGGCGGTTTTGGAGCGAGCCGGATACATTCTGGGGCTGATTGTCGTAGTGGCTGCGGCGATTATCGCCATCGGCATGTACACGAGGGGCCAATCGACCGGCACGGTTTTCGGTTTCAGGGTTCCGAAATGGTTCGACACATTGGTGAAGGACCTGCGTTTGATTGGCCACTCGCGATTTTTGTACTTTGCGTTCATCATCAGCGGCGTTTTTATCGCTGCGCAGATTTTGCCGATTTACAGCGTCATACGCGCCTATGGTCTCGATCTCGAATCGCGGTTGATTAGCGCTTTTACGATGATGGTGCTTCTGCGATTGAGTTCGGTGGTACCGCAGTTGCCGGGCAATTTAGGATTGTTTCAAGGCGTAACGTTTCGGACGCTCATTCTATTTGGCGTGTACGGCGCGGTGGCGAAACGCTTTTCTCTTATTCTCTGGGCGGTTGTTACCATCCCATTGATCGTCGCCGGGTTTGTGATTTTGTCGATGACGGGTGCGCGTCTCGCGCATTTACATAAAGAAGCGCAGTCCGCGGCCTTAGGGAGCCAAACGGACGGAACTGAGTAAGGAGACGAGTCAAGATAAAATGGCAGCAGAGATGTGGGTGTGTTCATCGCGATCGCACTACTGCTGCTGAATCAGGCGACGGCCGACCGGCAGACCCAAGGCTTACAAGCGCTGGACCGTCACGACTACCAGACGGCGGAAGCTGTTTTTTCGCAGATTGCCGCAACCGATCCAAAAGATTATTCCGCGCTGTTCAATCTCGCGCTGGCGGAAGTAGGCCTGAAGAAGGATACGGAAGCGGCGACTCATTTTCAGCAGACGCTATCGCTGCGACCGGGACTTTACCAGGCGGAACTCAACCTCGGAATTCTTTACTTGCGCGACAACAAGGCGCCGGATGCGGTTCCGCTGCTGCAGGATGTAGTACGGCAGAAGCCGGATCTTGCGAAACCTCATTTATTTTTAGCGCAGGCCCTACAGGCGCAATCGAAGTGGCCCGCATCACAGGTTGAATTTGAGGCGGCGCTGCAGCACGATCCAAAAGATGCAAGGGCCGAACTGGGGCTGGCCGAGGCGCTTTTGCATCAGGGGAAGTTGGATGAATCGCGCCCGCACTTTGAACGCGCGGCGGCGATGGATGCTTCGCTCAAATCGTTTTTGCTGGAACTGGCCGTAGCACTGGTTGATAAAAACCGGACGGCGGATGCAATTCTGATTCTGGAGCAGTTTCCGGACGATGTGGGCGCGCGTGAAAAGCTCGGGCAGATCTATTTGAAAGCCAAGCAGCCGGAAAAAGCCGTGCCACAGTTTGAAGCCGCGGTTCAACTTTCGCCGACAACGGCCAACAAGGTGGCACTGGCCACGGCTTATATGCGGAGTAATCAGCAGCCGCGGGCTTTGCCGCTGCTCGAAGAGGCGCTGGCGAAATCGCCCAACGATTGGGACCTTCAGATGACGGTTGGTCGGATCTATCGGGATCAGCGCCAATTTGGCGAGGCGGCTAAGTATTTTGCAACCGCCACAAAGTTGAAGCCCGATGACGCGGCGGGGTGGAGCGAACTGGCCGGCGTCCTTACGTTATTGAAGCAATATCCGCAGGCGCTCACCGCGCTCGATCGCATTCGGGAGTTGAATGCCGAGAAGCCGGGCCATATTTTTTTGCGCGCGATTATTCTCGATAATCTGCGGCAACTGAAGCCGGCTCTCGCGACCTATAAACAATTTTTGGAAGCGGATAACGGGCAGCATAGCGACCAGGATTTTCAATCGCAAGGGCGTATAAAAGCGATTGAGCACGAGTTGAATAGAAGATGATGGGTCGGCTTTTTGTCAGCTCGGTTTTTCTTCTGGCCGCGAGCGCAGTGATGACGGCGGCAGGGGCGGGAACGTTGCCTCCGGAACTAATAGCGCAGCACAATCCGGGCAAGCGGTCGGAATTGGCAATTGAGTTGGCGGCGAAGGCATTGAACCAGGCGCGCGGCTATTACGAAGCGGGCAAGATCGATGAGGCTGACGCGCAATTGGATCTGGTCGAAGATCTGGCAAAAGAATGCCTGGAATCGGCGCGGCAATCTCGCAAAGAGAAATACTGGAAGCGGGCGGAACTGAAGACCGCCGCTTTATCTCGTCACATACATTCGTTGATTGATGAGTTGAGCTATACCCAGCGTGATCGCGCAAAATTGCTGGCGAAACAGATCGATTCGATTCATGACAAGCTGCTGGCTGGGGTAATGGCAAAATGAGACGCATTCCACTTATGCTGCCGGTCGTGCTGTTGGCGTGTTGGCTTATTGGCGGGGCGCTGGCGCAAACACGCGATTTTCTGACATCGGATGAAGTGGAGCAGGTGCGCCTGACGCAGGAGCCGAACGAGCGCATTGAGCTGTACCTGAAGTTTGCGGAAAAGAGAATCGATCTCGTCGATCAGCTTCTTTCGCGCAACAAGTCTGGCCGGAGCCTGTTGATTCACGACGCGCTGGACGATTACGCAAACATTATCGACGCAATTGACACAGTGGGCGACGATGCGCTTCGGCGCAAGCTTCCGATCGACAAGGCGATGTCGGCAACCGTAAAGGCGGAAAAGGGCTTTCTGACGAAGCTGAACAAAATTGAACCATCGTCGCCGGACGATTTAAGCCGTTATCAATTTGTTTTGCAGACGGCGATTGACGCGACCAGCGACAGCTTAGATCTTTCAGAAGGCAGCGTCGCGAAACGCGCAGCCGACGTCCACGCCGAGGACGCGAAGGAAGAACAAAAACGCGAGTCGATGATGAAGCCGTCGGAAGTGGCTGCGAAGAAGAAAGCCGAAGCGGCCGCTGAGGAAAAGAAGAAAAAGCAGCCAACCTTGTACCGCCCGGGCGAAAAGAAGCCGGACGATCAGTAGCGGGATGAGGTCACCAGGCCTACCGCCTCCTCCACAACCTCCGGGTCGGAGCCGAAGCCTTGCAGCCAATGAACATTCGATTCTGAGCGGAACCAGGTCATTTGACGCTTGGCGTATTGGCGGGTTTTCGTTTGGCAGAGACGGATGGCGGCATCAAGTGTTTCTGCACCGGAGAGAACCGCGAGCGCTTGGCGATAGCCGAGCGATTGCATCGGTTTAGAATCCGGCTCGTAGCCTTGCTGCAAAAGTGAGCGCGTTTCTTCTACCAAGCCGCGCGCGAACATCTCTTCAGACCGAGCGTCCAGGCGCTTATAGAGTTCTTTGCGATCGGGATTCAGACCGATTTTAAGAATTTCGTACCCGGTAAGCGGGTCACGAGGGCGGCTCTGAATTTCAGAAGTTACCGTTCGTTCCAGATACGCCATTTCAATAGCGCGAATCAATTTTTGGTGATCGTTTGCGTGGATGCGGGCGGCCGTTTGCGGATCGGCGCGGCGCAACAGACGATGTAGCGATTCACGACGCGAACGAGCGATATGGGCCAGTCGTTCGCGTAGCCTGTGGCTGCGGGCCGGGGCGGGGGAGAGCCCGTCAAGGAGTGCGCGCAAATAAAAACCGGTTCCGCCGCAGACAATGGGAAGCTTGTTGCGATTGGAAATGACCGCGAGCGCCTTGCGGGCGAGGCGGGAATAGTCGCCGGCAGTGAAATGGTCCCGGGCACCGGCCATATCGATCAGGTGGTGAGGAATTCCGCGGCGCTCTGCCGGCGCGAGTTTGGCCGAACCGATGTTGAAATCGCGATAGATCTGAACGGAATCGCAATTCACAATCTCGCCATCGAATCGCGCGGCGAGCTTGAGTGCCAATTCACTCTTGCCGGAAGCGGTGGGACCGAAAATGACCAGAAGCGGCTTTATCGGGGCGATGGTCATTGTAGATGTTCGTCTTTTTTACACCAACCAGGAGATATCAGGTAACCCGGGAGGAGCACGCGACATCGTATAGTCGCGATATACTCATTATCAGCAGCAGTCCGTAACGTTGGACTGCTGTAACTTTAGCGCCCTTAGCGGTTTACATGCTTCGTTTCCTCTCCTCGAACCTCCCCGCGGTCCTTATGGGCCTGGCGGTCTTAGTGCTTCCGGGAAGCGCATTTAGCCAACAGGCATCCGGCGGCAAACCCGGGGACATCGATCTCAATGCCAAAGGTCCGATTAAGGAGGGGAAGTCTCCGCGTGCGGAAGCTTACTATCACTTTACCCTCGGCCACATGTACGAGGAAATGGCCGGCGCGTTCGGGAATCGAAGCGATTATGTGAACAAGGCCATTGAGAATTACCGCCTCGCGATGAAGGAAGACCCCACCGCAACATTCCTCGTTGAGGACATTGCCGATCTTTACCGTCAGTCGGGCCGGCTGCGGGAAGCGGTGATGGAGGCGGAAGGCGCGCTCAAGACGAATCCAAATGATTTGAACGCGCGTCGCGTATTGGCGCGGATCTATACACAGCAAATCGGAGACGCGCAGAGCAATCGCATTGATGAGGGAATGCTGCGGCGCGCCATCGATCAGTACAAGCAGATTACGACGCAAGACCCCAAGGATACAGACAGCCTGATTATGCTGGGGCGCCTGCTGAAGCTCACGAAGAATTCGACCGAGGCCGAGAATGCGTTTCAAAAAGCGCTCGATCAGGATCCCGATAACGAAGATGCGCTGAGCGGACTGGCGATGATCTACGCCGATGGCGGCGACGCAAAGCGTGCATCGGAGTTGTTTGAAAAGCTTTCAAAAAAGAGCCCGAACCCGCGCGCTTTCGCAATGCTCGCGGCAACATATGAGCAGATGCACGAATACGCGCTGGCGGCAAACGCGTACAAGCAGGCGTTGCAGCTCGATCCGGGGCGTACCGAAATAAAAGAGCGGCTGGCGCAGGATTTGGCGTTGTCCGATCAACTGGACGACGCGCTGAAGCTATACCAGGAAGTTGCCGCCGCAAACCCGCAGGATGCGGAGGCGAATTTGCGCATCTCGCAAATTTATCGCCAACAGAAGAAGTTCGATTTAGCGCAAAAGGCAATTGAAAAGGCAAAGGCAGCGGATCCGGATAACCTCGATGTGCGTTACAACGAGGTGGAGTTGATGGAAGCGCAGGGCAACGTGCAGGAAGCGATTGCCGCGCTGAAGAAGATTCTGAGCGACACCGAAAAGAAGACGTATGAGCAGCCGGAAAAAGCGAACCGGGCCGCCATGCTGGAGCGTTTGGGGCGCTTGTACACAAATGTGGAGCAATACGATCAGGCGGTGGACACATTCCGGCAATTGGCGGCGCTCGATCCCGATGTAGCAGCCCGCGTGGAGGCGCAGATCATCGACACCTACCGTCAGGCACAACAATTTCCGAAGGCACAGCAGGAATCCGAGATCGCTGCAAAGAAATATCCGAATGACAGGACGCTGCGTTCGGTACGCGCCGAACTCCTTTCCGACATGGGCAAGACCAGCGCGGCTGTTGCGGAACTGAAGAAGGGCTTTGACGGAGACAAGAATCACGACCGCGACACGTGGATCGGTCTGGCGCAGGTGTACGAGAAGGCGCGCAATTTCCCGGAAATGGAGAAGGCCCTGGATGAGGCCGACAAGCTGGCGGCGAAGAGGGACGACAAAATCACCGTCATGTTCATGCGCGGCGTGATGTACGAGCGGCAGAAGAAGGTAACCGAAGCCGAGGCTCAGTTCCGGAAAGTATTGACGCTCGATCCGGAAAATGCATCGGCGCTGAATTATCTGGGCTACATGCTGGCGGACCAGAATACGCGGCTCGAAGAGGCACAGGGTTTGGTGCAGAGAGCGTTGGACCAGGAGCCGAACAACTATGCTTACCTGGATAGCCTCGGCTGGGTGTACTACCGGATGAACCGTTTGGATGCGGCGGAAAGCCAGTTAAAGCGGTCGATCCAGTTCAAGTCGACCGATCCTACGATTCACGAGCACCTTGGGGATGTCTATTTCAAGCAGGGCAAGTTGAAGGATGCCATTTCGCAGTGGCAAATTTCTCTCAACGAGTTCAACCGCACGAATTCCTCCGACCGGGAGCCGGACGACATCCAGAAAGTACAAAAGAAATTAGAAGGCGCCCGAGTCCGGTTGGCCAAGGAACAGGCGCCCCGCCAGTAGCGTCTAATACTCCATACAGCGTTTTGCGCGAATTGACGCTTCGGCGCGTCAAAAGATAGTATCGTGCCGCATGTTAGGCTGAGTATCGGAATCCCATCGCGTTGAGGCGCGTCCAGCTATCTTGTAGGAGTTAGAAGAGGAATGCAGAAAAGAGTTCGAAGTGCCGTCTTTATCGCGTTGATGGCGGTGCTTCCCAGCGTTGCGGTGCAGGCGCAATCGTTAAAAATTGCCATCGTAAACGCTCAAAAATCCGTTGCGGATACACAGGAAATCAAAAAAGCGCAAGCCGACCTGACGGTTAAATACAAGCCGCAGCAGCAGGAAATTGAAAAGCTGCAGAAAGATCTGCAGGACATTCAGACGCAATTGAAGGCTCAGGGCCTGACGTCGGAAAAGGCCGCGCAATTGAACGAAGACGGGCAACTGAAAGAGAAGCAGTTGCGCCGGATGGGCGAGGATTTGCAATCGGACTTCAACCAGGATCGCGCCGATATTCTGGGCAGGGCCGGTCGGCGGATGCAGGATATTATTAAAAACCTGGCGCAGCAGAAGGGGCTCGATGTGGTGATCGACGTGAGCAACACGCTGTATTACAAACCGGCGCTTGAAATCACCGCGGAGGCTACAGCCGCGTATGACAAGGCCTATCCGGTTGCAGGTGCGGCGTCCACAAGCACAACACCAAAGTAAAAGCTTGAGGAGAGCTTAATTCGATGAGCAGCTACCTTGATACATACGGCGCAGGCGAAGAGCGGCGCAATAAGATTATCAAGCGTGTTGCTATTGCCGTGGTTGTCGCCATTATTGTCGCAATCGCCGCTTATCTATTCTTCGACAACTATCCTGAGAAGCAGGTTGTAAAGCATTTCCTTGCTCAGGTCAATTCCGGGAGCTATCAAGAGGCTTACCAGACGTGGGGTTGTAGTGGGGCGCATCCGTGTGCCGGATACGACTACGGCAAGTTCATGGAGGACTGGGGGCCGAAGGCCAATCACAATAAGTGGTCGATATCAGGTGTAGACGGCTGCAAAAATGGCGTAATAATCACGGTTGGCGCACAAGGGTCCGAACCCGAGCCGCTATGGGTAGAGAGGGAGAACAAAGCACTTAGTTTCTCACCTTGGCCGGAATGCCAGGGAAAGCAGTGGCGCTTCCGTCAGTTTTTTCGCCGGTTGTTTGGGGGATAGGCGGAGAACAGGCGGTCCACCGTATCAATAAGTAAAGGCTGGTTAGCTACCTGTAACGACTTTGGGTTGCGGGGCGGGGAGGTCGCGGGCGGCGCATTCCGATTGAAACCCATGGCGCTTATGCGCCCCGTCGCAAAAAGGCTTGTTCTCCGAAAAACCGCAGCGGCAAAGCGAAATTACGCTGCGTCCTCCAAGTCCATAGATATTTCCTTGCGCATCCTGAATCGCGAAATCGCCTTCGAGACGTATGGGCCCGTTATTTACGACGGTTACTTTCATGCTCATTCCTCCCGATGGTAACAGAGGCCCCTATTGCGTTAAAGTTAAGCGCAATCCTTTTATAATGGCCCCCAGGACGTGTTTACGTGATTCAATTCATTCACGAGTCGGACAGAAAGCTGTTTGAAGATGCAATCGGATTCGCGCAGCGGAGCGTCAAGCGCCTGGTTGAGGCCCATCCGGGCTTTTATCCGATGTACACCAAAGCGGGCAAATGGAAGCACGATGAGCCGTTGTGGACGCAATGGTGCGACGGTTTCCTGCCGGGAATGATGTGGATTTTCGCGCGGCACCTGGGCGTAGAAAGCCGCGAGACGAAATGGTGGATCGATCTGGCCGTCCAGTATACGAAGCCGCTAAAGAACCGGAAAGACGACGCCGATGTTCACGACCTGGGCTTCATCTATCTATCGACATTCTACCGATGGCATCAAGTTACGCGAGAACCTGCCGCAAAGGAAGTGGTGATCGAGGCCGCAAGGACCCTGGCAAGTCGATTCAATGACAAGGGACAGTTCTTGCGGTCGTTTGTCGCGGAAGATTCCATTTTTATCGACGTGATGATGAATGTCGGTCTGATCTTTTATGCCGCACGGGAGATGAACGACAAAAAACTACGAGAAATTGCCGTGCGCCACTGTCTTACTACGCGCCGTGTATTGGTTCGCGGCGACGGATCGGTGGCGCACGAAGGATTATTCGATTTACAAACCGGCGAGTTTCTGCGGCAATCGACTCATCAGGGATATCGCGGGGATTCCTGCTGGTCACGCGGACTTACATGGGCACTGTATGGTTTTGCCGTTTCGAACGAGTATAGCCGCGATCCGCGCTTTCTTCAGACTGCGGAAGCATGTGCCGATTACTACATTACGCACACACCCGCTAATGGAGTTCCACCATGGGATTACAACGCGCCGCCCGAAAACCGAACGCTATTGGATACTTCCGCGGCGGCGATTGCGGCCTCGGGCTTGCTGCGCTTGTGCCGTCTGGTGAACGATCCGATGAAAGGGCATTTTTACTGGTCGACGGCGATTCAGATTCTGCGAACGCTATGCACGAGTTTTCTTGCCGATAAAGATCCGAAATGGGAAGGAGTGCTCCGTGGCGGTGTATACCACATCCATAAGGGCCTTGGCGTGGATGAATCGGTGATGTGGGGCGACTATTATTTCGTGGACGCGCTCGATCAAGCACTACGCGTGATGCCGGAAGTGGCGCGAAAACCGGTAGTGCAGTAGCGGGCTTGCGAAAAATTGGCCATCTTCTAAGTTCATGATTGCTAAAAGGAGCCCGGAGCGTGAGCGACGGGTTGGCCAATTTTTCTCACCGTATTAGTTGCGTACGGCCATGGCCGATGCCCAATCGGCCGGTAGCGCGCCGGGCGCAAGAAGCTTCCCCTTTTCCAGGTGACGGATCGTTTTCGCGAACTTGGCGGCGTGCGGGTCGTGCGTGACCATGACAATCGTTTTCCCAAACTCGCGGTTTAGGCGAGTGAGCATGGTGAGTACATCTTCCGCCGCGGCGGCATCCAGGTTTCCAGTGGGCTCGTCGGCGAGGATCAGGTCGGGATCGGTGACAATGGCGCGGGCGATGGCGACGCGCTGCTCCTGACCGCCGGAAAGCTGTTTCGGCAGATGCTTTAAACGATCGCCGAGGCCGACCAATTTCAATGCAGTTGCCGCATGCTCCAGCCGGTCCTTCTTTGCGAGATTGGTGAGCTTCAGAGGTAGCTCGACGTTTTCGAGCGCGGATAGAACGGGAATCAGGTTGAACGATTGAAAAATGAACCCGATGTGCTCGTTGCGCCAATGCGCGATCTGTTTGTCCGAGAATTGCCGGAGATTAGCTCCGAGTACTTCAATTTCACCGCCGGTAGGGCGATCCATCGCAGCGATCAAATGCAGCAGCGTGGATTTGCCGGAGCCGGACGGTCCCATCAGGGCAACAAAGTCGCCCTTTTCTATTTCGATATCAACTTCATCGAGCGCCGCTACTCTAAATTCATCGCGGACATACTCTTTACTGAGCTTGCGAGTTCGAATGATTACTTCGCTCATTTTTTTCTCCGCTGGATAGTTCGTTCCTACTGCTTAATTTCAATGCGCTGGCCATCTTTCAAATCAGTGGGAGCATCGACGATCAGATCCTCGCCGCCGAGAAGTCCGCTGCCGATCAGAACGCCCTGCGCTGTCGTTCCGTTTACCTGCACGGGCACCTTCTTCGCACGACCGTTTAAAGCCACAAACACGCTGCCGTTGTTTACTGTGCCCTTGGGAATGACGATAATCCGCGCCTGGCTGGGTTCGCCGGACGTTTTGGCATCGTTATAGAAGTTCACGGTGGCGTTCATGTCAGGCCGCAGATACCCATCCGGATTCAACACCTTTACCTTCACCTGAACGGTCGCTTTCGAGCGGTCGGCTTCGGGCGACACCTCGTCGATAAATCCCTTGTATTTGCGGTCGGGATAAGCGTCGGTTGTGATGATGCCCTTTTGTTCCGGACCCAATTTCGGGAAATCGTCCTGGCTGATATCGAGCTCGACTTTCAGATCGTTCAGATCGGCCATGGTCACGATATAGCCTTTGGCGCCCTTATCTCCAACAAATCCGGTGGTGACAAATTCACCCTTTTCCACATTGCGATCGAGAATGGTGCCTGTAATTGGCGCCCGAATCAAAGTATTGTGGAGCTGGTCCTGCGCGTATGCCACTTGCCCCTGGGCCTGCATAATCTGGCCGCGGACCTGATCGATCTCTTCCTTCCGTGGACCAAGTACGGCGAGGTTCAACGTCTGTTGCAGGCTGTGTACCTTCGCCTGCGAAGAATCGTATTTTGCTTGGGCATCGTCGAGCGACTGCTTAGAAAGAACGCCATCGTTCACCAGCGAACGAGTGCGTTTGAGGGTTGCCTGGTTATTCTCCAGATCGGCCTTCGCTTCGTTCACATCGGCGCGGGCGCGAGCAATCTCATCCGGCCGGGACCCGTTTAAAAGCTCGGCAAGACGAGCTTGAAGGTTTTCAAGCTGGCCGCGCGCCTGCATGAACTGGGCGCGGTATTCGTTGTCTTCGAGGCGAACCAACACTTGGCCGGCTTTCACTTTGTCGCCTTTTTCGACGCCAATCCAGGCAACGCGGCCGTTCACCTTGGAAGCCACTTCGATCTTGTGCGCCGCGACAATATACCCGGTGGCGGTAAGGATAATTTGCTCGCCGGCGCTAGCGCTTGCGACGGGCGATTGCACACGCACGACATGAACGGGAGTCGCGGCCGTAAGTTTCTTATACGCGAATGCGGCGCCGCCAACGACAACGATCAACACAACTGCGATGACGATCCATTTCACGAATGGATTGGAATCGTTCGACCGGCGCTCGGTCTTGTCGATGCGGAGGCTACTGAGTTCTGTTTCCATATACTTCTGGTTCGAGACTACCTACACTTCCCGCAGCGCGGTGAGGATTTCCTTCTTTGCCGCCTGACGGGCGGGGAGAAGGCCACCGATGGCGCCCATAAAGACGGCGAAAAGAATCCCTTCCACCATAATGGCGGGACTGACGTTGAAGTTAAATGAGGTTTCGCTGAATGTCAGAAAGTTACCGATGCCCGTTGTGACACTATTCAACGGCAACACCAGCAAGATTCCAATGATTCCGCCGATGATGGAGAGTAGCACGGATTCGAGAAAGAAGCTCAGCAAAATACTTCCGCGCGAAAAGCCAAGGACGCGCAGGGTGCCGACCTCGCGCGAGCGCCGCGACACCGCAGCGTACATGGTGTTCATGGCCGCGAAGCAGCTTCCGATAGCCATGATGATGGCGACGAAAATTCCCAGAAACTGAACCGGTGCGGCGGATATCGTTTGCTGATCGAAATAGGACTGCTCGGTCATGGCATCGACGGTGAGGCGGCGGTCATCATCGAGCGCGTGAATCAGCGACTGCGCGGCCAATTCGGAGTTCGCCTGCAAAAGAGCGGAACTCATGGTGTTCGGCCGGTTGAAATCGGATGCGACCTGATAGGCGTCGCCCCACACCTCGCTGCTGTAAGCGCTCTTGCCTGCATCCAAAACCCCAACGACGGTCCATTGTCCTTTCCCGAATGTTAGCTGCTCGCCCATTTTTGCGCTGGGATAACGTTTTTCGACGTTCTTGCCCACGACCACTTCCCGCTTACCGGGAGTGAACCAGCGGCCTTCAGAAAGCTTCACATTCCGGAGTTTAATGCCGACAGCCGGCAAGCCGCGGAGCGTGACATTCATGCCTTGGGGGCTTTGTGCGTTCTTCAGATTAACCACCGAAACCACTTCCAGCGAGGCGAGCGGCTGTCCGTCGGCTCCGGTGGCAATGCCGGGGAACGCTTTAATCACTTGAAACTGTTCGCGCGTGACGAGACTGGTGAGCTCCGCGTTCCCGCCTTTGCGGAGCACCAGCACGTGTAGCGGATTGCCCGAACTGGCGAATGCGTCGCGTAACCCATTGACCAGCGCCAACACGGCAAGCAACACGGCGACTGTGAGCGCGATGCCGATGGCAGTCATGACGGTGGTCGTCTTACGGACAACCAGGTTTCGGACGTTATACGAGATGGGGATTGCCATAAGGTTGTCTAGCCTGCGTAACGAAGAGAATCGAGAATATTCGTGCGCGACGCGTTTAATGCCGGAATGAACGAGCTGACGATGCCAACCAGCAGCGCGACCGCAATGCAAAAGAGCGCCACCGGCAGCGTGATAGAAAGCCCGATGAGCTGCGAGTTAAACGTCTCGGCAAATTTACCGACAAAAACCGTCAGCCCCGACGCGAGAAGGACTCCTATAATGCCGCCGATAAGCGCGATGGTAGCCGCTTCGCCGATGATAATGCCGAGAATGGCTCTGTTCGTGAAGCCGAGCGTTTTCAGCACGCCTACTTCTTTAATTCGCTCGCGGACGGACATCGCCATCGTATTGCCGGAGACCAGCAGGATAGTAAACGTGACAGCTCCGCAGATGCTCAGCAGAAAGAGCTTTACGTTGCCCAGGAAAGAAACGAAGCTGAGCGCGAACTGCTGCTCCGATTCCGTTTTTGTTGGATAGGGAGAGTTATCGAACATGGCGTCCACTGCTTTTGCTATACGCGGCACGTCGTCGGTGTTATCCGCCAGCACGGCGAATACGCTTTCCATATCGCGGCGCCCCGGGGGGAGCAATTGGCGAAGATACTCCTGATTGAAATAAAGGCTGTTGACCGCGTCCGGATCGGTGAATATACCCCGAACGTACAGGTCGAGATTCACAGGATAGATATCGCCTTTCAACGTCACGCGATCGCCCAGTTTCAAATTGAGTTTCTTGGCTAGATCGGCGGAAATGATGCACGCCGTGCGGTCCTGCACAAACGCGCGGCGCTGGTCTTCGGGCATTTCCAACTGGGTACGGATGGTGAGAAATGGCTTCGGCTCCACTCCGAACCGGGCAAAGAAATTGTTAGGATCGCGCTGATCTTTATAAGTACCGCCGAACCAGTTCCAAACCGAAATTTCCCGTACGCCCGGTACGCGCCGGATCTGATTTTCATACGAGGCTGGAAGCGGCTGGGCCAGCGATACTCGGTGGCGCACGACGAGCCGGAGCGCCTGCCCGGGCGTCGCGTCTTTGTAGAAGAGCGCATAGTAGATTGCCAGCAGGCAACCGAGCAGACACAGCGAGACCGCGATGCTGGAGATGGTGAGAATGCTCCTCCGGCGGTTCCGAATGCTGTTTTTGAACGCTAACGGGAAATAGCGAAACACACAACTCCTCCCTTTTCAGTGAAACTTCCCCCAAATACGGCTTCGTCTTGTTCAATGTTCCATCGGAACAAAACGATTCACAAATTTATGGTCGGGCGCAATATGAGCGGCCGCTCAGTTTTCGTAAATGATAACGCACTTGCTAATTCCCATGTTCCCAAAAAATTTTTAAAAAAGATGAGCAATCGATCATTATGAAAACTCATTCAGCGGCGCGTGACAGGTATGATAGGGCTTCGAGCGAAGTGGAGCCGAACGGAAACGCACGTCCCAGGGATACCCGCCGCAACCTGCTGGAGGCTGCTGACCGCGCTTTGCGCGCGCGCGGCTTGATGGGAGCGTCGACGCGAGAGATCGCCCGAGAGGCCGGCGTGGCGGACGGTACGCTCTATGTCCACTTTCACGATCGGATCGACCTGTTTATCGCTCTCATTCAGGAGCATTTGCCTCCTTACATAGAGCCACTGAAACGGCTCAGCAACATGGTGGGGCGCAGGACCGTGCGGGCAAACTTGGCGGAGGTTTTTGAGGGAGCGCTTACTTGGTACGAGCAGATGTTCCCCATTTTTGGCGCCCTCTCAGCCGACCGCGACTTGTGCGAAGCGCTGCGGCGCCGCTTGGCGGAGCGCGACGAGGGGCCACATTTGGCCATCCAGGCGCTGGAGCAATATCTTCAAGCAGAACAGAAGCTTGGACGTGTAAATGACAAGTGCGACTTGAGAGCAGCAGTGCTGATGCTATATGGGGCGGCGCACTATTGGACCGCCATCGCGCCGTGGACCGGAAAGCACGTGAACTACACGCGCGAAGAATTGACAAAGCAGATTCTGAAATCGTTCATGGCCGGGCTCGCTCCCGCGAAGAGCGTGCGGCTCGTGCGGAAACGTCCGTGAAAGCGAAACCGGCACAGCAGGTATTTAGCCCGGAGGACGTGCTGTTCATGCGGCGTGCCCTGGAACTGGCCAGGACAGGCGGCGCCGCAGAGGAAGTTCCGGTGGGCGCGGTGCTGGTGGCCAACGGGGAGATTGCTGGCAAAGGCAATAACCAGCCGGTTTCGCTCGGAGACCCGACGGCCCACGCGGAAATTCAGGCCATTCGCGCGGCAGCCAGGAAAATCGGAAATTACCGGCTGCCAGGCACAACCCTCTACGTCACATTAGAACCTTGTTTGATGTGCGCCGGGGCGCTGGTTACCGCGCGAGTGGAACGGTTGGTGTTTGCCGCCCGCGATTTACGATTCGGCGCGGTGCGGAGCAAGTTCCGCGCCGCGGATTCTGGATTGCTGAACCATTCGGTGACGGTTTGCGAAGGGTTGCTAGCCGCGGAAGCCGCGGAGTTGTTGAAAGCCTTTTTTGATCGACTCCGAACGCAAGCGTAAGCGACCCCAGCAACCTATTACAAACACAAAATCTGTTGCAAACGTTCAGCAATATAACCGAGCCGCGACCGCAAGGGAGCGGTGATTCTTTCACAGCCCCGCCAGCAAGCGGTGATTGGCTTTGCGACGGAAAGTAGCTACGCGTTTGCCACCGTACCCTTTTCGAAATAACGTTCGATTTCCTCCAATGTCTTTCCCTTCGTTTCCGGAAGGAAAAATATCGACGTCAGCAAATAAATGACGGTGAATCCGGCGAACAGAAAGAAGATCGTCGAGTAGCCGTATTTGCTGACTACAGGCAGAAAGATGGCGGCGAGAGTAGTAGAGACGATCTGGTTGATGACCAGCGCAATACTCATGCCGTTGGAACGGATGCGCGTGGGCATCAGTTCCGAAAGCGCAAGCCATACGCAAACGCCTGGGCCAATGGCGAAAAAGGCCATGAAGACATACAGCCCGATGGCGACAAGCCAGCCGTGTGAAGAATCGGGAACCGGGGCGATCAGCGCTTTGACAATCGTCAACGGCGCGGCGCGCGCCTGCTCTACATTGGCAAACGGATTCTTAAATAGAGCTTCCATGGAATTCGCGGGGACAACGCTCCCGCGCGTGATGGTGATTGGCGCGGCTCCGGCATCGCTCGAACGGACGAAGGTTGTGGCTCCGGTGAAATCGCCGTATGAATAAATAACGACGAGTGACACGTGGTTCTCATCGAGCCCCTTTCCCGCGGACCCCGCGGCAGCTAATAACGTCTGCGCTTCATCTTTGTCGAACGTCAGGTTCAGCGTTTGATTGGGACGAACCAGCGATTGAACCGCGGCCCGGGCGTCGACGTTATTTTTCTCGGTGGACACAAAAAGCAGTCCGACCCAAATGAGAGACGCCGTGACCCCCGCCGTTCCGAGTATTAGCAGGAATTTGCGGCCTTTGCGGTCGACAAGTGCAAGGGCAGCGATGGTTACCAGGAAATTGACGGCTGTGAAAATGACGTAGCCCCAGTGGGCATTGACGTCCGACAAGCCGCTTTGTAACAGGATGCCGGTGTTATACGCGATGATCGAGTTCACTCCCGTCGCGGTATTGCAGAAGAGAATGACGCAGGCGAGGATAAAAGGTACGACATATTTCCGCCTCAGCAGCGAATCTTTCACTTTTTTTCCGGTTGATGTGGAAGAAGACTTGGTAGCAATGTTTTCCATTTCCTCCAGTTCAAGAGCAGCTTGCTCTGCGTTGCGGGAACGGAGCAGGGCAGAGTAAGCCCGTTCCTTTTTGCCACGACGGAACAACCAGCGCGGCGATTCTTCAACCAGAAAGGCGCCGATGACAAACAGAATGCCTGGAGGAAGCGAGACCCAGAATATGCGTCGCCATGCCTCGTCTTTAAAGGCGAAGAGGCCGGCGGCATTGGCCGTGTGCGCCACTGCTTCGACGCGATAGCTGTAGTAAATGCCGATAAGCGCGGCGGCGACAATGCCGAGCGTCAGCAGCCATTGAAAGATGCCGGTGCCTTTTCCGCGGTTCGACGCGCCGAGGCATTCGGCCAAATACAGAGGAACGACAACGCCGATGAGACCGCCGCTGATACCTTGCAGCAGCCGGCCCCAAAATAATGCTCCGTAGCCATGTGACAGGGCGATGATGGGGATGCTGATAACGAATGCGAAGCCGCTCAGAATCATCAGCGGTTTACGGCCCATCGCGTCGGCAAGCAACCCGGCGAACAACGTGGAGATGACGCTTCCGAGCAGCACGGCGGCAACGATGATGGAAAGCTGCGAAGCATCCAGGCCGGAAGTGGCTTCGAGATAGGGCAGGGCGCCCCCGATGATGCCGACATCGAC
>Ga0134125_10001177_pt1 | contig 32536 bp, 27 predicted proteins | sample KB31751_FD_96464 | JGI IMG/M metagenome (GOLD analysis project Ga0134125, IMG submission 96464) | Terrestrial soil microbial communities with excess Nitrogen fertilizer from Kellogg Biological Station, Michigan, USA - KB3-175-1 | ecosystem: Environmental > Terrestrial > Soil > Unclassified ...
GCACGTGGCAAGCCTCTTCTGCCAGCACGTCGCGCCGCAGCTTCCCGGCGGCGAGTCGTGGGACACGCATCGCGAGCGAGTCGCGGATCTCATGATCGACACGGTCAACCGGTTCGCGCCCAATTTCAAGGCGTCAGTACTCGGACGGCAGATCATGAGCCCGCTCGATCTGGAGCGGACCTTCGGACTGGTGGGCGGCGACATCTTCCATGGCAGGCTGCAGCTCGATCAGATGTTGTCCGCGCGGCCGATGCTCGGGTACGGCAACTATCGCGGGCCGCTCCCCGGCCTCTACATGTGCGGCGCCGGGACGCACCCCGGGGGCGGTGTCACGGGCGCGCCCGGACACAACGCTGCGCGCGAGATCCTCGCGGACTTTCGGCGGCGGCGCTTGCATCGGGCCGCCTGATAGTTGCTCGCGCGCGACATTTGCGGAATTCATCCGGCGGCGGCTTGGAAAAAACAGTGGCTTCGGGCACATTAGGCTCATCTTGAGCACCCCCGCAGAGCCTGTCGGGACACTCGAAGTCGCGCTCGCGCACGCGTCCCGTCTGCTTGCGGTGAAGCCGGCCGTTGCCGCCGAGCAGGCTTGCGAAATCCTGAAAGTCGTACCCAAGCAACCTCAGGCGATGCTGATCCTGGGCTTGGCGCGTGCCATGGCGGGTGATGTGGAAGGATCGATAGACGCTCTGACTCGTGCGGTGTCGGCGCGGCCGGATCTGGCGGATGCCTGGCTCACGCTGGCGGATCAGCTGCGGGTGCGGGGGGATGCCGAGGCCGCCGATCGCGCTTACGCTCACTACATCAAGGCGGCGACACGCGATCCACGGTTGCTCGGGGCCGCGGCCGCGCTCTGTGACAATCGTATCCCAGAAGCGGAAGCTCTCTTGCGGGCGCATCTCGCTCAGCACCCCAATGACGTGGCGGCTCTGCGAATGCTCGCCGAGGTGGCGGCGCGTCTGCTGCGCTATTCGGATGCGCAGCGCCTCCTCGAGCGTTGCCTCGAGCTCGCGCCGGGCTTCGATGCGGCCCGCCACAACTACGCGACCGTGCTCAACCGGCAGGGCAGGAGCGCTGAAGCGCTCGAGCAGTGCGCGCGACTCCTGGCGAAGGAGCCGCACAATCCCAGTTACCGAAGCCTGCAGGCGGCCACCTCGGCCAACCTGGGGGATTACGCGGACTCCATCGCAGCGTACGAGGCGGTATTGCGGGGTTACCCGCAGCAGCCGAAGCTCTGGATGAGCTACGGGCATGCGCTGCGCACCACCGGCAAAGTACCGGAGAGCATCACGGCCTACCGCCGCGCGTTGGCGTTGGAGCCGACTTTGGGTGAAGCCTGGTGGAGCCTGGCTAATCTCAAGACCTTCCGCTTCAGCCAGGAAGATGTGCACGCCATGCGCGAGGCGCTCGCGCGTGGGGATATCTCGGATGACGACCGGATGCATTTCGAGTTCGCGCTGGGCAAGGCGCTCGAGGACGCGGCGGCCTATCCGGATTCCTTTGCGCATTACGCCGCGGGCAATGGCTTGCGCCGGAGCCGGCATGGGTACGATCCGGAGGAAATGTCGCGCTTCGTGCGCCGCTCGAAGCGGCAGCTGACGCGAGAATTCTTCGCCGAGCGTGCCGGCGCCGGCGCTCAAGCGCGGGACCCTATTTTCATCGTGGGCCTGCCGCGCGCGGGCTCGACGCTCATCGAGCAGATCCTCGGAAGCCATCCCCTCGTCGAGGGAATCATGGAGCTGCCGCAGGTGCCTAACATTGCGCGCAAGCTTGCCGGCCCCAAGCAGGAAGAGGAGGGGACCTTTCTGAAGAGCCTCGCCTCCCTCAATCCGGATGAGCTACGGGCGCTCGGCGAGGGGTATCTCGCCGAGATCCGGGTTATGCGCAAGACGGAGGCACCGTTCTTCGTCGACAAGATGCCGAACAACTTCATGTATGTCGGCCTCATTCATCTCATCTTGCCGAACGCAGTGATCATCGACGCGCGGCGCCACCCCCTCGGTTGCTGTTTCTCCTGCTTTAAGCAGCACTTCGCGCGCGGCCAGTGGTTCAGTTACGGCCTCGAGGACCTGGGGCGCTACTATCGCGATTACGTCGAGCTCATGGCGCATTTCGATGACGTCCTCCCAGGAAGGGTCGCCCGCGTGTTCTACGAGAATGTCGTCGAGGATACGGAAACCGAGGTGCGGCGGCTCCTCGCGGCTTGTCGGCTGCCGTTCGATCATAGGTGCCTGCGATTCCATGAGAACGCGCGGGCGGTGCGTACCCCCAGCTCAGAGCAGGTCCGCAGACCGATTTTCCGGGATGGCGTAGACCAGTGGCGTCGCTATGAGCCGTGGCTCGCACCGCTCGAGCGGGCATTGGGGAATGTTCTGACCGAGTACCCGGGGGTTCCGGCTTTCGAGCCGGCCGGTACCGACTCAATCTCAGCAATCAACAGTCCGGGGTAGGGGAGCCAGTCATGACGCGTAGCCGACGTAGAAAATTGTCACGTGAGCGGGCCAAAGGCATCCGCATACTCATCCGCACGGGCGCGCCCCTGGCTTCCGCGATCATCGCGTCCATGCCTGCGGCCCGGGCACAGCAAGCTCCGAGCCGCGCGGACGTGCTGCAAACGGTCGTCGTGACGGCGGAGAAGATCCAGGAGAACCTGCAGAACGTGCCGATCAGCGTCGAAGTGTTCGACAACAAAAAGCTGCGGCAGCTGAACATCGTGAATCTCGATGACTATGTCGAGTTCGCGCCAGCCATCTCCTACGTGCGCAGCCAGGGCGAGGGCGGTACCGGCGAGCCGGGCTCGTCTCTAATCTACATCCGCGGCGTGGTGAGCGGCGGTGACGGCAACCACTCCGGTTCTGAGCCGAGCGTCGGCGTGTATCTCGACGAGCAGCCGGTGACGACCATCACGGGAGCCCTGCCGCTACACATCTACGACGTGAGTCGCATCGAGGTCCTGGAGGGGCCGCAGGGAACGCTCTTCGGCGCGAGCTCCGAGGCCGGTACGGTACGCCTCATCACCAACAAGCCGGACCCCAAGCAGTTTGCCGCCGGCTACAACATTCAGGGCAACAAGGTTCAGGACGGCGGGTTGGGTGACGTTGTCGAAGGTTATGTCAACCTGCCGATTACGGACAAGGCGGCCATCCGCCTCGTCGGCTGGCAGGAGCACGACGCCGGCTTCATCGACAACGTCGCCGGCACGGATGCGAACGGCTGCATCTTCGATGGCGTGCGAACATTCGGAGCCTGGGCTCTTTCCGCCAGCGGAGTGGGTCCCGGGGGTGGCACCGGGCAATGCGTCCCGGCTGCTCCGATCGGCGCGGGCGCCATCACCAACGCGCCCTGGCGCGAGAGCAACTACAACACCACCGACACCGAGGGTGGTCGCGCCGAGCTCAGGTTCGACCTGGGAGACAATTGGACGGTGACGCCTACCTTCCAGGGCCAATCGATCAAGACTGGAGGCTCTTTCGGCTACGACCCGGCGGTGGGCGATCTGCAGCTCGTGCATTTCGGGCCGGAGAATTCCCACGACAATTGGACCCAATCCGCCTTGACGATCGAAGGCAAGGTCAGCAACTTCGACATTGTCTATGCCGGCGGCTATGTCAAGCGCACCCAGCACTCGGTCGCCGACTACAGCGACTACGGCGAATTCTATGACAAACTGACAACTTACGGCACGTACTACTATACGGGCAACAACGGCAAGCCGATCATGCCGCAGCAATTCGTCATCGGCGCCGGAAATTTCGAGATGTGGAGCCAGGAGTTTCGCGTCACGACGCCGCTCGATTTGCCCGTGCATGGGACGGCCGGAGTGTTCCTGCAGCGCCAGATGCACAACATCTGGCAGCTCTACACCATGCCGGGTTATGGCTTCACCAGTGTCTACGGTGGGAATCCCAACGGCCTCGCCACCGCCAACTCGATTCCAGGCTTCCCCAACGCCATCTGGCTCACCGACGAGCAGCGCGTGGACCGGGACAAAGCGGCGTTCGTACAGGGCACCTGGGACATCACCAGCCAGCTCTCACTCACCGGTGGGGTACGCTTTTACAAGTACGACAATTCGCTGATTGGCTTTTACGGGTTCAATTATCCGGACTACTCGAGCACTGGTGTGCCATCGTGTTTCGAGCCCGCAATCGTCAAGTATTCGCCCTGCACCAACCTGGATGCCCGTACGAGCGATACCGGCCATGTGCCCAAGGTCAACGTGACCTACAACATCACTCCCGACAAGATGATCTATGCGACTTATTCGAAGGGGTTCCGGCCGGGTGGCGTCAATCGAGTCGGGGGTAACGTCCCTTATCTCGCTGACTTCCTGAAGAACTACGAGGTGGGCTGGAAGACGCAGTGGCTCGGCAACACGCTGCGGTGGAACGGTGCGATCTTCTGGGAGGACTGGGACAACTTCCAGTTTTCGTTCCTCGGCGCGAACAGCGTCACGATCATCAGAAATGGCGGTAGCGCGCGCATCAAGGGCATCGAGACGAGCGTCGACTGGCTGCCGGTGAGCAACATGCTCCTCAGCGCCAACTTCACCTTCCTGGACCCGGTTCTCACCCAGACTTACACCGGCTGTCTACCCGGGGACGAGACTTGTACGCCCCCCTTCGCGCCGACCCCGGCGGGAACGAACCTGCCGGTCACACCGAAGTTCAAAGGCAACCTCATCGCGCGCTATTCCCTCGCAACCGTCCATAACTGGAAGCCCTACGCACAACTTTCCGCGATGTACCAGACCCAGACCTCGCCCGTGCTCCGCGTGGACCAGGACGCCGTCATCGGCGATATGCCGGCGTACGCGCTGGTGAATCTGAAGCTCGGAGCCGACAGTGCGAGCGGCATGCATGCGGATTTGTTCATCAGCAACCTCATGAACCGGCGCGGGCAGCTGTCGCGCTTCACTCAGAGCAACCCGAGTACCGACAGCCAGGTATACATCGTACCGACACAGCCGCGCACCTTCGGCATCGAGTTCGGCCAGGATTTCTGAGGCGATCCGACCACGCGCGGGGCACGGCGCAGCCCGTGCCCCGCGCGTCAGAGCTTGAAGGTCGTGAGCAGGAGGCTGGTCTCGCTGTTGAGCACGCCGGGCATGCGGCTGATCCTCGCCAACACCCGATCGAACGTCGCGAGAGTGTCGGTGCGCAGCTCCGCGACCACGTCCCACCTGCCGTTCGTGCTGTGGAGGCTGGCCACGGCCGGCTCGCCACGCAACGCCTTGACGACCGCATCGACCTGATTGCCTTCCACCGCGATCGTCATCAGCGCGCGGATCTGCTGCTCCTGGATGTCGGGTTTCAGGCGCACGGTATAACCCGCGATGGTGCCGTCGGCTTCCAACCGTGCCATGCGGTTTTGCACCGTCCCGCGGGCGACGCCCAGCTTCTTGGCGAGTGAGGCGATGGAGGCGCGGGCATCGCCGCGCAATAGAGCGAGGAGGCGGTGATCGAGGTCGTCCATCGGCGGCATCACTTGTTCGCAGGGTCCGGCGGAACACTCTAGCAAATCGTTCAATGTAGTTGGCGATTTGATCAATCGGATGTGCCTTTTGAGCAGGTTTTCGGCTGTCTTTTGGCCCTGGCGGCGGGGATCATCTCTCCATGGCGGTGCGCCCCCTGGCGTGCCGCCCTTCCTCGGGAGAGCGATCATGGTTGACTTCATCGGCATCCGGCGCGTCCAGGAGCTCGTCGGCGAACTGGGTTCCGCTGCCTTCATGGCGGGTTTGGCGCGGGAGATCGAGGCGGATTACCGGCGCTGGGCGGAGTTCGAGAAATCGCCGCGGCATGCGACTCATTCGGCGGTCGGCGTGATCGAGCTGATGCCGGCGTGCGATGGCCGTCAGTACGCGTTCAAATACGTCAACGGCCACCCGAAGAACACAGCGAAGGGTCTCCTGACGGTCATGGCGTTCGGGATGCTCGCGGACGTCGAGACGGGCTACCCGTTGCTGCTCTCGGAGATGACCCTCACCACGGCGTTGCGCACCGCCGCAACTTCCGTTGTCGCCGCGAAATGGATGGCGCGACGCGACAGCCGTGTCATGGCTCTGATCGGCAATGGCTCGCAGGCGGAATTCCAGGCCATCGCCTTCCACGAGATGCAGGGCATCCGCGAGCTGCGGCTCTACGATACCGATCCGGCGGCAATCGAGAAGCTGCAGGGCAACCTCTCCCGCCTCGATCTCGCGGGCCTGCGCGTCGTGCGCTGCCAGTCCACGGAGGAGGCCGTGCGCGGCGCTGACATCGTGACGACCGTGACCGCTGACAAGCGCAATGCCACCATCCTGACACCGGAGATGATAGCGCCGGGAATGCACCTCAACGCGGTCGGCGGCGATTGCCCGGGCAAGACCGAGCTGCACGCCGACATTCTGTCGCGCGCCGATGCGCGCGTCGTGGTCGAGTTCGAGCCTCAGTCGCGCATCGAAGGAGAGATCCAGCAGATGCCCGCAGACTTCCCGGTCACCGAGCTCGCGCAGGTGGTCACGGGCCGCAAGCCGGGTCGCGGCAGCCCTGCCGAGGTCACCATATTCGATTCGGTCGGATTCGCGCTGCAGGACTTCTCGGCCCTGCGCTATCTGCACCGCCTGCATCAGCAGCGGCGAGGGACGCGCGGCGCCATCGATCTGATCCCCGATCTCGATGATCCGAAAGATCTCTTCTCACTGGTGGTCGAGCCGTCGCCGGCGCAGAGGCGGTCGGACCCGGTCGCCGAGCTGACTGCGTGATGAGCGTCTCGCCGCGCACCGTGACGCTCATCGGCGCTCCCACTGATGTGGGTGCGGCGGAGCTCGGCGCCTCCATGGGACCCGAGGCCATGCGGGTCGCGGGAATCCACAGCGCGCTCGAGCAGCGCGGGCTCACGGTGGTGGACCGCGGCAATCTCGCCGGGCCCGCCAATCCGCGGCAGGCGCCCGTGGACGGCCACCGCAACCTGCAGGCGGTGCTCGAATGGAATCGCCTGGCGCACGAGGCGGTGTACGAGGAGCTCTGCGTGCAGCGGCTGCCCATCCTGCTCGGCGGCGATCATTCGCTGGGCATGGGCTCGATCAGCGCCGTGGCGCGGCACTGCAGGCGCGTGGGCCGCAAGCTACGCGTGTTGTGGCTGGATGCGCACGCCGATTTCAACACCGGCGAGCTCTCGCCGAGCGGCAACCTGCACGGCATGCCGCTCGCGTGTCTGTGCGGCTTCGGGCCGAAGGCGCTGGTGGAGCTCGGCGGAGCCGTTCCGAGCATCCATCCCCAGTGGATACGGCAGATCGGCGTGCGCAGCGTCGATGAGGGCGAGAAGCGGTTCCTGCACGAGCTCGCCGTCGAGGTGTTCGACATGCGCTACATCGATGAGATGGGCATGCGCCAGACCATGGAGCAGGCGCTCGCGGATCTCGATGGCGACACCCACCTGCACGTGAGTTTCGATGTCGACTTTCTCGACCCGGAGATCGCGCCCGGGGTCGGCACGGTGGTCCCGGGAGGGCCCACCTATCGCGAAGCGCAGTTGTGTATGGAGATGATCGCCGACACTCGCCTGGTGGGCTCGCTCGATGTGGTGGAGCTCAATCCGGCCCTCGATGTGCGCAACGAGACCGCGGTGCTCGCAGTGAGTCTCCTCGAGTCGCTCTTCGGCAAGAGCACACTGGTGCGGCGGCAGGTGACGGCGCCGCCGCTCGACCTGGTCGGCAGAAAGCGCGCGACGACAGCCTGACACGACCACGGCTTGTCCGGCACGGGAGCGTATGCCATGCTCATCCCGGCATCATGCGCTCCATCCGCTCCATCCTCGCAGCCGCGCTGGCTTTCCTGGCCCTGGCCCAAATACCGGCGGCGCTCGCCGAGCCGATGCATTTCTTCGCGCGGCCGGACAACGGGCTCGCGGTCACCCCGCCGATGGGCTGGAACAGCTGGAATCATTTCGCCTGCAATGTCAGCGCCTCGTTGATCGAGAGTGAGGCCGACGCCATGGTCGCCTCGGGCATGAAGGCCGCCGGCTATCGTTACGTGGTCATCGACGATTGCTGGCAGGTCGGCCGTGACGCCAATGGCAATATCCTCGCGGACCCGCAACGGTTTCCGCAGGGGATCAAGGCGGTCGCCGATTACGTGCACGGCAAGGGTTTGAAGTTCGGGATCTATTCCGATGTCGGCGACCACACCTGTCAGATGCGGCCTGGCAGCCGCGGGCACGAGTATCAGGATGCGCTGCAATATGCGCGTTGGGGCGTCGACTACCTGAAATACGATTGGTGCAACAAGGGCGGACTCGACGCCCGTTCCGCCTACGCGACCATGAGCGATGCGCTGCGCGCGACGGGACGGCCGATCGTCTTCAGCATCTGCAATTGGGGCGAGGAACAACCCTGGCTCTGGGGCGCCCAGGCGGGCGGCAACCTCTGGCGGACGACGCAGGACATCTGGGATGCCTGGTCGGGGCGGCGCGATTTCGCTCTCGGCGTGCTCGACATCCTCGACCTTCAGGCGGATCTGGGCGCGTACGCGAAGCCAGGGCATTGGAACGACCCTGACATGCTCGAGATCGGCAACGGTGGCATGACCGACGCGCAATACCGCGCGCAGTTCAGCCTGTGGGCCATTCTGGCCGCGCCACTCATCGCGGGCAACGACCTTCGCCAGATGAGCGCCGCGACCCGCGCGACTCTGACCAACCGGGAAGTCATCGCCGTCGATCAGGATGCGCTGGGAATCGAGGGTCGCCGGGTGTGGAAGGACGGCGACGCGGAGATCTGGGTCCGTCCGTTGACGGGTGGCAGACAGGCGATCGTGCTGCTCAACCGCGGCGCGCGGCCGCAGTCCATCCGGCTCGACTGGTCGGCGTTGAACCTGCCGGGTTATCTGCCGCTGAGGTTGCGCGACCTCTGGCAGCACGAGGATCTGCCGATTGCGAAGGGCAGCCTGACGCTCCCCGTGCCACCCACATCGGTCAGGATGTTGCGGGAAACTCCGGCGCCGCCGCGCGGCTGAGGACGCCGCGCTTCGTGGCAAGTCGCGAACCCAAGACTCGCCGCACACCGCCCGGCAAAAAGGCGGATCAGCCGCTTCAGCCGTACGCCGACAAGCGCGCTTTCACGCGTACTCCGGAGCCGGGCCCGTCGGTCGTCGCAGGACGCGGCGGGCCGCTCCTCTTCGTCGTGCAGAAGCATGCCGCGCGGCGCCTGCACTATGATTTCCGGCTGGAGCTGGATGGCGTGCTCAAGTCGTGGGCGGTGCCCAAGGGGCCATCGCTCGATCCGCGCGAGAAGCGCATGGCAGTCGCCGTGGAGGATCATCCGTTCGACTACGCTTCCTTCGAGGGCGTGATTCCCGCAAAGGAGTACGGCGCAGGACGCGTCATCGTCTGGGACTGTGGGGTCTACTCACCCGACGAGGATCGCAAATACTCCTTCGGCGATCGTGCAGAAGCCGAGCAGCGGGTCCGCGCTGGAATCGAGCAGGGCAAGCTCAGTATCTTCCTGCGCGGTGAGAAGCTGAAAGGCTCCTTCGCGCTGGTGCGGACCGCCACCTCGGGACAATGGCTGCTGATCAAGCACAAGGACGCATTCGCGAGCGATCAGGACGTCGCCCTGCAGGACCGCTCCGTTCTCTCGGCTGTCTCGCTCGATGACCTCACGACCGGCGAGTCGCCGCCGAGGCTCGAGGCGGCTCGGCTGGTGACGAGCGGACCGGCCGAGGCGATGCCCGACACACTGGCTCCGATGCTCGCCATGACTTGGGACGCGGCGCGCTCGGATCCCGACTGGCTCGTCGAGCCCAAGTTGGATGGTTACCGCGTCATTGCCTTCGTCAACGGGAGAGCGGTGCGGCTGCAGTCCCGGCGCGGGATCGACCTCACGCCTCAGTTCCCGGAAATCGTCGCGGAGCTCGCCGCTTTCGGCGTGGATCGGATGATCCTCGACGGTGAGATCGTCGCGCTCGGACCGGACGGGCGGCCGTCATTCAACGCGCTGCAGAATCGAGCGCAACGGCGGGGTGAGAAGGATATCGCGGACGCGCAGCGACAGACGCCCGCGGTGCTGGTGTGCTTCGATCTGCTGCATTTCGCGGGCATCAATCTGCGGTCCGCTCCGTATGCCGCGCGGCGCCGCTACCTCTCGCAGTGCCTCTTGCCCGCCAGGCACATTCAACTCGTCCATGCCGGCAAGGACGCGGAGGCGCTGTATGCGGTGGCGATCGCGAGCGGCTACGAAGGCGTGGTCGCCAAGCGTCTCGACAGCATCTATCAGCCGGGGCAGCGGGTGCCCACCTGGCGCAAGGTGCGGCCGGTCCGCTCGGCGGAATTCGTCATCGGCGGATGCACGAAGGGGAAGGGCGCCCGCGAGCTCCTGGGCGCGTTGCTTCTCGGATACTGGAAGAACGGGTTGCTCGAGTACGCCGGCCACGTCGGCTCGGGACTGGATGAGGCCGCCGTCGCACAGTTGACACGGCGCACGCGGGAGCTGACACGCAAGAGCTCGCCATTCGCCGAGAAGCCGCCGATCCATCGACCGACGACGTGGCTCGAGCCCCGGCTCGTTGCGGAAGTCAACTTCAGCGACTGGACTCCGGCGGGCCTGTTGCGTGCGCCGGTGTTTGCGCGGCTCAGGGATGACATTCCACCGGAGGCGATCGGCAGGCCCGAGGAGACGGAGTCGGCTGGCGGCGCGTCGCAGGAGGCGGCTTCGTCGCAGACGGCCTCGTCGAGACGTGCTTCGCGGAAGGGGACGTCATCGAAGGTCACCTCATCGAAGGCAATATCGCCGAGCGCTTTGTCGAAAGCCACGTCGTTCAAAGCGACAGGTGATGGCGTCGACGGCGTGTTGCAACAATTGGCCGGGACCGGGGCGCGCCTCGATCTGGCCGTCGAGGGCGCGCGCGTTCGGCTCACGAATCTCGACCGCGTCTATTGGCCCGCCGCGGGCTCCGCTCCGGCAGTCACCAAGCGAGACTTCATCCGCTACCTGGCCGCGGTATCGCGCTTCATGCTGCCGCACCTGCAGGACCGGCCGCTCACCATGATCCGCATGCCCGAGGGCATTGGCGGGGAGCGTTTCTATCAGAAACACTGGGAGCAGGAGTTGCCGCAGTACGTGGAGACGATTCCCATCTTCACCGACCACCGCGGCGCGAACGAGCGCTACATCCTGGTCAACAACCTGCCGACGCTCCTCTGGCTGGGTCAGAGCGGCACGCTGGAGTTTCATGTCTGGCACTCGCGGGCCGACATCGCCGGGGATGGGGAAGGTCTGGGCAGCGATTACGCCAGCTCCCGTGAGGCCCTCGAGCACTCCGCGCTCAACTACCCCGACTTCCTGGTCTTCGACATCGACCCCTATATCTACTCCGGCAAGGAGCCGCAGGGGGCGGAGCCGGAGCTCAATGAGAAGGGCTTCGCGGCGGGAAAGAAGGTCGCCTTCTGGCTGCGCGCGCTGCTGCAGGAGATGGGGCTGCGGGCAATCGTGAAGACTTCCGGGAAGACCGGCCTGCACGTGTTCGTGCCCATCGTCCGGACGGTGACCTTCGATACCGTGAGAGATATCTGTGAGAGGGTGGGCACGCACGTCCTCAAGGCCCATCCGAAGGAGGTCACCCTGGAGTGGTCGGTCGGCAAGCGCACCGGCAAGATTTTCATCGACTACAACATGAACGTGCGCGGCAAGACCTTGGCCGCCGCCTACTCCCCCCGCGGCAGCCCCGGGGCACCCATCTCCATGCCTCTGACCTGGGACGAGCTCGAAAGGGCGGAACCCGAGGATTTCACCATTGGAAGCGTGATACCCCGCTTGGAAAAGGCAGGCGACCGGTGGCATGATTGGGGTTCGACCAAGCAGAATCTGGCACGAATCTTGAGGTCTGCCCCCCGGTAGGCGGGCGGCAGCCCCGGAGGCAATCATGGCCGCAAGGTCGATTGGATCGCTCACCATCTCGTTCGGGCTCGTCGCGATACCCGTGAAGCTCTACAGCGCGACGCAGTCGGGGAACGCCATTTCCTTCAACCTGCTGCACAAAGGGTGCGGCTCGCGTCTGCGCCAGCAGTACGTATGCCTCAAGGATGGCTCCATCGTGGAGCGGGAGAACATGGTGAAGGGATATGAGTTCGCCAAGGACCAGTACGTCACCTTCGAGCCGGACGAGATCAAGGCCATGGAGGAGGCCGGCACCCACGCGATCGACATCTCGGAGTTCGTCCCCATCGAGTCGGTCGATCCGGTCTACTTCGACAAGACTTACTATCTCGCCCCCGACAAAGGCGGCGCCAAGCCCTATGCGCTCCTGACGGAGGCGCTCAAGCAGGCGAAGCGTTGCGCGATCGGCCACTGGGCGGCGCGCGGCAAGGCCTACCTGGTGATGCTGCGGCCGGTCGGTGACAGGCTGACCATGCAACAGCTGCACTTTGCGGCCGACGTGCGGCCGGCCAGCGAGATCGAGGTGCCGCCGCAGGATGTGAAGCCCGCGGAGCTCACCCTCGCGCAGCAGCTCATCAACCAACAGACCAACGAGAAGTTCGAGCCGACGGCGTACACCGATGATCTGCGGGCTCGCATCCAGGCGGCGATCGACAAGAAGGTCGAAGGCCACCAGATCTCCGTGTCCGACTTCCCGAGCGAAGGCGGCGGGAAGGTGATCGACCTGATGGAGGCGCTGCGCGCCAGCCTGGAGAAGGCCGACGCGGCGCGGGCGTCGACCGCCAAGTTGGGTCCGCGCAGGGCGCCCAAGCGCGCCGAGCAGCAGCCGCAGCCCGCGCAGCAGCCGCAGCAGCCGGCCAAGCCCGCGCGCAAAGCGGGCAAGCGCTAGCGCCGGGAGCTCCCGGCGCGCTTGCACCTGCAGGAGCGGGTCTCAGACATGCACCGCTACAGCATGCGGGACGTCGAGCGGGTCCTGCAGCTGCCGCGCAGCACGCTGCAAGGGCTGGTCAGGCTCGGCTTCGTCCACCCCAGCCGGGGTCCGCGGCGCCAGTATCTCTTCTCGTTTCAGGACCTCATCATCCTGCGCGCCGCCCGTGCGCTCATGCAGGCCAACATCTCACGCCGGAGGATCCGCAGCTCCCTCGGACAGCTTCGCGATCGCCTGCCCGAGGCGGTGCCGCTGTCGGGTCTCGCCATTTGCGCGGTGGGTGACCGGGTCGTCGTGCGCGAGGGCGCGAATCACTGGCAGGCCGACGACGGGCAGTACCTGCTTGGGTTCGAAGTCAGCATGCAGAATGGAATCCTGCGGATGATCGAGCGCAAGCGAAGCGCAGGCTCTGCGGCGCATGCGGATGGTGAAAGCGAAACAGAAACCGATGCCGGTGGCAGTGCGGGGGCGGGGAGTGGCGCCAGAGGGGCGACTGCGGCAGCGGACGACCTTCGCGGCGTGGATTGGTTCGCCGAGGGCCTGCAGCTCGAGAGCACGGACCCGGCCGCGGCGCTTGCCGCCTACTGTCGCGCGGCGGAAAGCGATCCCGACAATTCGGCGGCCTGGATCAACTGGGGCAGACTGCTGCACGAGAGAGGAGACGCGCGTGCGGCGGAGAAGGTGTATCGCCGGGCGCTCGAGCACTGCGGAGCGGATGCGCTGCTGCTCTTCAATCTGGGGGTGGCGCTGGAGGATCTGGGCGAGAAGCAGGCGGCTCTGGCGGCCTATCACTCCGCGATCGAGGAGGACCCCAACCTGGCCGATGGCCATTACAACTTGGCCCGGTTGTACGAATCGGCGGGGAAGACCCAGCATGCCATCCGCCATCTCGGCCAATACCGCCGTCTCGTGACGCGGAACGAGCATTGAGCCGGGGAGGCGTACGCAGTGGCCATCTGGGTCGGAACGTCCGGATACAACTACCCCGAGTGGCGGGGCAGCTTCTATCCCGAGAAGTTCGCGACGGCGAAGATGCTCCCGTACTACGCGGAGCGCCTCGCCACCGTCGAGATCAACTACACCTTCTACCGCTCCCCCAAGCCGGACATCCTCGCCGGCTGGAGCCGCCAGACACCCCCAGGCTTCAGATTCACCCTGAAGGCGCCGAAGCGGATCACGCACGACGCACGTCTGCGGGACTGCGCGGAGTCGTTGAAGTACTTTCTGGACACGGCGGGCACCCTCGGGCCGAAACTCGGCATGCTGCTCTTTCAGTTGCCGCCGTTCTTCAGAAAGGACCTGGCGGTGTTCGACACTTTTCTCGAGGCCTTTCCGCCCGACACTCGCGCCGCGTTCGAGTTCCGGCATTCTTCCTGGCTCAGCGAGGAGGTATTCGAGCGACTCAGAGCCCGGAACCTGACGCTCTGCATCGCCGACAGCGAGAAGTCCTCCACCCCCGTGGAGGTCACGGCGGATCACGGTTACTTCAGGCTGCGCGACGAGGGTTACACGGCCGCCGACGTAGAGCAGTGGGCGCGCACGATCCGCGAGAAAACTGCAAATTGCCGCGAAGTATACGTCTACTTCAAACACGAAGAGGCCGGCAAGGGACCGCAGTTCGCCCGCTGGCTTCTGGATGCCCTGGGCGGCGCCGCCGTGGACGTCACGCGCGGGGAGTCACGATCTCCAGCGCCGTCTGGATGAATGCCGCCACTTTCGGCAGTCCGTACTTGCGGCCGACGTATACGAAGTAAAAAACCGCTCGCTCCTTGGGCCGCCATTGCGGGAGGGCCGCGACGAGAGTGCCGGCTTGCAGGGCATCCTCCGCCACGAAGTCGGGTAGCCAGGCGATGCCCTCTCCCAGCAGCAACAGGGCCTTGATCGTCTCGAAGTCATCGGCCCGGATCCGGCCGGTGCTCGCGACCTCGATGTCCGATTTCCCGTTTGTGAGAATCACCGCTCCCCGCGGGCGAAACTCCACGAACGTCGCCTTCTTCAGATCACGCGGATGGGTGGGAGTGCCAAGCCGCTGCAGGTAAGCCGGGGAGGTCCAGAGATGAGTGCCCATTTCGAAGAAGCGGCGGGCGACCAGTGAAGAGTCTTTCAACACCTGTGAGGGGCGGATTGCGAGATCGATGCCTTCTGCCACCAGGTCGACTATGCGATTCGTCACCAGGAGCTCGACGCCGACGTCCGGATATCGGGCCGCATACGCATTGACGATCCGCGGCAGGAGTGTATGTCCGAGGTCCACGGGAGCCGTCACCTTGAGAACGCCGGAGGGCTTGCCCGCGGCGGACTGAAGCGCTGCTTCCGCGGTCTCGACCTCACGGATGGCTTGGGCACAGTGCCGGAAATATTCCTCGCCGGCTTCGGTTACGCGGACCCTGCGGGTCGTCCGGTAGAGGAGGCTGAGCCCCAGGCTTTTCTCGAGATGCGCGACTTTGGCGCTGACGGTGGCCTTCGGCATTCCCATGCGTCTCGCCGCAGCCGAAAAGCTGCCGGCTTCCACGACCCGGACGAACACGGCAATGGCATTGAGATCCATAATTGTCTACTGTAATGGACAGTAATTCCAGATTTTACCGTCTAGTGGACGAAGACGCGAGCGCCTAGAGTCTTCTCCCGTACCGCAACCCTTTCTTCGAGGAGCCGAAACATGAGCACTTCCGTGAGCCCCGCCGTCCGCAGCCGGGCATCGATCGACACCACTGCCTTCGGCAAGTACTTCGAGCTCGGCGGGCGCGTTCTGCTCGCCTCGCTCTTTCTTCTCTCCGGGTTGACTAAGATGTCGGCCTATGCTGCCACCGCCGGCTACATGACTGCCATGGGCATATCGCCCGTTCTGCTGCCGCTCGTCATCGCGACCGAGGTGCTGGGCTCGCTGGCCGTCATCGTCGGCTGGAATACCCGCATCGCGGCCTTTCTGCTCGCCGGTTTCACGCTGATCGCGGGCGTGATCTTCCACAACAACTTCGCCGACCAGATTCAGACGATCATGTTCCTCAAGGATGTCTCCATCGCCGGGGCATTCCTGATGCTGGTCGCCAACGGCGCCGGTCCGCTGAGTCTGGATCACCGCCGCGCGCGCTGAGTCGCGGCACGGAGGTAACGGTCATGAGCGCAAGGTTTCCCACTTTCTATCTGACCCACGGGGGCGGCCCCTGGCCGTACATGACCGGAGAGAGGCGCCGCTCCCACAGCAAGCTGGAGGAATCTCTGCGGAACCTGCCGCATGAGCTGCCGGGGAAGCCGGAAGCGATTCTCGTCGTCTCCGGTCACTGGGAAGACAGTGGCTTCGCCGTCATGGCCGGCGCGACACCGCCGATGATCCATGACTACGGCGGCTTTCCGGAGGAGTTGTATCGGATCCGGTATCCGGCGCCCGGCTCACCTTCGCTGGCGCTGCGGGCGCATACGCTCATCCAACAGGCGGGCTTAACAACGCGCCTGGATGGCGAGCGAGGCTTCGATCACGGGACGTATTCGGTTCTGGCGGTGACTCATCCGCAGGCGGAAGTTCCGGTCTTCCAGGTCTCGATCCGGGCCGACTACGATCCGGAGCTCCACATGCGGCTCGGCCGGGCGCTGGCTCCGCTCAGGGACGAAGGCGTTCTCATCATCGGCAGCGGCAGCAGCTATCACAACCTCAGTCGCTTCTTCGGCCCCAGAGGTCGGAATGAAGACTCGGCGAAATTCGATACATGGCTCCGGGAGACACTCGTGGAGTCTGGGCCGGCACTACGGTCCGAGCGTCTGCTCGAGTGGGAACGCGCGCCGGCGGCACGGGAGGCCCATCCGCAGGAGGACCACCTCGTGCCACTTCATGTCGTCGCAGGAGCGGCCGAGGAGGACCCGGGACGGATCGTCTATCACCAGGAGGATTTCCTCGGCAGGATCGTGCTATCCAGCTACCGCTTTGGATAGCGGACGAGTGGCAGTCCCGGGATGATCGCGCATCGACTCAGGGGCCTCAGGCCTTCCGTCCAAAGAGGTGGCGGAAGAAGACGACTACCCAGTGCCAGAATCCGGACTGCCGCGAAACGGCAGCCGGCGGCGGTGCCGTGACCTCGATGGTTGCGCTGGCGCGTGCGGCGAGCTGCCCGGCGAAAGCCTCGAAGAACTTGTCGGCCGTGGCGGCGGCGGCGGCATCGATCAGGCGGCCGCCGATCTGCGCGAGCTTTCCTCCCACCTGCGATTTGGCCGAGTAAGCGAGCTTCGTCTGGTTCGAGGAAACCTCCTGCAACTCGATCAGCGCCTCGCCGCGCGCGAATCCGGCCTGGCCGCTCTGGCCGTCGAAGAGCAGCCGATATCGCGAGGGAGCCTCGATGTCGGCGAGGGAGAGCTTGCCTTTGAACCGCGCTCTCACCGGTCCCACGGCGGCGGTCATGGCCGCGTCATAGGAGTGCTCGCCGGTCGCGATCAGGCTCTCGCAGCCCGGGACGCATCGGCGCAGGATTTCAGGGTCGTTGAGCATCGACCAGACCGTGGCACGATCGGCCGGTAGTATCCGCTCGCCTTTCATATCCATCGGTCGCCCTCCCGGGATGCCTCCAGAGCCAGCAACAGCCGCTGCAACGATTCGATGTTGTGTACAGGCAGCATCTCGTCCACGTGTGGAAGCAGGGCTCGCACACCGCGCGCTTTTGGCGCGAACGCGTCATAACGAAGGAGCGGGTTGAGCCAGAGGATTCGCCTGCAGGAGCGCTCGAGCCGCCCGGCCTGCTCGGACAGAGTCTCGGTTTCCGCAAGCTCGAGTCCATCGGTCACCAGGAGCACGGTCGCGCCGGCCAACGGGACGCGCCGCGCCCATTCCTGGTTGAATCTCGTCAGGCAGAGAGCGATTCGCGTGCCGCCCGACCAGTCCGCCACCGCCTCCGTGACGCGTCCCAGGGCCACATCGGGGTCGCAACGCCGCAGGAGCAGCGTGATGTTCGTGAGCCTGGTCGCGAATACGAATGCATTCACGCGCAGGTCCGCCGCGCGCGGCCCGTTCATGAGCGCATGAGTGAAGTACAGGAACATCCGCGAATAGCGCGACATCGAGCCCGAGATGTCGATGATGACGCAGAGCGGCTCGAGTTGCCGCCGCGAGCTGCGGCGCGGGAGCTGCGCAAGATCGCCGCCGCGGCGGCCTGAGTCCCGCAACAGCTGTCGGAGGGCGAGCCGCTGGCCCGCTTTCGATGCTGATTGGCGCCGCGTGCGTTGCCGCGCAAGGAGCGGTTCGAGAGCGGTGATGACGCGCTGCGCGGCGCGGGACTCTTCCGAAGTCATCGAATCGAAGTCCATCCTGAACAGGCGCTCGCGGTCCGACCAGCTCGGCCGGATCTGCGATACCGCCCGCCCCGGCGGTCCGCTCGACTGCGGCATGGAGCGTCCGGAGTCGAGCAGTGCATCGAGCAGCCGGCGGCTCACGGTTGTCGGGCGCAGCTCGCCGCGCGGCTCGCCAGGCGGGATCGTCCGGATGACCTCACCCAGAAGGTGCGGATCGCGCCAGAACACATGGAAAGCCTGATCGAAAAGCGGCCGATGCTCCAGCCGGCTGGTGAGGCACGCCTGTAGAACGTCATGCAGTTGACTGCGCCCACCGATGCCGGTGATTTCGAGTGCCTGGAGGGCGAGCAGAGCCCGGTCGGTACCGACGGGCAGGCCCGCTTTGCGCAATACCCGGGCGAAATGCACGACATTGTCGGCGAGGCGGCCGGCGTTCGCATCCCGCCCGATGGGTTCCGGGATTGGGAGCACGTCAGTCCTGCCCGACGGCGGCGGCCGTCGCCCCGCCGATTCTTTCGAGGATCCTCGCGGTCTCGGAACCCCTGATGCGCGCGATATCGTCCTGGTGCTTCAGGAGGACGCCGAGCGTGTCATCGATGGTCTGCTGGTCGAGCGCCGTGCGATCGAGCGCGAGCAGCGCGCGCCCCCATTCGATCGTTTCCGAGAGGCCCGGAATCTTGTAGAGATCGATGCTGCGCAGGTCGTGAACGAACTCGACAATCTGCCGCGCCAGGGCTTCCTTCACGTGGGGCACGCGCAGCCGGACGATCTCGAGCTCACGCGCCGCCTCCGGGTAATCGACCCAGTGGTAGATGCACCGGCGCTTCACGGCGTCATGGATCTCACGCGTCCGGTTGGATGTGATGATGACGATCGGCGCACGCTCCGCCCGGATCGTATTCAGCTCCGGAATGGTGATCTGGAATTCCGCCAAAACCTCGAGCAGATAGGCTTCGAAGGGCTCATCGGCGCGATCCAGCTCATCGATCAACAACACCGGGCGCACCGGCTGCGGCAGCAAGGAGCGCAGCAGGGGGCGCGCAATGAGAAAGCGCTCGGAGAAGAGACTCGCCGCCATGTGCTCGCGCGACTCATGCGCAGCTTCGCCGAGGCGGATCTCGAGCATCTGACGTGCGTAGTTCCATTCGTAAGCCGCCAGGTTCACGTCGAGTCCCTCATAACATTGCAGGCGTATCAGCTCCGCGGCGAGGCTGCGCGCGAGCGCTTTGGCGATCTCCGTCTTGCCTGTGCCGGGCTCTCCCTCGAGAAAAAGCGGACGCTCGAGCTTCAGCGCCAGGAAAACGGCGGTGGCAAGCCGGCGGTCGGCGACATAGTCCTGCGCCAGCAGCCGCGCGTCCGTCTCCTCGATGGATTCCGGCAGGCGCGGTGCGGTCGTCACGGTGCGTGGCTGCGGCTGCGGCTAGGCCAGGGCGCGTCGCGCGAGTACCGGAATGAGATGGGCCCGATACGCAGCGCTCGCATGGATGTCCTCGTTGAGGCCATCGGAAGAAATCGTGATCCCATCGCAGGACTGTGCAGCGAATCGCCGTGTGAGGGCCTCCTCCAGGGCCTTGACCCTGAAGACACACGGGCCGGCTCCCGTTACAGCCACCCGAACGCCCGTCAGGGTTTGTGCGACGAACACGCCGACGAGGGCGAAGCGGGAGGCGGGCTGTTGAAATTTCACGTAGGCCGCGCTTCGCGGCAGCGGAAATTCCACCGCGGTGATGAGCTCACCGGGGCTCAGAGCCGTCTCGAACAAACCCTTGAAGAAGTCATCCGCGGCGATGGCGCGCCTGTCGGTGCGGAGGGTCGCGTTCAGCGCCAGCACCGCGGCCGGGTAGTCCGCCGCGGGATCGCTGTTGGCCAGCGAGCCGCCGAGGGTCCCGCGGTTGCGGACCTGCGGGTCGCCGATGCCCGCGGCGAGTCCTGCCAGCGCGGGAAGCAACTCGGTGAGCTCACGGGACTCGGCGACCGCGGCATGGGTCGTCATCGCGCCAAGGGTGATGGACTTGCGGTCCGCGCGGATTCCCCGCAGCTCGCCGAGGGCGCCGAGATCGATGAACGCGGTCGGCGCGAGCAGCCCGAGCTTCATCGAAGGCAGGAGGGATTGGCCGCCAGCGAGGAGCCTGGCATCGGGCTCGCCCTGTGCGAGCTGCGCCGCCTCGGCGACGGAGGACGGACGGTGGTAGGCGATGGCGCTCATCGCTTGCTCCTCGCAATGGCTTCCCACACTCGATGAGGCGTGGCAGGCATGTCGATCTGCGTCACCCCGAGAGGCGCCAGCGCGTCGAGCACGGCGTTGATGACTGCCGGCGGCGAGCCGATCGCACCGGCTTCCCCGCAGCCCTTGACCCCAAGCGGGTTGTGGGTGCAGGGCGTCCCCGGGGAGAGCTCGATGTCGAGACCCGGCAGATCATCCGCGCGCGGCACGGCGTAGTCGGTGAAGCTTCCGGTCAGCAGTTGCCCGTCCTCGTTGTAGCAACAGCCCTCGAGCAGCGCCTGCCCGATGCCCTGGGCGATGCCACCCTGGACCTGGCCTTCGACGATCATCGGATTGATGACGTTGCCGAAGTCGTCACTGGCGCTGAAGCGGTCCACCCGGACCTTGCCGGTCTCGGGATCCACCTCCACCTCGCACACGTACGAGCCGGCCGGGTAGGTGAAGTTGGTCGGGTCGTAGAATGCGTTCTCGTTGAGCCCGGGCTCGAGCTTGTCGAGGGGATAGTTGTGCGGCACGTAAGCGGTGAGGGCGATCTCGGCGAAGGTCTTCTTGCGGTCGGTCCCCGCGATCCGGAACTCGCCGTTCTCGAACTCGACATCGGCGTCGCTCGCCTCGAGCAGGTGCGCGGCGATCTTCCTGCCCTTCGAGATGATCTTGTCCACGGCCTTGACGATCGCCGAGCCGCCGACCGCCAGGGACCGCGAGCCGTAGGTTCCCATGCCGAAGAGCACTTTGCCCGTGTCCCCGTGCTGGATGTCGACATCCTCCAGCGAGATGCCGAGGCGATCCGCAACGACCTGGGCGAACGTCGTCTCATGTCCCTGGCCATGGCTGTGTGAGCCGGTGAACACGGTCACCTTGCCGGTGGGGTGGACGCGCACTTCGCCGGCCTCGAACAACCCCGCGCGGGCGCCGAGCGCCCCGGCGATGTTGGATGGCGCGAGACCGCACGCCTCGATGTAGCAGGAATAGCCGATTCCTCGCAAGAGTCCCTTCGCGGCGCTCGCCTGCTTGCGTGCCGGGTAGCCGGCGACATCGGCGAGATCGAGCACGCGGTTCAGTGTCGCCTCGTAATCGCCGGTGTCGTAGGTCAGTCCCACGGGCGTCGCATGCGGGAACTTGCGGATGAAGTTGCGCCGGCGCAGCGCCACCGGATCGATGCCGAGCTCGCGTGCGGCCAGCTCGACGATGCGTTCGAGAAGGTAGGTGGCCTCGGGCCGGCCGGCGCCGCGATACGCGTCCACCGGCGCCGTATTGGTGAAGACGGCCTGCACGGTGCAGTGTATCTGGGGTGTGGCATATTGGCCGGCAAGGAGGGTCGCGTAGAGGATCGTCGGAATGGAGGATGCGAACGTCGAGAGATACGCGCCCATGTTTGCGGTCGTCCGCACTCGCAGGGCGAGGAAGTGCCCCTGCGCATCCAGCGCGAGCTCCGCGGTCGTGACATGATCGCGCCCGTGCGCGTCGGTGAGGAAGGACTCGCTGCGCTCGGCCGTCCACTTGATGGGCCGGCCCACCCGCCTGCTCGCCCAGACGAGGGCCGTCTCCTCGGCGTAGAGATAGATCTTCGAGCCGAACCCGCCGCCCACGTCGGGCGCGATGACCCTCATCTTGTGCTCCGGCAGGCCGAGCACGAACGCGGTCATCAGGAGCCGCTCGACGTGCGGATTCTGACTCGTGACATACAGGGTGTACGAATCGTCGGCCGCGGAATAGCGGGCGTTGGCGGCACGCGGCTCGATGGCGTTTGGAATCAGCCGGTTGTTGATCAGATCGAGCCGGGTGACGTGCGCCGCCTGGGCGAATGCCGCCGTCACGGCGCTCTCGTCGCCGATCTCCCAGGTATAACAGACGTTGTCGGGCGCCAAGTCGTGGACGCAGGTACTGTTGCGCGCGGCGGAAGCCGTGTCGACCACGGCGGGCAGGACATCGTAGTCGACATCTATCAGGGCCGCCGCAGCCTTGGCCTGTGCAGCCGTTTCCGCGACCACGAGAGCGATCTGCTCGCCGACGTATCGCACTTTGCCTTCGGCCAGCACCGGGTGCTTCGGCTCCTTCATCGGACTGCCGTCGATCGACTTGATGAGCCAGCCGCAGGGCAGGCCGCCGATGCCTGCGAGATCCTCGGCGGTGTATACCGCGAGAACTCCCGGCGCGCCGCGCGCCCCGCCGATATCGATCGAGCGTAGCCGCGCGTGCGCGTGGGGGCTGCGCAGAAAATAGCCGTGACTCTGTCCGGGAAGCACGATGTCATCCGTGTACTGTCCTACGCCCGTGAGGAAGCGATAGTCCTCCTTGCGCTCCACCGATCGCCCGATCAGGGGTGCTCGCACGGCGCTCATGACGCTTGCCCTCCGTCCATCGTCTTCGCGGCCATCACGACCGCCTTCACGATGTTCTGGTAGCCAGTGCAGCGGCAGAGGTTCCCCTCCAGGCCATGGCGGATTTCCTCTTCGGTCGCGTGCGGGTGGTGCAGGACCAGATCGATTGCGCTCATGACCATGCCCGCGGTGCAAAATCCGCACTGCAGCCCGTGACAGGCCTTGAAGGCCGCCTGCATGGGGTGGAGTGAGCCATCGCGCGGGGCGATGCCTTCGATGGTGGTGATGTCCTGGCCCGCGAGCTGCGCTGCGAGCACGTTGCAGCTCTTCACGGCGCGTCCGCCCACGTGCACCGTGCAGGCGCCGCAACTCGCGGTGTCGCAACCGACGTGCGTCCCTGTCAGGCGCAGGTGTTCGCGGAGGAACGTCGATAGCAGCGTATCCGCGTCGACCTTGGTGGCGACGGATTTCCCGTTGATAATCATCTCGATCGGCACGGCCATGCGACGTCTCCTCGAGCTGACGTGGCGAGATTGTATAGCGGAAACGCGCGGCACCGCCAAGCGACGGGCAGGGTGACGCGCCCGGCGACGGCTGTGCCGAAGGTGGAACGGGCTACGGGCTGCCTCAGGTCCGTCAGCCCGGCCGCATCAGCCTCCGGAGTGACCGGCCGTCTTCAGCCGGCGGCCAGCTTCGCCGCGATGCGCGCCACGTGCTCGCCCTGAAAGCGGCACATCTCGAGTTCCAGCGCGGTCGGCATGCGCAGCTCGGGGCCAGCGCCGGTCACGCAGCTTGCGCCGTAGGGACCACCCCCGGTGACTTCCCGCAGCGTCGTCAGGTCCTTGAACGTGTAAGGCAACCCGACGATGACCATGCCGTGATGCAGTAGTGTCAGATGGAAGGAAGTCAGCGTCGTTTCCTGGCCCCCGTGTTGGCTCGCGGTGGCGCAGAAGACGCTGCCTACTTTTCCCACGAGCGCCCCGCGGGTCCACAGCGGGCCTGTCTGGTCGAGGAAGTTGCGCATCTGCGCCGCCATGTTGCCGAAGCGGGTCGGGGTGCCGAAGAGGATCGCATCGTAGTGCTCCAGCTCCGCTGGATCCGCGACGGGGGCGGCCTGGTCGAGACGAAAGCCCGACGCTCTGCAGACTTCGATCGGCACCAGCTCGGGTACTCGTTTGACCTCGACCGTGGCGCCTGCGACCTTGCGCGCCCCCTCGGCCTGGGCCTGCGCCATGACCTCGAGATGGCCGTAGCTGCTGTAGTAGACGACGAGGACTTTCGGCATGAGTGTTCTCCTAGCGGCGCGAGCCGGCGTGGTGCCCGAGGAATGCCCGCAGCACCGCGTTGTACGAGAGCGGATTGTCGAGACTGGGAATGTGCCGGGCGGCGCTGATGACGCTGCGCTGCGCGGCGGGAAGTGCTTGGGCCAGCGCATCCGCTGCCCGCACTCGCGCCGGCAGATCGTGCTCGCCGGTGAGAATCAGGGCGGGAGTCGTCAACGACGCGCTGGCCGCCCGGTCCCAATGATCCTCGGCTGCCGGCAGCTCGTGCAGCAGATCCCTGCCGCTGTAGCGAGCGGTCAGTTGCCCGAGGAGCGCCCGCGCCCGTGGGGAGCGGGTTTCCAACTGCATGAGGGGATGGCCCGCCCAGCGCTGGCGGAAGGTCGCGATGTCCCCGGCGGCGATGAGCTCGCGATATTCGCCCAGGGGCACGTCCTCGCCGCCAGCGGCTGAATCGTCGGCGAGATCTCGCGGCGGTCCGTCGAGAACGACGCAGGACAGCCGCTCGGGCGCGATGCGGCACAGATGCAGGGCGACGCGCGCACCCTGCGACATCCCGATACAGGCGAGCCGATCGAGTCTGAGCTCGTCGCAGAGGGCGAGTGCATCCTGCACGTCGGCGGCGAGGGACGCGCGGCCCGATGACAGGCCGAAGCCGCGCCGGTCGAACCTGACGAGGCGGAACGAGCCGCCGAGCTCGGCCACCTGCGGCTCCCACATCTCGAGATCGAGCGTCCAGCCGTGCACGAGCAACACGGCCGGCCCACAACCCTGGTCACGGTAGCGCAGGAGGGCGCCCGTGACCGGGAAGTAAAGATCCGAGGTGGCCGATGGCGGCGGCATCCAGTGAATTCGAATAGCGAAAGAGTTTTCGCTCTGAGGTTAGAGGCGAGACGGGTGGACCGTCAAGTGACGATCCCGACCGGATCCGCGCTCAGACTTGCGCGCTCAGGGAGAGCCCGGGGATCGCCCGCAGATCGGCGGAGATGCGGCGGCTCAACTGGCGCAGCATGCCGAGGCGGTCGCGGACGAGCCTGGCCCGGGTGGTCTTGCCGGAGTGGCTCGATGTGTTGAGTGCGGCCACGACTCTGCCGGAGTGATCCAAAACCGGTACGGCGAGCGCGACGACCCCATACGCGAGCTCGTCGGCGACCGCCGCGTAGCCGGATCGGCGGCACTCGTCGATGAGCGTGCGCAGCTGCGCTGGATCGCAGACAGTCCGATCGGTCAGTGCTTCGAGTCGCGCGTTGTCGAAATAATGCTGCAGGCGCTCCGGGCTGAGGCCCGCGAGCAGAACGCGGCCCATCGATGTTGCGTGCGCCGGAAAACGGCTGCCGACGTGCGCCTCGAGCCGAAGCAGGGTCCGTACCGAAGCGCGCGCGACATAAACGATATCGCTGCCGTCGAGCACGCACATCGCCGCCGAATCGCCCGTCTTGCGCGCGAGCTCCTCGAGGTGAGTCTTGGTGAGGTGCTCGATGTCCATCGATTCGAGATATGCGGCACCGAGCTCGAGGACCTTCGGGCGCAGGAGGAAGCTGCGCCCGTGACGCGTGATGTACCCGAGATCCTCCAGAGTCAGCAGGCACCGCCGCGCCGTCGCGGCGGGGATGGCCGCGCTGCGCGCGATGTCGCTCAGGGTGGGAGCGGGATGCTCCCGTGTAAAGGCGCGAATGACGGCGATGCCTTTCGCGAGACCGCCCATCGCTTCGCGACGGCTTTGAGAAAGCTTGCGTGCAGCCATGAGCCCACAGTCTATTTCGGTATGCGAAAGGGCGGAAGGGGTACGCGCGGTGGGGCTTGACGGACAAAGAGCGGCGGTTCACGATCGATTCGTATAACGAAGAGATTTTCGCTATACGAAAATGAAGATCGGCCCTCCTTCGCAACACGCTACCGCCATCTGCGGCGCCACCGACGAGGCGATCTGGGTCCGCGGGCGCGACCTCGCCGCGGAGCTCGTGGGCAAGATCGGCTTCACCGACTACTTCTGGCTGCTCGTCACCGGCGCGAGCCCCACGCCGGCCCAGAGCCGCGTTCTCGATGCGACACTCGTCGCCATCGCCGAGCACGGACTGGTGCCGAGCGTGCAGACGAGCCGCATGACACTCGCAGCCGCGCCGGAGGCGCTGCAGGGAGCTGTCGCGGCGGGTTTGCTCGGCTGCGGCTCGGTGATCCTCGGATCGGCGGAGGCGGCGGGGCGCTTCTTCGCGGAAATCGCGCGCCGGATCGGCGCGGGTCAGGGCGCCGAGGCAGCCGCTTCCTCCGTCGTGCGCGAATATCGCTCCGAGCGGCGTGCGATCCCGGGATACGGACACCCTCTGCACAAGCGTTCCGATCCGCGCGCCGAGCGGCTCCTTGCCATCGCGCAGGAGGTTGGAGCGGCGGGCACGCACACGGACGTCGCGCGCACGGTCGAGAGAGTGCTGCCCGATCTTCTCGGCAAGCCGCTCAGCCTGAACGTTTCCGGCGCCATCCCGGCCGTGCTCCTCGATGCCGGCTACCCGCTGCTCGCGCTGAAAGGCGTGCCGCTCCTGGCACGCACGGCCGGCCTCATTGCGCACCTGCTCGAGGAGCAGGTCCGGCCGATCGGGTTCGCCATGTCCGATGCCGCCGCCCGGGCGATCCGTTACGACGGCGATGCGCCGCCCGGGTCCACGCCGAAGCCATGACCACCGTGACTCAACAGCGCACAGGCCTCAGCGGTGTCCTCGCCGGAATACGCGTGGTCGAGCAGGGCACGTTCATCACCGGCCCGTGCGCCGGAATGATGCTCGCCGATCTCGGCGCCGACGTCATCAAGGTGGAGAGCCCCGAGGGCGATCCCTACCGCAGCTACCAGGGCGGCCGGTATTCGCCGCACTTCCAGGCCTACAACCGCAACAAGCGCGGCATCGCGCTCGATCTGAAGCGCCCGGGCGACCGCGAGCTGTTCGAGGGTTTGGTCGGCGAAGCGGATGTTTTCATCCAGAACTTCAGGCCCGGCACCGCGGAGCGACTCGGCGCCGGCGCGGGGCAACTGCGTGCACTGAATCCGCGCCTCGTCTACTGCTCGATCAGTGGCTTCGGTCCGGACGGGCCCTATGCGGAACGTCCGAGCTACGACTCGGTGGCGCAGGCGCTCAGCGGCTTCCTTAGCGTCGTGGTTGACCCGCGGGACCCACAGTTTCTCGGGCCGGCACTCGCTGACGCCATCACGGGCATCTATGCCGCCGTCGGCGTCCTGGGTGCGTTGGTGCAACGCGGACGCACGGGCGAGGGCACGCTCGTCGAAGTGTCGATGCTGGAAGCGATGACGCACTTCGCAGTGGAGCCCTTCGCGGCCTACTTCGCACTGCGCACGGTGCCGCGCTCGGCGGATCGCCCCCGCCTGGCTCAGGCCTACATCCTACGGACCGCGGAGAGACGGATGATCGTCCTCCATCTCTCCTCACTCGAGAAGTTCTGGACCGGTCTCGTCGCGGCGCTCGATGACCCGCAGCTCGCCTGCGATCCGCGCTTCCATACGCGACAGGCGCGCATCGAGCACTACGAAGCGCTGCGCTCTGAGTTGATGACCCGGTTCGCGGCGAAGGACCTGGCGCATTGGACCGAGAGGCTCCGCCGCCACGATGTGCCGCATGCACCGATCAACGGCGTCGACGAAGTGGTCGCGGATCCTCAGGTGGGGCATCTCGGGCTCATCGTTCCCGTCGAGACCGCACATGGCGGCGAGCATGCCGTGCGCCCGCCGGTCAGATTCGGGGGCGAGCGCGCCACGAGCGTCCACGCGGCTCCTCTACTGGATGAACACGGTACCCAGATCCGTGAGGCATTGGGAAGCGGCATCAGATGGCCGGTCCGAGGGTGAAGGACCGGAACCCAATATCGAATCCATGACAGGGGGATATCAACGTGCGCACATCACATCTAGGGTGGTTAGCCGCGCTGAGCATGGCGCTCTCCCAGCTCATCGCCATCGTTCCGGCCCGGGCGCAGAGCGTCGCCAGCCTCCAGGAGGTGGTCGTGACGGCGCGCAAGCGTCCTGAGCTGTTCCGCGATCTGCCGATGACCGAGAGTGTGTTCACACCGCAAACCATTGCGTCCGCCAACATCACCAGCGCGCGCGACTTCATCGCGATGGTGCCGAACATGACGCTCGTCCAGACGCAGAACGTCGGGAACGCCTTCGTCACCATCCGCGGGATATCCCAGGCCCGCAACAGCGAGCCGTCGGTCGCCGTGATCGTCGACGGAGTGGAGCAGACGGACCCGGAGCAGCTCGCCCAGGACCTTTATAACATCCAGCAGATCGAGGTGTTGAAGGGGCCGCAGGGCGCCCTCTACGGCCGTGACGCCATCGGCGGGGCGATCATCATCACGACGACCCCTCCATCCGATCACCTGCAGGGCAGCGTCACGGCGGGGGTCGGGAACGGCCCGGCTGAGCGAGCCCGCGGTATCGTGAGCGGTCCACTCGACTCCGCCGGCACGCTGAAGTACAGCGCCGCCGTCAATTTCTACAACACGGATGGATACCTGGAGAACGTCTACCTCAACCGGAAAGCCGATCCGTACCGTGACTACTCCGGGAGGCTGCGGCTCCTGTGGGAGCCGGGCGGCCCCCTCACGGCGGATCTGCGCCTCTCCTACGATCGGGTGCAGACCACGGCGTACTACTACGTGATACCGCGCGATGACGAGGCAAACCCGTTCTCCAGCTTCACCACGCCGCCGAACGCGAACGACATCACCAGCCCGATCCAGGTCAACAACGAAGGCACGGACAACCGCGACATCATCGACATCCCGCTCAAGCTCGATTACCGCCCGGGATACGGCACGTTCACCTCGATCACGGACTACAATCAGACGAAGGAGATCGATACCGGCGATGCGTATGACTTCCGGCCGATCGGCACGTCGATCGCCTACACGGCCTTTTTCGCGGGGATTCCGCCGGCGCTCGGCGGGTCGCTCGATGAGAGTCAGAGCCAGTTCATCCGCGTGCGCTCGTGGAGCGAGGACCTGCGCTTCACCTCGCCGTCCAAGGAGCAGTTCACCTGGATCGCGGGGCTCTATTTCCTGCACAAGGAGCGCTTCATCTCGACGGACAATATCGTCGATCGCGGGCTCGGCGTCCCTGCCGTCTATGAGACGCCGCTCGTCGACCCGACCAATCCTTTCGCGACCAACACGAACGTCACCTTCCTCGCCGACGGCCAGAAGAGCAATGCCTGGGCGGCCTACGGCGATACCACCTACAAGCTCAGCGATCAGTGGGAGGTCGACGCGGCTCTGCGGTACGACCAGGACAAAGTCAGTGATACGACGCTGACCCCGCCGTACTTCCTCGCAATGGTGCTCGACCCGACGGCTTTTACCGGCGAGGTGCGCACGCAAACCTGGGGGGCCTGGCAGCCGAAGATCACCCTGCGTTACAAGCCGAGCGATGCCTGGACTGTGTATGCCGACTGGAGCCGCGGCTTCCGCAGCGGCGGATTCAATCAGACGGGTGTGGGATCTGTGGCGGCAGCGAGCGGAATCAAGGGCGTCAATGACGTCTTCAATGCGGAGATCGCCGATACCTACGAGCTCGGGGCCAAGGGAGACATGCTCGATCACCGGCTGAGCGTCGATGCGGACGTGTTCCACACCCACTCGGACAACGGTTATTTCTTCGTTTTCCTCGCTGCGAACTCCACCCAAAACCTCGGGAATCTGAATGCAACCTACAAGGGCGCCGAGATCCAGATCACGGCCTACCCGACGGACAAACTGCAGATCTACGCCGGCTACGGGTATACGGACAGCCGGATCACGAAGATGGCCGATCCCGCGGTCCTCGGGAACCAGGCGCCGCTCGTCTCGCGTGACACCGTGAATGCGGGCGCAATGTACGTGCAGCCCCTGCCGGCCGGGCTCAAGGGAACCGCGCGCCTGGACTTTCAGAACATCGGCCGCACCTGGTGGGACCCGCAGAACTCGACCTCGCGCGATCCGATTTCGCTGGTCAACCTCAACCTCAGCCTGCAGGGCGGTCCGTGGACGGTCACCGCCTGGTCGAAGAACCTCACCAATAAGATTTACAATGCGGAATTCTCTCCAGGAGGGTTCCTCTGGCGGGCCCTGCCGCGGCGCTACGGGCTCGATTTCGAGTATCGCTTCTGACTGGAGTTACCATGGCTACCCTCGCAAAGCTGCCTTCCCGCCTGCATCACAACGCCTATGTCACGCATGACCTCGAGGCCACGCGCAAGTTCTACGAGGAGGTGATCGGCCTGCCGCTGATGGCGACCTGGTGTGAGATCGATGAGCTCTTCGGCGCCGAGCGGGTCTACTGTCATCTCTTCTTCGGCATCGGCGACGGCGGGGCGCTCGCATTCTTCAAGTTCGCGAAACCGGAAGACGACAAGCAGTTTGGCCCGGAGATGCCTTTCACGCCGTTTCATCACATCGCGCTGAACGTCGACGGCGACACGCAGGCGGAGATCGAGAAGCGGTTGGCCGAAGCCGGCTACGTGCCGCCGCAGACTTTCGTGCTGGAGCACGGGTACTGCCGGTCGGTCTACGTGACCGATCCCAACGGGCTCATCCTGGAGTTCACCCACGATCATCCGCAGGCGGATGAGATCGCGCGGACACGGCGCGCCAGCGCGCACGCCGATCTCGCGCGCTGGCTGGCCGGCGATCACACCTCGAACAATACCTACCGGCCCGCGTAACGCTCCGGGGACCGCATGCAGCGCAGCACCGATCGCATCTTGACGACTCACGTCGGGAGCTTGCCGCGCACCCAGGCGGTGACGGACGTGCTGTTTGCTAGGGCCGCCGGTCGTCCGGACGAGCCGGGGGCGGATGACACCATAGCAAACGCTGTAAAGGAGGTCGTGAAGCGCCAGGTGGATGTCGGCATCGACATCGTGAGCGACGGCGAGATGAGCAAGATCAGCTACGCCACTTACGTGTCGGAGCGGTTGGCGGGTTTCGATGGCGACACGCCCCGCGAGCCGGGGCAGGATCTGGTCGAGTTCCCGGGGCTACTGAAGAAGCTCGCCGAAAGAGGCGCGACGGCCAAGTACCGCAGGCCGCGCTGCGTGGGGCCCGTGCGGGTGAAGGACACGCGGCCGCTGGCAACCGATCTCGAGAACCTGAAGTCGGCGAAGGCGGCTGCTCCGGCGCAAGAGGCGTTCATGAACGCAGCCTCTCCTGGCGTCGTCGCCTTGTTTCAACCCAACGATTTCTATTCCACGGCGGATGAGTACCTCGAGGCGCTCGCCGAAGCGCTGCGCACGGAGTACGAGGCGATCGTCGCCGCCGGCATCCTGCTGCAGATCGATGCGCCCGATCTCGGCATGGGCCGGCACACGATGTACCGTGACCGCACGGAGGAGGAGTTTACGGTCCTCGCGGCGAAGCACATCGAGGTGCTCAATCATGCGTTGCGGAACGTGCCGGCTGATCGCGTGCGCATGCACGTCTGCTGGGGAAATTACGAAGGACCCCATCATTACGACATTCCGCTCGCGCGGCTGCTGCCCGTCGTGCTGCGCGCCAAGCCGCAGGCGCTGCTCTTCGAAGCCGCGAATCCCCGGCATGCTCACGAGTGGGCAGTATTCGCGGACGTGAAGCTTCCCGAGGAGAAGGTGCTGATCCCGGGTGTCATCAGCTCGACCACCAACTACGTGGAGCATCCGCTGCTCGTCGCGGAGCGGCTCGAGCGGCTGGCAGAGCTCGTCGGCCGGGAGCGCGTGATCGGCGGCAGCGACTGCGGCTATGGAACTTTCGCCGGCTTCGGGCCCGTGGAGCCGGACATCGCCTACATGAAGCTCGCTGCCCTGGTCGAGGGAGCGAGGATCGCGAGCGGGCGACTCTGGCGCTCGCGAGCCGGCTCGCGTTGATTTTCGGATCCGGGCGCTTACCATGCGGGATCTGCATGGCAACACGCGCCGCCGCGGCGACGCGTCCGCACGGAGACACTTTTGAAGTATCGTAAGTTCGGCCGGATCGGATGGGACGTATCGGAGATCTCCTTCGGCGCCTGGGCAGTGGGCGGGGAGTGGGGAGCCGTCGACGACGAGCAATCGATCGCCGCCATGAAGAAGGCGCTCGACCTTGGGGTCAATTTCTTCGATACGGCGGATGTCTATGGTGACGGCCGCTCCGAGCGGCTCATGCGAAGATTGCGCCAGGAAACGAACACGGCTTTCCACGTTGCGACCAAGGCCGGACGGCGCCTCAGTCCCCACGTCGCCGCGGGCTACGACAAGAAAAATCTCACGGCCTTCGTCGAGCGATCGCTGCAGAACATTGGGGTCGATTCCCTCGAGCTCGTACAACTGCACTGTCCGCCGACGGATACCTATTACCGGCCGGAAACCTTCGCCGCCTTGGACGATCTGGTGAAAGCCGGAAAAGTCCAGCACTACGGCGTCAGCGTGGAGAGGGTCGAGGAGGGGCTCAAGGCGATGGAGTTCCCCAACGTGGAATCCATCCAGATCATCTTCAACATGTTTCGTCAGCGGCCGGCGGAGCGTTTCCTTGCCGAGGCGCAGCGCCGCGGTGTCGCGACGATCATCCGTGTGCCGTTGGCTTCCTCCATGCTGACCGGAAAGCTGA
>Ga0134125_10001178_pt1 | contig 32526 bp, 27 predicted proteins | sample KB31751_FD_96464 | JGI IMG/M metagenome (GOLD analysis project Ga0134125, IMG submission 96464) | Terrestrial soil microbial communities with excess Nitrogen fertilizer from Kellogg Biological Station, Michigan, USA - KB3-175-1 | ecosystem: Environmental > Terrestrial > Soil > Unclassified ...
CTCGCCGTCATTCTCGATGTCGTCTACAATCACCTCCGCCCCGACGGCAACTACCTGAGCCTCTTCGGCCCCTATTTCACGCAGCAGCATCACACCCCCTGGGGCGAGGCCGTCAATCTCGATGGCACCGGCAGCACCGAAGTCCGCCGCTTCTTCTGCGACAACGCCCTGATGTGGCTCCGCGACTATCATGTCGATGGCCTGCGCCTGGACGCCATCCACGCCATCTTCGATTCCTCCGCCGTGCATTTTCTCGAACAACTCTCGCGCGAGGTGGAGGAACTGGAAGCGGCCACCGGCCGCCACTTCTTCCTCATCGCCGAAAGCGACCTCAATGATCCGCGCGTTGTCATGCCGCGCGAAGCAAACGGCTTCGGCTTCGATGCACAGTGGAGCGATGATTTCCATCACGCCGTCCACACCCTTCTGACCGCCGAGAACGCGGGCTACTACGCCGACTTCGGCCGCATGGAAGATCTCGCCACCGCGCTCAAAGACATGTTCGTCTATGGGGGTCGCCAGTCGGCCCATCGTGGACGTGCGCACGGCAAACCAGTCCGCGGACTCTCCGCCCATCGCTTCATCGCCTGCATCCAGAATCACGATCAGGTGGGCAATCGCGCGAGAGGCGACCGGATCGGCTCTCTCGCCGGTCCCGCGCGGCAGAAGATTGGCGCGGCCCTCCTGCTCTGCGGGCCGTCTATTCCCATGCTTTTCCAGGGCGAAGAATTCGGCGCCGCCACACCGTTTCAATACTTCACGAATCACTCCGATCTCGAACTCGGCGCCGCAGTCTCAAAAGGCCGGCGCGCGGAGTTCGCATCGTTCGGATGGAGGCCTGAAGACGTTCCCGATCCGCAGGATGTCGCCACCTTCCAGGCCTCGCGCCTCAACTGGCGCGAAATCGATGAACTGGCTCACCAGGATCTTCTCGCGTGGTACCGCAGCCTGATCGCGTTGCGCCGCTCCACGCCCGCTCTTAACAACGGAAACCTCGATGCTGTCCGCGTCGACTTCAGCGACCCCGGCCAGTGGCTTATTCTTTATCGCGACCCGCTGGCCATCGCGTGCAATTTTTCAAAAACTTCGAGCAGCGTTGCGCTCCGGTTCCCGGCACGCACACTGCTCGCCTCAAAACCCGGTATCAACGTGACTGAATCCAAAATCGATCTCGCTCCCGAATCCGCAGCTATTCTTCAGGAGACTCGCTTATGATGCCGCGCGCCATACTCCCCGGCAAGCCCTACCCGCAGGGCGCCACCTGGGACGGCATCGGCTGCAATTTCTCGATCTATTCGGAAAACGCGGCCAGCGTCGAGCTCTGCCTCTTCGATGAGGCCGGTGAGAACGTCCGGCTGACCGTTCCCGTTCGCGAATGCGACGGGCACGTCTGGCATTGCTATGTGCCCGGCATCAAGCTGGGCCAGCTTTATGGATATCGCATGCAGGGGCCCTACGAGCCGGAGAAGGGACATCGCTTCAATCCTTCGAAACTCCTCATCGACCCGTACGCCAAAGCAATCGCGGGACAGATTGACTGGAGCGGACCGCTCTTCGGTTACACGCCTGGCAGCCCTGAGGAAGATTTCGCCGCCAACTTCGACGATGACGCCCGCTTCATCCCGAAAGGCGTCGTCACCTCCAACACTTTTGATTGGGAAAACGACCGTCCGCCCCTCCGCCCTCTGCATAACACCGTCGTTTATGAACTCCACGTGAAAGGGATGACGGTGCGCGCTCCCAATGTTCCGGAAGAAATTCGCGGCACCTATGCGGGCCTGGCGTACCCCACCACGATCCAGTATCTGCAAAACCTGGGCGTCACGGCGGTTGAGCTGATGCCGGTTCACGCTTTTGTCGATGACAAGGCGCTGAGTGAAAAGGGTCTCCGCAATTACTGGGGCTATAACAGCATCAACTTCTTCGCCCCCGATGCCCGTTATTCCAGCTCCGGCGACCGCAGCGAGCAGGTCAGCGAATTCAAAGGCATGGTGAAGGCGCTCCATCGCGCCGGCATCGAAGTCATTCTCGACGTGGTCTACAACCACACCGCCGAAGGCAACCACCTCGGGCCTACTCTCAGTTTCAAAGGCATCGACAACGCCACTTACTATCGCCTCGTGCAGGACCAGCCGCGCTATTACATGGATTACACGGGCACCGGCAACACCCTGAACGTCCGCCATCCGCAGGTCCTCAAGCTGATCATGGACAGCCTCCGTTACTGGATCACGGAAATGCACGTCGATGGTTTCCGCTTCGATCTCGCCGCCGCGCTCGCGCGCGAACTGCATCAGGTCGATCGCCTGTCGTCGTTCTTCGACGTCATCAATCAGGACCCGCTGATCTCGCAGGTCAAGCTGATCGCCGAACCCTGGGACGTCGGCGATGGCGGTTACCAGGTGGGCCAGTTCCCCGCCCTCTGGGCCGAATGGAACGGCCGCTACCGTGATGCCGTCCGCCGCTACTGGAAAGGCGACGAAGGCCAGCTCGCTGAGTTCGGCTACCGCCTCACCGGCAGCAGCGATCTTTATCAGCACGACATGCGTCACCCGACCGCCAGCGTCAACTTCATCACCGCGCATGACGGCTTCACGCTGCGCGACCTGGTCAGCTACAACGACAAGCACAACGAAGCCAATGGCGAAGAGAATCGCGACGGCTCCAACGACAATCATTCCTGGAATCACGGCGTGGAGGGCGAAACCGACGATCCCGATATCCTCCAGCTTCGCCTGCGCCAGGAAGGCAATCTCCTCGCGACCCTGATGCTGTCACAGGGTGTGCCCATGCTTTGCGGTGGCGACGAAATCGGCCGCACACAGGGCGGCAACAACAACGGCTACGCACAGGACAACGAAATCAGCTGGTTTGACTGGAATCTCGATGACCGCGGCCGCGCGCTGCTCGATTTTACGCGCCGCCTGATCCGGCTGCGCGAGGCGCATCCGAATTTCCACCGCCGCCGTTTCTTTCAGGACCGCCGCATCGATCCGGACGCGCCCGATCGCGAGACCACGCGCGGCGCCGTTCCCGATATTCTCTGGCTTCGTCCCGATGGCAAGGAGATGACGCAGGATGAATGGCAGGCCGGCTGGATTCGCTCCTTCGGCATGTGCCTCAGCGGCGCCACACTCGATGAAGTCAACATCGTCGGCGAGCCGATTACCGACGATTCATTCCTGCTTCTGTTCAACCCGCACCATGAGTCCGTGCGCTTCCAGTTGCCGAAGCCCACTGACGGGATGATATGGGAAGTCTGCTTCGATACGAGGAATATTGCCGCCAGAAAGCAGCCGACTGTGCGAAAGTTCTATAACCTGATCCACCGTTCGATGGCTGTACTGCAGGAAGTTCCGGCCGACCCTACCGCTTCGCGGATGGATCGCCTGTAGGCGGCGGCGCGTGATCGGTCGCGGCAGGCGGCCCCAGAATCCCGGTGAAAATCGGCTTCAGCGCATCCGCCCACACCTGATAGCCCTTGATCTGCGGATGCAGCTTATCACGGTCATTCATCATGCCTTCGTAAAGCTTGCCGTCCGCATCGGCCAGCTTATTATTGATGTCGAGATAGCGGATCGTCTTGCCGTCCGCCATTTTGGCCAGACCCGCGTTGATTTTTGCGATCTCCGGCAGCACCGCCATATTATCGTTGCGTGGAAAGATCGCCGTGACGATGATCACGGCATTCGGCGCTTTCCCGCGCATCACATTCACCACCGCCTGTAAGCCCCGGATGACGTCATCCGCCGCGGCATCGATATCGGGCGGAACCCGGCTGCCAACGTTATTCGTTCCCGCCAGCAGCACAATGATCTTCGGATTGACGCCATCGAGCTCGCCGTTTTCGAGGCGCCAGAGAATATTCTCCACCCGGTCCGCGCCCCAGCCAAAGTCGCCCGCGTTCCAGCCAAAGAAGTTCTCTCTCCAGTTGGCCAGCATTTGCGGATAGTCGGTCGCGCCCCAGCGCCGCGTGATCGAATCGCCTTCAAAATAGATATCAACGCCGCCCGCTTTCGCCTTTTCGAGAAGCTGCTCGTGCGCAATCCGCGAATTCTGATCCGTGCGCGGCGCCGGTTGATCCGCCGGCCCCCGTTGCGCGGCCAGCAGCGAGGCGAACAGGCACCCAGCGAGAAGTGCTCTCACGAACGAGCCGCCGCGTGGTGCAGGAACTTGTCCGCCCACGGGATGAAATACTTCCAGTTCGGCGCGTCCGTGTGGCCGCCGTCATGCTGCCGCCACGCAAGCTGTCCGTCGAGCAAGCCCACATTCACCGCCGGCATCTTCGCCGTGTGGTAATCCTCTTTCACCCCGAGATCCTTCGCTCCCAGCAGACGGAACACCGGCTGCGCCGCTACCGCCGCCATGAAGCTGCCCTGATGATCCAGCCACTTCGCGTCGCCCTTTTCCGGCACGCCGTAGCTGATGAACGTCAGACGCGGCGCGCACAGCGCGATCAACTCATTCGAATCCACCGGAATGTCTCCGGCGTTCCTGCTGCCGAAAGTCGCCTCCGAAGCGCCGTACTTCAGGAAGTTGCCCGCCATCCAGTGATATTCACCGGTCGCGGTCAGGTTCTCCACCGCTTCGCCCCAGTTGCGCCGGTGCGGCTTCGCGCCGCCTTCACCGGAAGATCCCACCAGCACGAGCGCGAACCGCGTGTCATAGGCCATCGTGATCAGCGCGGCCTTGCCGTAGCGCGACACGCCTTCAATGCCCACCTGCTTCGCGTTCACCGCTTTGTCCGTTTCGAGATAATCGAGCCCGCGCGCCGCGCCCCATGCCCAGGCGCGTAGCGCGCCCCAGTCATCCGGATGCCGCGGCTGGCCTTTGTTCACCAGCCCGATAATGCCCTTCGTAAGACCGGCGCCGTTGTCCGCCTGAACGCTGTTGGGATTAATCGTCGCGAAGCCCCAGCCATCGGCGATGAGTTGCTCTGTAGCGGGAGCGTCGGCGTTCGCGGGCGGAGCCGGAGGCCCGCCCGCACGCCCAATTCGCCCGGATCCGCCCCTACCACCACGGCCAGAGCCGCCGAATCCGGGAAAGGCGGGCGCAGGAAACGCAATTTCTGGAATCGTGCGCCCACCGAACATCATCATCACCGGCACCGGACCTTTCACGTCCGTTGGGGTGACGACCGTCAACTGTATATCAACCTTAATATCGGGATCACCCGAATTATCCACGTGCCCGATGACCTGTCTCCCGATCACCGGATGCCCTCCGACTTTCGACTCCGCCGTCTTCGTGACTTCCCACGTGATTTTCGGAACATTCTTTGGCACGCGTCCCAGCACTTCGCGGTCGAAGTCTTCCACAATCTCGGCGCGGCGCTTCGTCCACTGGGCGGGCGTGGTGACTTTCCTGCCATCCTTCATCGTGAGCGCGTCCGGGAAGTTCGGGAAAGGGTTCGCTGTCGCCTCGTCATAGTTGGCGTGGTTCGGCGCGCTCTCATTCCCGCTCGGCCCCGGCCTCAGCGCCTTGATGCCGAGTTGATCCATCATGTTCTGGTGATCGTCCGCCGCCGTCCACTTCGATGTGTCGACGGGGGCCGATGCGGCAAAAGCGAATGTCGCGAGACAGACCAGAGCGTAACGAAATTTCATGCAAATATCAGATCACATTTCGTTCGATCCTGCAACAAATAAGTACTAAAGGCCCCAGCTAGAATGGATTGAACCTGATGGACGCCACCACGCTTCACGTTGTTGCTGTCGTCCTGCTCGCGACTCTGATCCGTTCTTCTTTCGGCTTTGGCGAAGCGCTGGTGGCGGTTCCTCTGCTTGCTCTTCGCATTCCCGTGAGCGTGGCCGCGCCTGTGGCGGTTCTGATGTCCATTACGATCGCTGCTATCGTCATCGCACAGGATTGGCGCAAGATCCATGCGCGCAGCGCCGGCTGGCTGATCGCCCCCACGTTTCTCGGCATCCCTCTCGGAATCTTTCTCCTGACCAGTTCGCATCAAAGCGCCGTGAAGATCGTTCTGGCTTCGGTGATCATCGGATTCTCCGCCTGGTCGCTGATCGGAAAGAACCCGCCGCAGCTTGCAGACGACAGCCGCCCCTGGCTTCTCGGGTGCGGATTCCTCGCCGGCATCCTCGGGGGTGCATACGGGATGAACGCCCCGCCGCTTGTGGTGTACGGCGCGATGCGGCGTTGGTCGCCCCAGCATTTCCGCGCGACGCTGCAGGGCTATTTCCTGCCGGCGAGCGGAGTCGCGATGGTGGGCTACTGGATTTCCGGACTGTGGAAGCCGGAGGTCACTCACTATTACCTGATTTCCCTGCCCGTCTCAATTCCCGCCATCTTCCTCGGCCGCTGGATCAACCACCGCCTGCGTGGCGATTCGTTTCTTAAATATGTACACGTCGGGCTGATCGCGGTAGGAGTGGTGCTGCTGGTCCAGACCTTACGTTAATTAGCGGAAGGAAGATCGTCATAACTGTCCACTACGACAATCTCCATCGGCTCCTCGCGTTTCTCCATCTGGAGACCCAACTGATGAACGGAATCCTGAATCGTGATATCGGTGGGCTCGACTTCATTTTTCAATCTGAACTCGGGGGTATAGAAGATCGAGATTTTGTATAGTCCCGTCAGCGCGGTTTTGGGCGGTCCGACTCCAGCATTCGCACAAACATGTCAATCGGGCAGTTCTCCTGAAATATCCGATAATTCGGGTCTGTCGGGGTCACCGCTCCCGATACCTGCCGGCGGGAACCATGGCGATCCTCGATCGCCTGCTCGCCAAATATCCGCAGATTGATCCCGGCCGTGTCTATCTGACGGGCCTCTCAGACAGGCCTCTCAGCCGGCTTAGTCGATTGCGGGCACGCACGATATGTATAAGCCTCTGCCCGTCAGTGTTTCCCCGCGGACGTTCTACAACGTGATCCGGGCTTTCGCCGCACTCGACGACCTCCAGGTTCCCGCCGCGATCTCACGACCGGAAAGCTGCGGATCGTCGAGCCGCGGTAGTTCGCGAGATGATCACGGGCGGAGCGCCCGCGTCCTCGGCTGTTACGCTGGCGTTGGTGGCTCCGTTTGCCGCGGCCGCCGGCTGATTACAATGAATCTGCTCCATCGCTGCATTTGCGGCTCGTCAATCTGGAAGAACTTCCTCGAGAACCGCCTGGTTCCGTGGACGCTCGACGGCGTCTCACTCGGCGCCAACGTCCTTGAAATCGGACCCGGGCCCGGCGCGGTCACTACCCTGCTACTTCCGCGCGTGCCGCGCCTCACCTGCGTAGAAAAGGATCAAAGGCTGGCAAAGTCGCTGCGCCGCCGTATGAATGGACAGAACGTCTCCGTGCTCTGCGAAGACGCGACCGCCACGTCACTGCCCTCCGGCGCATTCGACAGCGCTGTCTGCTTCACAATGCTCCATCATGTGCCTTCCCCCGCCTTACAGGACCGGCTGCTCGCCGAAACCGCGCGCGTCCTGCGTCCCGGCGGCATCTTCGCTGGCGCCGATAGCCTCTACAACAAGGTATTCGGACTGCTGCATGTCTTCGACACCATGGTGATGATTGATCCCACCACATTTCCCAGGCGCCTCGAAGCCGCGGGATTCCGCGACATCGATGTGGATCTCATGAAGCCGCACGCCTTCCGCTTTCGAGCGCGCAAGGCGTAACAAACCTCAGGCAGCGAACGCTTCCTTCACCCGCGCGGCGGCCCACCCCAGATCTTCCCGCGAAATCACCAGCGGCGGCGCAATCCGAATCACGTGGTCATGCGTTTCCTTACAAAGCAGCCCGAGTTGCATCAGCCGCTCGCAATAAGGCCGAGCCGCTCCCTGCAGTTCGATGCCGGTCAGCAGTCCTACCCCGCGCACTTCGCGAATCGCGTCATGCCGGATCGAGCGCAACTCATCGAGGAACCACGCCCCCAACTCGCGCGAGCGTTCGCAAAGCTGTTCATCCCTGAGCACGCGCAACGCCTCGCGCGCCACCGCGCACCCCAGCGGGTTCCCGCCATACGTACTCCCATGGCTCCCGGGATCGAACACGCCCAGCACTTCGCGTGTAGACACAACCGCCGAAACCGGATAGAAGCCGCCTGACAACGCCTTACCCAGAATGAACGCATCCGGCTGCACGTCCTCGCGCCAGCAGGCAAACATCTCGCCGGTGCGCCCCAGGCCAGTCTGAATTTCATCAGCCAGCAACAGCACGTTGTTGCGCCGGCAAATCTCGCGGGCTTCCTTCAGAAACCCGGCAGGCGGAAACAGAATCCCGGCCTCGCACTGGATGGGCTCAAACAGAAACGCGCACGTGTTCGGCGTGATCGCTGCCTCAAGCGCCTTCGCATCCCCAAACGGAATGATCCTAAATCCCGGCGTAAACGGGCCGAACCCATCCCGATACGCTTCTTCCGACGAAAAGCTGACCACCGTGGTCGTGCGGCCATGGAAATTATTCCGGCAAACGATGATCTCCGCCTGATCCGCCGCGATTCCTTTCTTCCGGTATCCCCAGCGCCGCGCGGCCTTGACCGCCGTCTCCACCGCCTCTGCGCCGGTGTTCATCGGCAGCACCATCTCCATGCGGCACAGCTCCGCCAGTTCGCGGCAAAAGAGCGGCAGCTGATCGTTACGGAACGCGCGCGACGTGAGCGTGACGCGCTCCGCCTGCTCCCGCATCACGTGCAGCAACCGCGGATGGCAATGCCCCTGGTTCAGCGCCGAATACGCGCTGAGGCAATCGAGATAGCGCCGGCCCTCTTCGTCATATACCCACACGCCCGCGGCGCGGCTCACCACGATATCGAGCGGATGGTAATTGTGTGCGCCCCACTGATCTTCGATAGCAATCAGCGATTCCGCCGTGGATTCCGTTCGCGCGCTAGCCATGCCGCTTCTCCTTCGGTGCCGCAGCCGCCGCTCCCAGGTCACCCGCGATCTTCGTCGCTTCTTCAATCGCGCGCGCCAGCACCGAACGGATCTTGCCGTCTTCGAGCATCAGCAAACCGCCGATCGTGCAGCCCGCCGGCGTCGTTACATCATCGCGCAACGCCGCCGGATGACGTCCCGTCGATTGCACCATTCGCGCAGCCCCAATGGCCGTCTGCGCCACCAGCGTCAGCGCCATGTGCCGCGGCAGTCCGACCCGCACACCGGCGTCCGCGAACGCCTCCATAATGAGGTACTGAAACGCGGGACCGCTGCCACTCAGCGCCGTGATGGCGTTGAAGTAGCCCTCATCCACTGCGATGCAGGTACCGACCGCTTCGAAAATCCGCTGCGCTTTCGCCAGATGTTCCGCCGTTGCATGCGTACCCCCGCAGACCGCGGTCATTCCTTCGCGAACAACGCATGGCGTATTCGGCATCGCGCGAACCCACGGATTGTCAGTTCCGAGCAGCGATTCCAGCTGCGCAACGGTGGTTCCCGCCAGCACCGAAATCAACAGCGTGCCCGGCTTGAGCCCGGCCGCTTTCAGCGCGGACAGGACGCCCGCAATCTGCCGCGGCTTGACGCAGATCAGAATCAGCCCCGCGGTCGGAACGCGGCTGGCAATGTTTGTGTCCACCGCGATCCCGAGTTCTTCAGCCGCCGATTCGCAGGTCTCTTCCGATCGCGATGACGCCCACGCCTGCTCGCGCGATAACACTCCGCTATCGAACAGGCCGCGCAGAATCGTCCGCCCCATCACTCCGGCGCCAATGACGCCAAGCGTTTCATTGCCGGCAATCAGAGCCGGCGCTTTCTTTGTCGATGTACTCATGAATACCGGCGAAGCAGATCGCTACGCTTTCACATTTGAAAATAGCACCGTCCGCGCCGCAGTGCGATAAACTCCGAACAAATGCGCTTTCCTCACCGCTTTCTGCTCATTTCCGCCGCTATCGCAGGCGTTGCCGCATTTGCCCAGACCAGGGTTGCCCAGACAAAGACCGCACCCACCGTTGCCTCCGCCCGGGAATGGGTCGACCGCGCTGAAGCCGAGATCCTCAAGCTCAGCATCCTGGGCGCGCGAGCAGAGTGGGTCGATGAAACCTACATCACGGACGATAGCGACATCCTCACCGCCGCGGAAAATGACCGCCTGATCGCCCGCACCACGGAGCTCGTCGATCAGTCAAAAGCGTATTCCAGCCTCAGTCTGCCCGCCGACGTCAGGCGCAAAATCCTCCTCCTCAAGCTCTCCCTCACCATGCCCGCTCCGCATGACGCCAAACTGCGTGAAGAGCTCACTCAGACCGCATCGTCCCTGAATGCCAGCTATGGCAAAGGTAAGTACTGCCCGGACACCGCCTCCCGGCAGAACTGTCTCGGTATCGACGATCTCGAAGAGCGGATGGCGAAATCCCGCGACCCGAAGGACCTCGAGGCTATGTGGGTAGGCTGGCACAAAGTCGGCGCTCCCATGAAAGACCGCTACAGCCGCTTCGTCCAGCTTTCCAATCAGGGCGCGCGCGAAATCGGATTTGCCGATACCGGCGTTCTCTGGCGCTCCGGCTATGACATGACGCCCGAACAGTTCTCCGCCGAGCTCGAGCGGCTCTGGACGCAGGTCGAGCCCCTGTATAAGGAACTGCACGCCTACGTGCGTCACAAGCTCATCCAGAAATATGGCGCCGAGGCCCAGCGCGCCGATGGCATGATCCCCGCGCATCTTCTCGGCAACATGTGGGCCCAGGAATGGGGCAACATTTATGACATTGTGGCGCCGCCATCCGCCCCCGCCACCTATGACATCGGCGACATCCTGCAGCAGCGCAAAACCACCGCGCGCCAGGTGGTCGAGTACGGCGAAGGCTTCTTCAAATCGCTCGGCCTGCAGAGTCTGCCTGAAACCTTCTGGACGCGCTCCATGATCACCCGTCCGCGCGACCGCGAGGTCGTCTGCCACGCCAGCGCCTGGGACGTCGATTTCGATCAGGACGTCCGCCTCAAGCTCTGCATCCACGGCACCACGGATGACTTCATCACCGTCCATCACGAACTCGGCCATCTGTATTACGACCTTGCCTACCGGAAGCAGCCGTTCCTGCTGCGCAACGGTGCGAATGACGGATTTCACGAAGCGATTGGCGACGCGATCGCGCTCTCCGTGACGCCGGAGTATCTGAAGCAGATCGGTCTGATTCAGCAGGTTCCGCCCGAATCCGCCGACCTCCCGATTCTCCTGCATACCGCGCTCGATAAGATCGCGTTCCTCCCCTTTGGTCTTTTGATCGACAAGTGGCGCTGGGAAGTATTCTCCGGCCAGGTGAAGCCCGCCGATTACGAGAAAGCGTGGTGGTCGCTCCGCGAAAAGTATCAGGGCGTGGCGCCGCCGGTGGATCGCACCGAAGCCGATTTCGATCCGGGCGCCAAGTACCACATCCCCGCAAACACGCCCTATGCGCGCTATTTCCTCGCGCGCATCTATCAGTTCCAGTTCTACCGGGCCATGTGCCGCGCCGCCGGCTACTCCGGTCCGCTGAACCGCTGCTCGTTCTACGGTTCGAAAGCCGCGGGCGATAAGCTCGAAGCGATGCTCGCCGCAGGAGCCTCCCGGCCCTGGCAGGAAACCCTCAGGGCGATGACCGGCGAGGACCATATCGACGCCTCCGCCATGGTCGAATACTTCCAGCCCCTGCTCACCTGGCTCAAGGAGCAGAACGCCTCCGAAAAGCCTGGCTGGACGGTTGGTGCGGATCCGTTGAAGGCGCGCTGAAGACGTTTCATATACCCTTCGCGGACCAGTACTAACTTCGGGCTGGACCGATATCGAAGGTTCTGCGGCCGTGGGAGGAAGCTTTGCTTTTTCAGGCTCCATGGGCTTCGACCAGACGCCTGGTACCGCTCACCCCGCCGTCTCCGGACTGGTGGTCGGGTGGCAGCCTTTCGCTGGCGGGCGGACAGGTGAACGGCGATGACTGGGTTGGAGGCGCCACGTCCTCCGTGAACTATGGAACATTCACTGTAACCGGCGATATGCATTACGGCAGCGCGCCAGCCGGCCATGTCAACGTCTTCGGAACCTCAACGGCCCTCCATGGCAACCCGCTCCCGATTGACTTCTCCTCGGCAGTGACTTCCCTGACACAGCTTTCAAACGCCCTGAACAACATGGCCGCCAATGGGACGGTCACCGGTAATGCCTCGAATTACACGCTGACCACGACCAATTGCACTGCGTTTTCAATCTGACCGGCGGCAGCATGCACAGCATGACGATCAACGCTCCCAGCGGAGCCACCGTGCTCATCAACGTTTCGGGGACTTCGAGTTCCTTCAGCAACGGTTCTATCAATTATGCTGGCGGAGCCACGGCGGCCAATACGATCTTCAATTTCGACGCAGCCACGACCCTCACCACCAGCAGCATCGGCTTTAATGGCTCCATCCTCGCTCCGCTGGCTACGTTTACGGGCATGAGCGGGAACATCAATGGTGCATTGATCGCGAAAGAGGTCAGCGGCGAAACCGCCGAATTCGAGAGCGGCAATATCTTCCGCGGCAGTTTCGGCAGCACCACGACTGGTGCGAGTTCGGCGACGCCCGAGCCCTCCATCCGCGTTTCCCTGCCCTTGCCGATTTCGTGCGTTTTCAGAGACATCGTGCTATAGTGAAGGTGTAAACGAAGTAGATCCGCGCATTTTCTTCCCGCCGTTTCTGTTTTGTATCTCTCTTAATGACAACTTTTGTAGACTTACTCGCATCACCCATTCTGCGCCGCAACCTTGCGTCCGCGCAGTTTACGACTCCGACCGCCATCCAGGCGCAATCCATTCCCGCGGCAATCGCCGGCCGGGACGTGGTTGCCACAGCCCAGACCGGAACCGGAAAAACGCTGGCGTTCGCGCTGCCGATCATCGAGACTCTATCGCAGGGGCCACTGGCCTCGAAACCGCAGGCGCTTGTTCTGACGCCGACGCGCGAACTCGCCATTCAGATCTTTGAAGCCTTCTCCGCGATGGCAAAGGGCACCGGCCTTCATGCCGTTCCTGTCGTCGGCGGAGTCGGCGAAAACCCGCAGCTGCAGGCGATCCGCCGTGGCGCGCAGGTGCTCATCGCCACTCCAGGACGGCTGGTTGATTTCCTCAAACGCAAACTGGTTTCGCTCGATACCGTGAAAATCATGGTTCTCGACGAAGCCGACCGCATGCTCGACATGGGCTTTCTTCCCGATGTGGAGCGCATTATTCGCGCCACGCCGGCCAACCGTCAGACGCTGTTCTTTTCTGCAACGTTCGACCCCACAGCCGCGGCGCTCGTCGAGAAGCATATGAAGGATCCCGAGCGCGTTGCGGTCGGTTCCACGACGAGACCGGCCGACAGCATCGAAATGCACGTCTACCAGGTGGAACATGACCGCAAGCTCAGCCTTCTGCAGCATCTGCTGAAAACGCAACAGGGCTCCTCACTGGTTTTCGCGCGCACCAAGCATGGCGCCGATAAGCTTGCGAAGAAGCTGAATACCGCGGGCTTCCGCTCCACCGCCATTCACGGCAACCGTTCGCAGAATCAACGCAACGCCGCACTGAAGGGATTTCAGGACGGCCACTTCCGCGTGCTGGTCGCCACGGACGTCGCTTCGCGCGGCATCCACGTGGATGACATCGCGCATGTTGTGAATTACGATCTGCCCCAGGCGCCGGAAGATTTCATCCATCGCGTGGGCCGCACAGGACGCGCCGGCGCCGCCGGTGTGGCGTCCACCTTCGCCACCAGCGCGGAATCGAGAGATGTGCGTGCGATTGAGCGCGTGCTCAAGACTTCACTCAAGCGCTGCGAACTGCCGGAAGGCCTGGGACGCGAAACGGCTTCAGCCGCCGCACCCGTGATTGTGATGCCATCCCGCGGTGCGAAACCCGCATTCTCGTTCAAACCCCGCCGGCGGCGCTTCAGTTCCGCCCGCTAACGTTGAACCCAGGTGATGCCGGTCAGCGCTCCCTGCCCTGACAGAAGCACTTTGCTGTCTGAGCCGTCGAGCCTGGCGCTGTAAACATTGCCGCCGAGATCGGTGTAGAACATCCGCCCGCCTTTCACGTCGAGCGCGATGCCGATGCCTTCTTTGAGGCCGCGAACCAGGATCTCCTGTTTCCCTTCGCCTGTATCCCTGGTTCTGTCCATCGGCGCGCGGCTCACCGTGTTGCCGGTGGGCGAATCGCCGCGATCGGTCCAGTACATCATGCGATGGCCGAGGTCGAGATCGATATCGATCGGCTCCGGCAGATTATCGAACAGCGTCTCTATCTGAGAGCCATCGAGATTGGCGCGGAAGATGCGGCCGTTGTTGCCGCTCCCCTTCTGGCTCCAATACATCTTGCCGCCGTCCACATCGAGCGCGATTCCCACACACCAGTTGCGCGCGTCCTTGCGGGCGTCATCGCCCTTCGCGGTTTCGACGAGCGTTTCGATGTTCGAACCGTCCAGATTGGCCCGCATGATCCGCATGCCTTCCCGATCCGACCAGTACAGTTTTCCGTGTTTCGCATCGAGCTTAAGCTGCTTCGGAGTCCACGTGCCGGCCGCGGGAACAACGGTCTTCAGGTCGCTGCCATCGAGCGCCGAGCTTTCGATCGTGCCGTCATTCGCAGCGGCGCGCCCCATGTTGGTCCAGTAGATACGCTTCGTCGCGGTGTCGACCACAATACCGTCAGGACCGGCTGTGCGCCCGCCGACGAGGGTAGTGAGCCCGCTGCCATCGTCGTTCGCCGTCATCACGCGGCCGCCACTTCCACGGCTGCCGAAAGTGAGGTAATAGATTCGTCCGCCTTCAGCACCGGACAAACTCACTGTGAGGGCAAGCAGCAGCGCGGCGCGGAACATAGTGCTGCCAGTATATGCGATTTCTAGCGAACCGGAGTTATTGCATCGAGCGCGAAACCGCCTGAGGAGGCCGCCACATTCTCGACGGGAATCAACGTGCCCGAAACCTGTTTCTGCGCGATCGGGCCGACCTCCGGCGTAAGGATGTAGAGCCGGACGAGTGCGGCGTCCTTTGTGGACGGCGCTCCCGCTTCGGTGAGCGCTCGATCCAGACGCTGGACCGCGAGCGCCGCATCCTTTTCTCCCGAGCCGAATGCGACCTGCGTCCCTGAGAATGCGAAACGCGCGGACGATGTCCCTCCTCGCACCACCCCTTCGCACGAGGCCGACGTACGCCAGGGAAGGCGGCGCGGCTGCACCAGATTCACCGCTGCTCCCGTAAAGCGCGACTGCACCATACCCAGCAGGTCTTCGCCATTTTGAAATGCGCTGACGTAGCAGGTGACCGCCGCGGGTTGTCCGCTCATCTTTCCGGCCAGTTGCTCCATCGCCTTCTGGAGCAGGGATTTCACCGGGGAATCAGCCTGGTCAGCGACGACCGTCTGGGCCGGGACGAACGTCAGTCCCTCCTTGCTGACTTCCTTCTTCGAAACCGAAATCGCTTCCAGAACTACCTGCGCGCCGTCCAGAGTCAGGTCCCCCGCCTGGACCACGCTGATCGAAGGCAGCGGCCAGTGTTTGTCGCTCAGCACATCTGCTACTATCTGGGGGATGCGCCGGACGTCGCCATTCCCCGCCGAGAAGGCGCGGATATGGACGATCGGCGTATTTTTGTTGACCTTGAGGATGGCCTTGAGGGCATCGCGGGTCTGCTCGGAGAGCAGTCCTTTGCCGGAAAGCGGTGAAACCTCGAAGGTGAGGTGGCTGGTCTCGCCCACCGCGACGAGCGGCGGATCTTCCGGGACTTTAAGAGTCTGGGAGAGCTTATCTTGTTGAGTCTTCTGGGCTAACCCAACGGCCGCAGCCAAAATAGCCAAAAAGCATAAACGAACCCATTGTTTCCCCATTTGGCAAGCCGCTTCTCATTCTACTCTACCGATTGGATGGTCTTGCAACAGTCCAATATGGATGATAGACTCGAATTATGCAGTTCAGGCCTGAGCTCGATAGCTCTTCGGAAACACCGATCTACCGGCAGTTGGGCCAATATTTCCAGCGATTGATCGGAAATGGAGAACTGCACTCGGGAGACCGTTTGCCGGCAACTCGCGAATTGGCTGGCCAACTTGGTCTGAACCGGACCACCATCTCCGCCGCTTACGAATGGCTGGAGTCGGAAGGGCTGATCGAAGGCGCTGTCGGACGCGGCAGTTTCGTGCGGGGTTCGGCAACATCGAAGGGGGCTGCGGTGGACTGGAGCCGGGTGCTGACGCCGTCGGCTTTTCCGTCAACTGGCTCACCGGCTTCGAACGCCATCGACTTTTCCAGTTCCCGTCCTTCGGAAGATCTGTTTCCGGTCGATGAATTTCGTGCATGCGCGGCTGAGGTTTTGGCTGATCCGCGGCTGCAATCACTTCTTCAACTGGGTTCACCGCTCGGCTATGCGCCGCTGCGGTCATGGCTGCTGGAGAGGGCGCGCGCGCAGGGCGTCGCCGGTCCGGATGACGACATTCTGATCACGAATGGCTGCCAGCAGGCGGTGGATATTCTGCGCCGCGCACTTACGCGGCCGGGAACGAAAGTCGCGCTGGAAGATCCGGTCTATCCGGGGCTGCGTAATCTGTTTCTTGAGGCAGGCGGGGACCTCACCGGCATCCCGGTGACAGCCGATGGCATGGATCTCGCGTCGCTGCGCCGCGCGCTCGACGCGGGTGTTCGCACCGTTGTCGTAACGCCGTCCTTCCAGAATCCAACGGGCGCCACGATTCCGGCGGCCTCACGTTCCGCTTTTGTTTCCATGACACGCGCGGCCGGCGCGGTGGTCATTGAAAACGACATCTATAGTGACCTCATTTACCGCCCGGATGGAGAACGTCCGCCGCGTCTGAAAGCGCTCGATTCGAATGTGATTCTGTTGGGAAGTTTTTCGAAGATCGCGTTTCCCGGCGTGCGCGTTGGCTGGGTGATTGCACCGAAGCCGGTGATCGCCCGGGCCGCTGAGCTGAAGCAACTGACCGATCTGCATACCGATCAGTTGTCGCAGGCGTTTTTGCTGCGATTTGCCGAATCCGGCCGGCTGGCAAAGCACGAGGCAGTGGCGATTGCCGCCGGACGCGAGAAGCTTCGCGCCGTGGAACAGGCGTGCCAGAAACATCTGGCGGAATGCCGCTGGGTGCTGCCCGGCGGCGGAATGAATATGTGGCTCGATCTTCCGGCTGGACTGGATGCGGGCGCACTGCGCGGATTAGCGAGGCAGGCGGGCGTGGATTATCTGCCCGGACGTTATTTTTCGGTTTCTCGTCCGCTCGATCATGGGCTGCGGCTGAGCTTCGCGGGGCTGGACTCCGCGCGCATCCGCCGCGGCATCGAGATTCTGGGCAGCGTGGTGGATCAGGCAATGAGTTCGCGAGATGAAGCTTCGAGGCCAATGCTCGCTTTTGTTTAGAGATTGAATTACAGGAGACAAGAAGAAATGCTGCAGAACGAAGATTTCCGCCTCAAGGTTGGCCTGGCCGAAATGCTGAAGGGCGGCGTGATCATGGACGTGGTGAACGCCGAGCAGGCCGTGCTTGCCGAGAAGGCGGGAGCGTGCGCGGTGATGGCGCTCGAGCGCGTGCCGTCCGATATCCGCAAAGAGGGCGGCGTGGCGCGCATGTCCGCTGTCAGTATGATGCGCGAGATCATGGCGTCGGTTTCGATTCCCGTGATGGCGAAGGCGCGCATCGGGCATTTCGTGGAAGCGCGCATTCTGGAAGCGATGGGCTGCGACTACATCGACGAAAGCGAAGTGCTGACGCCGGCCGACGAAGAGCACCACATCGATAAGAAGGGCTTCAAGGTGCCATTTGTCTGCGGCGCGCGCAATCTGGGCGAGGCGCTCCGGCGCATCGCGGAAGGCGCGGCGATGATCCGGACAAAGGGTGAAGCGGGTTCTGGCAACATCGTGGAAGCGGTGCGGCACATGCGTACCATCGTGCGTGAGATGAAGCAGCTCACGGTGCTGGGCAAGGAAGAGTTGGTGCATGCGGCAAAGATGCTGCAGGCGCCGCTCGAACTGGTGGAGTGGGTGGCGGAAAATGGCAGGCGGCCGGTGCCGGATTTTTCAGCGGGCGGCATTGCGACCCCGGCCGACGCCGCGCTCGTGATGCATCTGGGCGCCGAAGCGGTCTTCGTGGGTTCGGGTATCTTCAAGAGCGAAGATCCGGCCGCACGCGCGAAAGCGATCGTGATGGCGACGACGTATTACAAAGATCCGCAGAAGCTGCTCGAAGCGAGTGAAGGGCTCGGCAGCGCGATGCCCGGGCTCGAAATCTCGAAGCTGCCCGAGAGCGAGCTGATGCAGACTCGCGGCTGGTAATGGAAAAGAGAAAGCGCGTCGGAGTCCTCGCCCTGCAGGGGGACTTCGAGGCGCATGCCAAAGCCATTGAATCGGCGGGCGGCGAAGCAGTGGAATGCCGCACCGCGCAGGATCTCGGCTCCGTGGATGGCCTCGTGATTCCCGGCGGCGAGAGCACCAGCATGCTCAAGCTCCTCAACATGATGAATCTGATGGAACCGCTTTCCGAGTTTGTGCGCGCCAAGCCGGTCTTCGGCACCTGCGCGGGGGCGATTCTGCTGGCGAAAGAGGTGCTCAACCCGCCGCAGCAGAGCCTGAATGCGATGGATCTGACGGTGGAACGCAATGCCTACGGGCGGCAGATCGACAGCCGTGTGGCGAGCCTTTCACCTGCCCTGGACTTCCGGAACCGGGCGGGCGGAGGGGATGTGGAAGCGGTATTTATCCGCGCTCCCCGGATCCGGCGTGCGGGACCGGAAGTGAAAGTGCTTGCAGAGTATGATGGAGACCCCGTGCTTGTGGAACAGGGTCGTCACCTGGCGGCGACCTTCCACCCGGAACTCACTGAAGATTCGAGGGTACACCGATTATTCCTCAGCAAGCTTTGAAGCGCGTCGTCTTCGTCTGCATCGGTAATGTTTGCCGGAGTCCCATGGCGGAGGCTTTCGCAAACTGTTATGGGTCGGACATTCTCTTTGCGGAGAGCCGCGGCCTCGCGCCCGTGCCGAAAGTGCCGAGCCATGGCATTACCGCGATGCTCGAGAAGAATATCGACATTTCGCGGCACGTCTCGAAGCGGTATGACCCGTCGGTTGCCGCGCTGGCAGATCTGGTAGTCAATATGTCGGGCTATCCGCTGCCCGGCGTGCAGCCGAAGAAAGTGCTGGTCTGGCAGATCGGCGACCCGTACGGCAGATCGCTGATGGAATTTCAGCAGACGCGCGATCTGCTGGAGAACCAGGTGATGAATCTGATTCTCGAGTTGCGGCGGCAGGCGCGCGCCCAGGGCGCGTAGCTCATTAATGCGAAATCTTCAGCATGACAACTCCGTGAGACGGAACGTCGGCCCAGATTGCGTCGGAGCCGGTGCCGCGATCGGCATGCGCCCAAAGATCGCGCACATGCTGAGGCCCGCTTAGACCGAGAGCCGGCCATTTCGCCGTCAAACGGGCCGTTGCCGCACCGCGATTGAAGAGACCGACGGCGAGGCTGCCATCAGCTAACGGCCGAGCCCAAACTTCAAGATCCCCGTCTTTGGAAACCCGCGTCGCCTGTTTCCCGAGCGCATCCTGGTCAACGGCGATGACTTCCTTGTTAGTGAGGATGTTCAGGATGTCGGGAGCCACACTGCGCAAATCGTTGCCGGCCAGCAGCGGCGCGGCCAACAGACTCCAGAGACTCATGTGCGTGCGGTACTCGGTGTCGGTCATCTCTCCGTTGCCGATTTCGAGCATATCGGGATCGTTCCAGTGACCCGGCCCGGCGAATTTCTCACGGCCGATTTGCTGATCGAAACCGATGGTCGACATGGAGGTCCAGTTGTCCCGAATGTCGCCCGTGGTACGCCATGAGTTGCCGCCCATCCGCGCGCCCCACTCGCCGACATCCTGCTGGCCGTACTGGCAGAGGCTGTACACGATGGCGCGGCCGGAATCGAGAAGCGCCTGGCCCATTTTCGCGTAAACGGCCGGCTGCGACGTCGGCTCATAGACCTGGCTTGCCGAACACCAGTCGTACTTGAGGTAATCAATCCCCCACGCAGCATAGGTTTTCGCGTCCTGCTCTTCGTGTTGATAGCTGCCTTCGAAGCCGGCGCAGGTCTTCGGACCAGGAGAAGAGTAGATACCCAGTTTCAGGCCCTTGCTGTGAACATAATCGGCCAGCGCTTTCATATCGGGAAATTTCTCGTTGGGCCGGATATTGCCCTTCTCGTCGCGCGTTCCCTGCCAGGTGTCGTCGATGTTGACGTAGAGGTAACCGGCGTCTCTCATTCCGTTCTTCACCATCGCGTCGGCGATTTCGCGGACTACCTGATCGTTCACGCCGCGCTGGAATTTATTCCAGCTGTTCCAGCCCATCGGCGGTGTCTTTGCGAGACCATTCGAGCGAACAGCAGTCGCGGGCATCGGCAGGGCGATCTTCGCCGGGATGGGCGGCATGGGCGGAGGGGTATCGGTTGAAACTCGTTTCGCGAGTTGCTCGGTGGGCGGAGCGTTGCCACCGGGGGCGGGAGGATTACCAAATCCGAAACCACCGCCCCGCCCGCGTCCAAAGCCGCCGCGGCCACCTCCGGCAGGCACCTTCAGGACCAGCCCTTCCGGCGTGATGGTGCCAGTGTAGGCAACTTTCGTCTTTCCATTAGGCGTCTGGCGCGTGACGTCGAAGGTGACGTCATTTCCCTTCACGATTCCGTTGGAGATTGCCTCCGGCGTCTGTCCCCCGACATAACCGGTGAAGGTATCGCCTTTGGCGGTGATGAAATAATCGGTCTCGTTAGCCTGCCCGCCCCGGCCCTGAGTGGTGACCACCCACTTTCCTGTGAGATCTGCCGCGATGAGGCTTTGCGCCAGGAGCGCGCCGAGAATGCAGAGAGTGACCTTTTTCATGGTTTAAAATCCCTCTCCAGTTTAAGACCTGAGTTGCAACGCGGACTGGACTCTGAGAATTAACATCCCGGAAAGGTCTCTGTATTTGAGAACGCTGACGTCGGCATAACGGCCGGAGCCATCACCGGGGAAATTACTACGGACTGTAACTCCTGTTCCAACCTCCAGGCCAGCAATATCCTTTCCTTTCAGTTTTTCTTCGATGGCGGGGCGGGCGCCGGAACCGGGAACGATCGCGTTGTCGATGTCCGGCCTCTCTGGACTGGGATTACTGGCCCGAAAAAGGAAATAGATTCAACGAACGACTGGCTGGAGGACGATTCCGTCGCCGGCATCTGCGAAGCCCGGGATGGAGACGGGTAGTTTGCCGTTGATGGATATCTCACCGAACATCGCTTTGGCCGCGGCGATTTCGGATGGCTCGACAGTGCTGTACGTCGCGAGATACGCGGCCACGCCTGGAAAATTGCGGAGCAGATAAGGGTTTCCCATCGCGATCAGAGCGACCGGCTTTTTCGTCGCGATCAGTTCCTCCACCAGCCTGGGAAGCAAGCCGCCCAGGGCGGCGGTTCCTCGGCTCGGCGCCACGGAAGCGAACGCGGCGATCACGAACTGGCGCGCGGAAGAACCGCGGGCCAAAAGAGTTTCCATTTCCGCTTCGCTCATCGCGGAATTTGCGCGCAACACTTCAGCATGGGGGGCGCGGGGGCGCAGGGCGGTCACGAACGCATTTCCTTCCGTTGACGTTGGGCTTTCGACCAGCGTGTAGAACGCGGTGGAAGTGGTATCGCGGAGCGGGACGAGGCCGCCTTCGTTGCGGACGAGCGTGACGGAGCGATCCGCAATGCGCTGGGCGGCAGCGTTGCTCTCCGGCGTATCGACGCGCTTCGACAGCTGCCGCAGATCGACCAGCTTCGATTTCGCCAGTCCCAGTTCCGCCTTGGCGCGGAGCAGACGCATCGCGCTTCGTTCGATTCTCGCCCGAGTCAGGCGTCCGCTTCTGACGGCAGCCTCGACGGCGTCAATGCTGGCTTCCGGATTCGCGGGCATGAGGAGCACGTCGGCTCCCGCTTCGAGTGCTCGCACAGAGGCTTCGCCGGGACCGAAGCCGTTCACGATGCCGCCCATATCCAGAGCGTCTGTCACGATGATTCCCTGAAAGCCAAGCTCGCCGCGCAGGATGCCGGTCAGGATCTTCGGTGAAAGGGTGGAGGGCACACCGCTGTCATCGAGCGCGGGCACTGCGATATGCGCGCTCATGATGGCATCGACGCCACTCGCGATCGCCGCGCGGAACGGCACCCATTCCACGGATTCGAGACGAGGACGATCCACTGTAATGGTGGCCAGATTCATGTGAGTATCGGTCGCGGTATCGCCATGGCCGGGGAAGTGTTTGGCGGTGACGAGCACGCGCGCGCCTGAAGCGGCGTGGGCGCCTTCGATGAACGCGCTGACGAAGCGAGACACGCTCGCCGGATTCTCGCCATAGGACCGGATATTGATGATGGGGTTATCGGGATTGTTGTTGACGTCGGCATCCGGAAAGAAGAGCCACTGGAAGCCGATGGCGCGCGACTCTTTCGCGGTGATTTCGCCCTCAATGCGGGCTTCCCCGGTATCATCCGAGGCTGTGAACGCCATGGCATGCGGAAAGACGGTAGTGCCTTCCATGCGCATCGAGACGCCGCGCTCGAAATCTCCGCCGACGAGAAGCGGGATCTTCGCCATGCGCTGCATCCGGTTAATGAACGCCGCGGCTTCGCGGGCGCTGGCTTTGGCGACGATGCGCCGGTCGGCTGTGTTGACCAGGATCATGCCGCCGACGTGTTCGCGCGAGATGAGCTTCAGAAAGTTCGTGGTCTCGCGCGAACGGCGGAGCGGATACCCGTTGAACGGCACGATGACAAGCTGCGCGATTTTCTCGCGCAGGCTCAGCGACGCCCTCCAGCGCGCGGCGATGACCTCGGGCGCAGCGAGCGAAACGGTTGCCGGTTTCGCTTTGCGAGTTGGAGGAGCGGGAGACCCGCGGGAAGGGGCTTTGTGAGACGCGGCCAGCGCGCCGGACGCGATGACGGCCAGAGCGGCCAACCACCACGCGGCGTTTCTGATCAATGACCGCCGCCCGCCGACTTTCGCATGATAAGCCGGCGACGGACGGATTTCGCGCCCGTTACCGGGCGCCGGCGCGGCGACTGAGACCCCAGTTTCCGCACCGCCCGCAGCAGTTCGGGAACTTCCCTGCTGCTCTTCAGAATGACTTCATCGGCGCCGGTGTTTTCTTCATTCAGACCGATGACACCAATGAAACCGGAAAGCAGAATGACGCGCGCGGGAGAATCCGCGCCTCGGATCAGACGGATGAGCTCGCCGCCATTCATGCCGGAGAAACGGTAGTCCGTCACGACAACATCGAAGCGCGAGCGCTGGAAAATTTCCCAGGCCTCCTCGGCTGTGGCACAGGCCGTAACAGCAAAGCCCTGCTCTTCGAGGATCAACTGCCTCGCCGCCAGGCCATTGGAATTTTCATCGACAAGAAGGACAGAGAGCGGTGCACCGGGATCAGATTTCATTGCGGGAACGGTTGAAAGTAACAGACCTGTCATGGGACTGTCAAGAGTTTTGCATCCGGTTGAAACAAGAGCAAATTCAGTTCTTGACTTCAGTGCGACGCCTTCGAGGCGGCGCACGAAAACAACGCAGGCGCGATGCGTTTTATCAACAGCGCTTATCGCAACATTATTCGACGGCACGCGGCGCAGTATAACCCGATTTCGCAATGATGGAATACTTGATCACCTTGCCCTTTTCATCGCGCATGACAACGGGCTGATTGGTGGCAGGATCGACGAGTTGTACGGTGATTTTGCGGAACTTTCCATCGCGCGTGGTGTTCGATGGGGCGTAAGCCAGCGTGTACTGATTGCGCATGGCCGCCTGGATGGCGTTGAACACATCGGAGATTTCCGCGGGCCAGCGCGGCAGGTACGACTGCCCTCCCGTTTCCTTTGCGAAGGTTCTCATCTCATTCTGGGCCTGCAGAAGGTCGATGCTCTCCATGGCGCCGGGGTTGATCATCTGGAGCAGGCCGATGGCATAGATCGGAACGCCGGAATCCTGCAGTTTGCGGCGCGTCTGATCGAAAGTAATTTTGCTGAAGGTATCGATGCCGGACGTCAGAACCAGAATGGCTTTGCGGCCTTCGATTTTCGACATGCGGTCGGCGGTATCGGTCAGCGCGTCAAAGAGATTGGCTTCGGAAAAATCGGGAAAGCCGAAAGAGCGCAAGCCCTCGTTGAGCACTTGCTTGTCATTGGTGAAATCGGAAACGATAGTGGTGCGGAGATCGTAGCGGATGAGGGCGATGTAATCATCCGGCTTCATCGAGTTGATGAATGCGCCGGCGGTCTGGAGCGTGTAGTACCAGTTGGCGCTGCCGTACCACTGGAAACGCTTGCTGAATTCGACGACCACGGCTATAGTCATGGGCGCCTGGCCGACGGAAAATTCCTTGACGGTTTGCGGAACGTTGTCTTCGAGGACGCGGAAGATGGGGCGCGGCAGGTTGGGAACAAAATTGTTTTTGTTATCCATCACCGCGACGTCGACGGTGACGAGATTGGCCTCGGACGAAAAAGTGGCGGAAGGGGGACCGGCATCCCCGTTCTTTGGCCGTGGCGCCAGTTTGGATGGAATCTTCGGAAGATTTTCCGAGGGGCCGGGCTGGGCGGGCGTGGGAGCGGAGGTGGTGGGCGCGGGCGTGGGGGAAGGCGTGTCGCTCACCGGTGGGCGGCGGGGCCGCGCGACCGTTTCGCTGCCAACCGAACCGGGACCTTCCTGCGCGAGCAAAACGGCCAGCAATCCCAACAAGATCGCGAACGCGGCGAATAATTTTTTCATAAGCTCGTCTCCTTATGAGGACGCGGCGCGGTTGGAAACTGTTTCGCCGGACAGAAACCCGGCGGCAGGGCGGAAGCCCTACCCACGTCCTTCAGTTCACCCAGGGCCCTTTATCCGAGCCGTGCTTCTTCATATATACCTGAAATTTCTTCTTCGCCCGTTGCATCCGGTACTCGCGCCACCATCCCGAGAGGCTGACGGATGGCGAGGCTAAGCGCGGACGGCGAGGCGCAAACTGACTCTTGATATAGATGTAGCCCACCAGCATGCCGCCCAGATGGGCTACATGGCTCACTGGACCGCCCTGGGGCAAGGCGAAGAACTCGATGGCGGCAAATATCATGACGGCATATTTGGCCTTGACCGGGAAGAGCAGGAAGAGAAGTATTTCCTGATCGGGAAACAGCATGCCGAAGGCGATCAGCAGTCCGTAGATTGCGCCCGAAGCGCCGATGGTGGACTGCATCGCATCGCCGATCGCCAGATTGCCGAGCACAAGACACACACCCGCGCCGATGCCACAGATGAAGTAGTACTGAATGAATCTCCGCGTCCCCCAGGTTTGTTCCACAGCGGCGCCGAACATCCAGAGCATGAGCATGTTGAACAGGATGTGGGTGATGCTCCCGTGCAGGAACATGTAGCTGGCCAGCTGCCAGATTTTGGCGCGGTGCACCACGTCCCAGGGGAGCAGATGGAAAGTTCCGAGAAAGGTCTGCCCGGCAATAGTCGTATTGACGAACAGAAGCTGGAGGATATAGACGGCGCAGGTAACCGCTATCAGCCACTTCACGCCGGGAGGGAATGAGGGAAACAGCAGCGATGCCGAACTTCGGTAGCGCGTGTCAATACGCATTGAGGAAAGACGTAACCTGCCGCCAGAATAGCAGATCCCGGCCGATCAACTGGCGCGCGCGGCAGCCTTGGCAGCGGCCGATTCTTCGGGCTTCGGTTCGCTGTTTTCAGGCTCCCCGAGCTTTGAATAGCGCATCAGGCGCCAGACAGCGTACTGGGTCGCGGCGGCTGCCGCAATCCAGACCTGCCAGTGGGAAAGAAGGCCTGTGGAGAATACGAAATCACCCAGAACATCCAGATCCTGCCCCAGCCTCCAGAAGCCGAAAATCGCGAACGAGATCGCGACCAGAGTCAGCAGACTCGCAAGCAACCGCGCGGCGCGGCCGTTTTTTCCCTTCCGGTTCGTGACCAGCCGACCCCGACCGAAACGGATTCTGACGATCATGGGATGTTCCTGATTCCAATATAACTCCGGCTTCAAAATGGGTTCGCCTTCCTGCCTTATTAATAGATTGCAGAGGTTTACGAAAGATTCGCCTGAAGAAGCCGAAGATGTCTGTTATCATGGGGCAGCGGTCGAAGCGCGTCGTTGCGGATTTCCAACTGGAGTTTGAATGCACTATTTTTGGATGGCGGTCATTACTTTTGTAATCGTGCAGATGTCGGTCTTCTGTACCACCATTTACCTGCATCGGACCAAGACTCATCGGGGGCTGGAACTGCATCCCGTGGTCGGTTTTCTGATGCACCTGCATCTGGCGGTTTTCACGGGAATCATCCCGCGTGAATGGGCCGCTGTCCACCGGAAGCACCATCATTTTTCCGATCACGAAGGCGATCCGCACAGTCCGATTCTCTACGGCATGTGGACGGTTCTGTTCGGGAATTATTTCATGTACCGCAAGGAAACGGCCAATCCCGAGACGGTTCGCAAGTACACTCCTGACTGGAAAGAAGACCTGCTCGACAAGATTCCCGGCCTCAACTATGGCGTGTTCATCGGGCTTGGCATATTCGTTCTGATGTTCGGATGGGCATGGGGCACGGGGATGTGGATCGCCAACATGATCGTCTACGTTTTGCTGAACTCGATGATCAACAGCCTGGGGCACGTAGTGGGCTATCGCAATTTCGATGAGCAGGCGACCAATCTGCAGTGGGTCGCGATGCTGACCGGCGGCGAGGGCCTGCATAACAATCACCACGCGCATCCAACTTCGGCCCGTTTCGCACTGCGCGGGCGCGAGTTCGATCCTGCCTGGCCGGTGATCTGGACGCTGGAGCGCTTCGGTCTCGCGCGGGTCAACCAGCTACCGATCGCTAAAGCCGCTTAGCGCGGAGCCGTTGTGGGCGGGCGTCTCAGTTTCGGCGCACTGCTTTCCATCCTGGTTCTCTGCCCTGTATCGTCTGGCCCCGCACAAACAAGCCCGGCACAAACAACCGCTGCAACTTCTCATACTGCTTCGGACCTCGCACAGCAGGTCCTTTCAGCGACCCTCAATCCGGCGGAGTGTTATCACGTCCGCGACATTGAGATCCACCAGCAGGACGTCACCTTTTATCTCACCGAAGGCTATCTGATATTTGGCACGCCTGTGAATGGCGCGCCTATCAGCGCCGTGTTCAGCACAGATGTGGAAGGCGGCGACGGTGAGGTGGTGCTGCTGCCCCCCGATCGCGCGGAGCGGCAGACGCTGGCGTCTTTCACCCAATCCCCCAACCTCGACGAGCACTTCAGCAACGCGGTCTTGTTCTTTACCGATGGCGGCGCGCGCGCGCTGGCGGAACGGATACAGAAAGATCCAACAGCGGAGAAGTCGAAGGAGATGGGTCTGCTGATGGCCGACAAATGGAACGTGACCGTCACGAATCTCACGACGAACTTCGAGACGCGAATCGTGCTCGATCTGATGACGAAAGGGCCCAGCGGCGCGGGATTTTTCGATGCCACGGTGCGCGGACGCAAGCTCGGCGATTTCGACGTGGTGCACGATGCAAGGGCGACGGAGCAGATTGGTGCGGGAAAGGTGGAGTTCCGGAACGGCGTGGGGATCTGGGAAACGTGGACGCGGTTTGTGGCGCGAGACCGGCGCGGACGGCCGGAGTTCCAGCCCGAGGAAGAGATCCTCAGCTACAACATCGATGCATCGATGGATGCGTCACTCAGTATGCGGTGCGTGACGCGATTGCGGATTCGCGCGCGGCCCGATTCGCGCGACGTAATACCGCTCGAACTGGATGGAGCGATGCGAGTGAAGTCGGCCAAAGTCGATGGAATTCCGGCAGAGTTCTATCAGCACGATTCGCTGCGCGGGGGACTGGTACAGAATTCGGGCAATCAGCTTTTCCTGATCGTGCCGCCGCATCCGCTCGAGCCGGGATCGGAACACGAGATCGAGGTCGTACACGAAGGCAAGGTGGTGGTGCAAACGGGAGACGGGATTTATTCCGTTCGCGCGCGCGGGACGTGGTATCCGGGACGCGGGTCGCAGTTCGCGACGTACGACGTGACGTTTCACTATCCGGAGAATCTGAATCTGATTTCGGCGGGCGCGATTCGCGAAGATCAAACGCACGGCGGGATACGAACCACGCATCGCGTGCCGGAAGGCAAGCTTCGGCTGCTGGGTTTGAATCTGGGGCAGTATACGCGGCGGGAGTCCGTGAAGAATGGAATTACGCTGGATGTTTCGGCGAACCGCGAGCTCGAGGATGCGCTCCGGCCGCCGAGCGTGGCGCCGATCTTCGCGCCGACTTCGCAGCCCTCTTCACACTCGATCCGCGTTCCCGCGATAGTGGCTGCGGACCCGCCACCGCCGGATCCGGCGGAAAGGCTGGATGCGATTGCGTCGGGGGCACGGGCGGCGATTGAATATTTCCGCACCCGGTTCGGGGATCCGCCGCTGAAGCATATCGAGATTTCGCCGGTCACGGGAAGATTCGGGCAGGGATTCGCGGGGATGATTTATCTGCCGACGCGGCTCTATCTGGACCCATCGATCATGCGGGTACGCGCGGGTACGCTCGCGCCCGATGAAGGGTTCATGGGTGAGCTGCTGCGGGCGCACGAGACAGCACATCAGTGGTGGGGAAACATCGTAACGACGGATTCCTATCACCACGAATGGCTGATGGAATCGCTGGCGAACTATTCCGCGCTGATGTTTATGGAAAGCCGGATGGGGCCGCACGCAATTGAGAGAGCGCTCGAGTATTATCACGATCAGCTCCTTCTGAAGGGCCTGGACGGAACGACCGCGGAGGCGCGCGGACCGGTGGTGGAGGGGCGGCGACTCGAAAGCGCGGATGCGCCGAGCGCGGCGGATGCGGTGCTGTACGGCAAGGGCACGTGGATCATCCACATGCTGCGGCGGCGGATGGGGGACACCGCGTTTGTGAAGATGCTGGCGGAGGCGCGGCGCCGATATGAATGGAAGACGATCACGACCGAGGATTTTCGGGAGCTTTGCGCGGAGTTTCTGCCGCCGGGATCGGCGGATCCGAAGCTGGTCGACTTCTTCGATCAATGGGTTTACGACACGGGAATGCCAACGCTGAAACTCACGTACACGGTCAGTGGGCACAGGCTGAACGGGACGATTACGCAGAGCGACGTGCCGGATGATTTCACGGTGCTGATTCCGGTAGAAATCCGGGTGGGGAACGGGAAGCCGATTGTGAAACAGGTTCGTACAGAGAACGGGGCGGTGAAGTTTACGGTGAATGTGGCGGGGCCGGGAGCGAAGGCGACGCTGGATCCGGGGATGAGTGTGCTGCGGCGGTAAATTGGTGCGGCCGCCCGCAGACCCTGTCACTGGCTATAACCGGCGGCGGAACGGATTCGGCGCAAAGGTACGAGAGCAGCAGTGCCGGGATGACCAGAAGCTTACGCGCTGGCGGCAGGACCCGGAGGCCCGGGGTGCAGTTGTTCATTCGAAAATGCCACCGAGTGCAGGCCACGGCGGAAACTTTCGACGTTCAACAAGTCTTCGAGGCGCACGTCGCAGAGGTGGACCTCCCGGCCAAAGTGCTGCAGCAGTGCGTACTGCGTGCAGGGGTCGGGCGCGGAGAACGTCATCATGTCGAGTCCGAACGCACGGACCAGACGTTCGGCGAATACAGGATTGAAATGGCCGAGCGGATCGAAGTAGCTGCTGCCGCGTGCCGCATCGCCGGCGGGAACGGCAATCTGGACGGCGCCGGCGTTGAGCCAGCTATCGCCCTGATCGATCATCTGCTCAATGGTCTCGGTGGCTGAGAAACGGCCGCCCAGTTCAAACTGCACCTCGAGGCCGCGGGCATGCGCCATTTTGACAATGAGCGACGGGCGCAACGGCAACTCCGTATGGCTTTCGCCGCACTCCACACGTATAACGCCGAAGTCGGCGCAGAGATCGAGATAAGACTCGATCAGGCCCTGCGCAACGGCAATCTGGAAAAGTCCGTTCCCTGTGACAGTGGGAACGCTGTGCGCCGCGGCGGCCGCCACTTTGCGCCGGGTCACCGTTTCATCAGCGATGATCCAGCACGCCATGGAGATCTTCAGCACTTCCATGAGATTCGCGCTCTGCGCCAGGTGACCTTCCACTGTGGAAAGGTCATAGCCCGGATCGAAGGGCGCGGTACATGGCCGAAGATGGGGTACGCCGATCTGGTGCAAATACTCGGTTGCCGTAATGTGGCCCCTGACCGGAAATGACTCGGGTCCCGTTGCTTTCCTCGCGAGGATTACGGTGGGCATGGTCAGTTCCTGAAAATCAACTCCGTTAGACGGCCGTTTGTCGCGGGCCCTTAGTACTGGCCCGCGCCAATCATCTGCCCAGGCAGCGGCGTGGGGCTGGCGTCGGGAACACCGGCTCGCTCCGCAAGCGCTTCCATGCGGGTAGAAAGCTGGGCCATCGTCAGAATCGAGACGTCACCCTTCTGGCGCGCGCGCGCCAGCCTTTCTATGAGCGAATCAAACAATCGATAACCGCGCGGCGATTCGGCGAGATTGACAGGATGCAGGCCGAAGTGAAAAACGCCGCGATGCCGGGCCGCCGCTTCGATGCCCTTTTCGAAGCGATCCAGCCTCGTCTGATGGTTGACAATGCGGCTGCGCGCTTCGCCAATCGGATACAGAAACATGGATGCGGGAATATTCCAGAGTCCCGGCATCTTCTGTTGCGGCCAGACAAGCGGCGGCGTGGAGCGGCCGAGTTCATTCATCACACGGAGAAGAGCGCCGGGGATGGAGCGGCCTATCCTTTCGGACAGGACGGGAGCTGTGCCACGATAGCACCGCAGGCCGGCTTCGGCCAGCAGAGCGTGGTGGCGCTCGAGATTGCGCGGAAAAGAGAAGGACGCTGGCTGTACACCTGCTTCACGCAACGCAGCCAGGCCCGCTTCGAGTTCCGCTTTCGCCACAGCAGGAACGGAGTGGCGATCAGTCCAGATGAGATGCGAAAGCCCACCGTGCAGGCCGATCTCCTGCGGGATAGATGCATTCGCGAGCTGGCGGATGAACGAGCGGCGATACCACAGGGGCGACGTCACTTCGTTGCCTGGAGGGATGAAATGTCTCCAGGCGGCCGGCAGTCCCTTCATGCGGACATCGGCTCCGCCGCGGCACTCACCCAAAGCCATCCCGCCCACCACCAGCCACGTGGCGCTCACACCTGCATTGCAGAGTGAGCGCAGCACGTGGTCATACGCGGCACTCGCGTTCGGATAGCGAGCGCTGAAACGCTTCCGGTCCAGAATGTCGAGATGGCCCCAGAGCAGTTCCGCGTCGAGCGAGAGCACAACGGATCCCTGGTCCATCACGAAGCCCGGATTGTCTTTGGCCTTGAGCACAGTAGCCAACCTTATCTATCTCCCTGGGTGCTTTCTAACTTGCAGCCGCAACAGCAGGCTCAGCGATCAGGTTCGCCGTGTCCGAACTGAACGGCTCGCAGGGCGCCGAGAAGGCCGCCATGACTTTGGCATCCATCTCGTCGGTGCGCGTCGAAACGCCGATCGCCCTGAGGAACTTCCTGTTGTCGTAGCTGATATCGCGATAATCGGCAACCTTGCCGTCTTCGAATGCCTGCTTCATCTCGCGGATACCGTCGTCGAGATTCAGTGTGCAATCAAAGCCGAGTTGGCTCTGAATTTTCTTGAAAGACACGCGATAGTTGCGGCGGTCGGAGTTCTCCACCTGCTCGACCTGAGTATTCGGGAAGTGTTCGCGAATCTTGGTGGCGACGTCCGCCAGGGTGTAGTTCAGATCGGGGCTGCCGACGTTGAAGACCTGACCGCTGACAAGGCCGAGCGGCGCATTCATGACGTGAACACAGGCTGCGGCGATGTCACGTACATGGATAAACGGGCGCCACTGTGTGCCGTTGAAAATCGTGATCGAACCTTCCTGATGGGCCTTGGCCGAGAGCAGGTTCACAACGAGGTCGAAGCGGGGGCGGTAAGAGAAACCAAAGACCGTCGCAAAGCGCAGAATGGTGGGGTGGAAATATTCATTCCGGGCTCGCAGCAGCGCCTGCTCGGAATCCACCTTCGTCTGCGCGTAAAGGGAGATGGGACGCACGGCCGAAGTTTCATCCGCCATCTCATCGGTTGCGCCGTACACGCTGCAGCTCGAGGCGAACAGGAAGCGCTTGATGCGGAAACCCTTCGCCACCTCAATCAGCATACGGGTCGCGGCATAGTTGGTTTCGAGCGCGGTCTGGCGATCTTCTTCGCAGGCGGGATCGCCGACAATGGCCGCGAGATCGATGATGGTGCTCGTTCCTTTCACGGCGCGCACAACGGTCTGGATATTCCGGCAGTCGCCTACGATCAGCTGGAAGTTGGGGTGGTTAAGAACCTCTTCGATTGCGGTATAGCCATACACGAGGCGGTCCAGCACGCGGACTTTATGGCCGGCGTCCAGCAACTGGCGCACGAGGATGGAGCCGATATAACCGGCGCCGCCGACGACGAGGATCGGGCCCGAATCATTGTGATTGGTGCGGGATTTCCTGTTGGAGTGCGATTCGGTTTCTTTC
>Ga0134125_10001179_pt1 | contig 32512 bp, 24 predicted proteins | sample KB31751_FD_96464 | JGI IMG/M metagenome (GOLD analysis project Ga0134125, IMG submission 96464) | Terrestrial soil microbial communities with excess Nitrogen fertilizer from Kellogg Biological Station, Michigan, USA - KB3-175-1 | ecosystem: Environmental > Terrestrial > Soil > Unclassified ...
CAGTCTCACTCTTTTCGAGAAAACCCCCATTTTAGGCTTGCTTCAGCAATCCCAATACAATTTGGCAATGCTTGATGATCCTAAACAGTTACAACTATTGGACATCTAACCGGACAGTACTGACGGTAAATGATAAATGGAAAATCTACTTCCTAACCCTCAGCCCGGTCTCAAGCTGCAATTCTGCGTACGGCCGCCAGGCCGTGCATGGCGCGAAAATGCTTCGTGGTCGGGAGGTTGTAATAAAAGTCGCCCTGCATCTCCCAGCTCTTTAAGCTGAAGTGACGATGCGCACCACAGTTAAGACAGACCCTGTACGCCTGACCCTGGCTCGAGAAAGGACGGCTCATTTCCAAATGCCAGCAACCAATTAGTCGGTTAAGCCAGCCTTTGATGGTCATGCGAACGCTGGTGGGCATGAACGAAGCGTTCATTTGCCCGGTGCTGGGGTAACTTTTGATGGTTAATTGATTTGCTGACATGATTTCTTACCTCACTAAATCCTTTCAGAATTCCCTCTCCACTCAATAACGCGAAAAAACCTGACCGAAAGGACCATCTCGTCGGAGATTTCTTTGAGGTTAAGGAGGAGTAGCGGAGATTTGCCATATATCATTTGCCGTTTTCCAATTTCCATTGGTTAACGCGGAGGAGGCCAAGAGATAGTAAAGAGGCTTATCAATTTCGCTGCCAGCGGAGCTGGATTGGTGGTGCTGTTTCGCGGCTATGGACATTTCGCTCCGCCGGAGCGAGTGACGCCTGGTTTCAATGGAAAATGAAAAACGGCAAATGATATATGGCAAATCGAAAGCTTCTTCACTGTATCTTCACAATCTGCCCAAACTGCGCCTCTTAATCCGCGCGTTACCGCCCTTCTTGCCGCGTGCCTTATACTAAAGGCGCGCCTAGTCTGACCCACGGAGACAACTGACGTTTGACCCAGAACCCGACGGATGCTGTTACAAAACTGCTGATTGACCTATCGAATGGCGATCGAGACGCGGTTGATATTTTGTTGCCCGTCATCTACGATGAATTGCGTAAACTGGCAGCAAATTACCTGCGCCGCGAGCGCCCCGATCACACTCTGCAACCGACGGCTTTGGTACACGAGGCTTACTTGCGTCTCGTCGATCAGACGCGAGTGAACTGGCAGAATCGGGCGCATTTTTTCGGGGTAGCAGCTCAAATAATGCGCCGGTTGCTGGTTGACCACGCGCGCAAACACAATGCAGAAAAGCGTGGTCAGGATTTTCAAAAGCTCTCCCTTGATGAAAATATTGACCGCGCGGTCGAGCGAAGTGGTGAACTGGTAGCCCTCGACGATGCGCTTAAGGCACTGGCAGCCTTCGACGAACCGAAGGCGCGCATGGTTGAACTTCGATATTTCGGCGGACTGTCAATTGAAGAGACAGCTGACGTGTTAGGTGTTACTCCCACCACAGTAAAACGTCACTGGCGCTTCGCAAAGGCTTGGCTGTACGGCGAGATGCAGAAACAATAGTTCGTAGTACTTTGTTCTTTGTGCTTTGTTCTTGGTTCTTGACTGGAAAAAGCAGCGTCGCCCAAAAAACTAACTACAAAGACCGAAGAACAAAGTACTAAGAACCAAAAACAGACTTCAGGGATTTACAACTACGGCCCCTCACGATTTTGGATTAATGACCCCCGAACGCTGGCATCAAGTTGAAGAGATTTTTCAAGCGGCTTTAGATCTAAAGCCGAGTGAGCGCGAGCCGTACATCGTGAAGGCCTGCGCCGGCGATCTCAGCCTCAAGCAGGAAGTCGAATCCTTACTTTCCCAACACGAAAGCGCCGGTGATTTGCTCGAAGAACCTATCTACGGGCAAACCGGAATGAACGCCCTGGAGTCGTTGGCTACGGAAGACGTCGATCCAATGATCGGACGGCGTCTGGGCGCTTATCGAATCGAAAGAGAAATTGGTCGGGGCGGGATGGGCGCCGTTTATGAAGCCATTCGCGTCGATCTGGAGTTCCACAAGCGCGTTGCCATCAAACTAGTTAAGCGCGGCATGGATACCGATTTCATCCTGCGACGCTTTCGCAAGGAACGCCAGATTCTCGCGGCGCTCGATCATCCACACATTGCCCTGTTGCTTGACGGCGGTACTACTGACGACGGCTTGCCCTACTTCGTGATGGAGTTCATCGAGGGCCAGCCGCTGTACAAGTATTGCGATTCTCAGAAGTTGAATATCGCCGAGCGCCTTAAGCTCTTTCGCTCAATTTGTGACGCGGTCCATTACGCGCACCAGAAGCAAGTCGTTCACCGAGACATCAAGCCTTCAAACGTACTTGTGACTGGCGAAGGCATGCCCAAGCTTCTCGACTTTGGCATCGCCAAGCTGCTTAATCCGGAGCTCGCCGGCGACATCACTCATGACCCAACCGCTACGGCGATGCGATTGATGACGCCCGAATACGCTTCGCCGGAACAAGTCCAGGGCGATCCCACGACACCCTCGACCGATGTGTATTCGCTTGGAGTTTTGCTTTACGAGCTATTGACCGGCCATCGCCCATATCGTTTGCGCAATCGTGCTCCGCATGAAATCGCGCGCGTTATTTGTGAAGAACCACCAGCGCCTTTGAGCATCGTCATCACCCGACCAGATGACGTCTTGCCGGCGTTGTATTCGGACGACGATGCCACCACCCTCAGGCAGCTTTATATGTCGCGACGGGCCACGGTCGAGTCACTGAGACGTGAGTTCTCGGGCGACCTGGACAACATCGTGATGCGAGCGCTGCGCAAAGAGCCTGAGTGGAGATATCAAACGGCCGAACAGTTGCGCGATGACCTGACCAGATACCTGGAGGGTCGACCGATCTCGCGCATGGGCGATTCACCCGATGCAGTCTGGCCCAGCAAACCCGAGCCAATCTCAAATGAACATTCGTTGGCAGTGCTGCCTTTGAAATTGGTGGACATGCAGCACGGTTCTGATTCCGCACCGGACTATCTGGGAACCGGATTGGCGGATGCGCTGATCACGAGACTCAGCGGAATACGCCGCTTTGCTGTAAGGCCGACGAATAGCGTGCTGCGTTACGGCGCCGATTCAGATCCACTTGCCGCAGGTCGCGAGCTCGGAACTGCGTTCGTGCTCGATGGTCGTTTGCGTCGTGTCGGCGAGCGTATTCGGGTGACAGTGCAATTGCTGAATGTTCAGGACGGAACCGCCGTTTGGGCTGCGCAATTTGATGAGCAGTTCACCGATGTGCTGACGCTTGAAGACGTGATCTCAGCCAATGTCGCCGAAGCCCTGGTGCCTCAGCTAACCGGTGACGAGCGCTTGAAGCTCGCGAAGCGTGGTACGAACGATCCGCAAGCTTATGAGGCCTACCTCCGCGGCCGTTTCTATTGGAACACCTTTACCGAGGAGGGCTTTGCCAAGGCGATCGTTTGCTATCACCAGGCGATTGCTCTCGATCCGAATTACGCCGTCGCTCAAGCCGGAATAGCTTCCTATTACAACTGGCTGGGAAGCTTCAGTGTGATGCCTTTCGCTGAATGTTCCGCCGCCGCTTTTGAAGCGGCCAGCACGGCCGTATCAATTGATCCCAGCCTCGCCGAAGGTCACGCTGCGCTCGGCCAGGCGATTGTTTGTCACGATTTTGACTGGAACAGTGGTGAGCGCGAATTGCTCCAGGCCATCGAACTCAATCCGAATTTCTCAGCCGCTCGGATTTGGCATGCGATGCAGATGGCGATGGAAGGCCGCTTCACAGAAAGTCTGCGCGAGGCGTACATCGCGCGCGACCTCGATCCGCTTGCGGTAATCTCGCGATTCGCGGTTGCGTGGTGTTGTTATCACGCGCGCCGCTACGATGAAGGTTATGCGCTAAGCCGCGCCACGCTCGAAGCTGAGCCGAATAATCTGATGATGCTTTACGCGCACAGTTTTCTGCTGAGCCGTCTCGGTCGCTCCGAAGAAGCGGTTCAGGCAGCGACGAGATGTGTCGAGGCAATGGGCAAAGCCAGCCACACACTCGCTCGCTTAGGCTCGGCGCAGGCTCACGCAGGCGACGTTGAAGCCGCTGAAGCTACCCTGCGTGAGATGGATGCGTTCGCGACGCGCCGCTACATCTCGCCTTATCACCTCGCGCTTGTGAATTGCTCGTTGGGTCGGACTGAAAAGGCGCTCGATCTGCTCGAACAAGCTGAGCAGGCTCGGGACGCAAAAGTGTTATGGATCGGAGTCGACCCGGAGCTTGATCCACTACACGGACACGCCCGGTTCAACGAGTTATTGCGGAAACTTAATCACCGGTTAGCTGCGTTGCCGACGTTGCCTGCTCAATTACGAGCGGGCCAGGAGTCGGTGGCCGTTTTGCCATTCAGCGTGCTCAGCTCGCCGCTCGAGAACACCGGTGATGAATACCTCGGTATCGGCCTGGCGGACGCATTAATCACGCGTCTCAGCAATGTCCAACGGTTGGTCGTGCGTCCTACGAGCAGCGTCTTGCGCTACAGAGGCGCCGTAATCGATCCGGTCGTTGCAGGCCGAGACCTGGGAGTGGATTACATAATCGATGGCAACTTGCGCCGGGCCGGCAACCGGCTGCGGGTGACAGTTCAACTCGTCAGCGTCAATGAAGGTGTTACTCGCTGGGTCGATCAGTTCGATGAAGAATCGACCGATGTACTTCAACTGGAAGACTCGATCTCCGAACAAGTCGCCACGGCGCTGCTGCCGCAACTGACTGGTGACGAGCAGCGCCAGCTTTCGAAGCGCGGCACCGACAGCGCTGAAGCTTTTGAATCCTACCTGCGCGGGCGTTATCACTGGAACAGCTATACCGAATCAGGATTTGCGCGCGCATTTGAATGTTACAACCACGCCATCGAGCTCGATCCGCATTACGCGCTGGCGTACACGGGTATTGCTGATTACTACAACTGGCTCGGCGTATTTGGCATTCGGCCTTTCGCGGAGTGTTCGGCTGCGGCCAAGAAAGCCGCTTCGAAAGCTGTTGAGCTCGATCCGGATTCTGCGGAAGCCTACAGCGCGCTCGGATTCGCGACTGTGTGTCTCGACTATGATTGGGCAGTCGCGGAAGGCCAGCACCGCCGCGCCATCGAGATCAATCCGAATTACGCCACTGCTCATCACTGGTATGGATTTCATCTGGTGATGAGCGGACGCTTCGATGAGGCAATTCGAGAGATGCTGCGCGCGCGCGGATTAGATCCGCTATCGCCCAGCATCATGCAGGGTCTTGGCTGGTGTTATTACCAGGCTCGCCGCTTTGAAGAATCGATCACGACTTATCGCAACATGCTCGAAGCAGTGCCGGACTTTTCCTACGGACTGGTTACGTTCGCCTGGACCCTTCGACACGCAGGCGATCCGGATGAAGCTGTCCTGGTAGCTGAAAAGGCTTTGGATGTTTCGAGCGGCGGCCAAATTTTCGTGGCCGGCCTGGGTGCTGCGTACGCGGCTGCCGGACGACACGATGACGCTCGCGCGGCGCTGCAAACTCTGAAAGATATGTCGAGCCGGTCGTATGTATCTCCTTATCATCAAGCGCTGATTCACCTTCATTTGGGTGAGACCGACGAAGCCCTGGCCTTGCTGACGAAGTGCGAAGAGATTCGAGAAGGCTGGCTGGTGTGGCTTGGCGTTGAGCCGCAGTGGGATCCACTTCGGGGACAGCCAAAGTTTGAAGAGCTGCTCGCTCGATCAAGAAATCCGAATACAGGTCGCAAGCTGGTAGTCGAAGCGCCTAAACCGCGCCGGGCGAAGGTAGCGGCGAAAGCATCAGCAACAACGATCGAGAGTGCTGCGCCTGACACCCAATCGAGTACGAATGAAGAAGCTCGACAGCTATATACCGCCGGCCGATACTACGCGACTCGACGCTCTGCTGACGGCATGCGCCAGGCAATCGAACGACTGGAAAAGGCCGTGACGCTGGATCCAAACTTCGCTCAAGCGCATTCGGAGTTAGCGGATTGTTACGCGTTGCTGAATTGGTACGTTGAGCCGCCGCCGCCGGGCGCTTGGGAGCGAGCCAAACAGTCTGCGATGCGAGCCGTTGAAAGTGATCCGCAGCTAGCTGAGGCGCACGCTTCCCTTGGTTTTGTGAAATTACATTACGATCGCGATTGGGATGGAGCCGAAAGGGAACTTCGCCAGGCGATTCTTCTGAAACCGGCTACGCAGGTTGCGCATCGTTGGTACGCTTACAGCTTGTCAGCCATGGGCCGACATGACGAAGCAGTCGCGGAAATAGAAAAGGCTCGCGAAATAGCTCCGCAGTCACCGGTGCTGGCGACCGCGATGGCCAACGTTCTTTTTCTGGCAGGCAGATTCGACGATGCGATTGATCAAGGTCACAAGGCCCTGGCTTTGGATCCCGGTGGTGTAGCCGCTCATACAATTCTGCGCTGGGCCTACGAAAGAAAAGGCATGCACGCGGAGGCCCAGGCCGCGTACGAACAGGAGCGCAGCTTTGCCGGAGATACGCCCACGACCAGAGCAAAGCGCGCGCATGTGCTGGCAGCCGTCGGTCGGCAAGATGAAGCTCGGGATATTTTGAAGACGATTCTCGAGCAGCGACATGAACAGTGGGTGACTGCTTACGAGATTGCGATCATTTATTCATTGCTGGGCGATCGTGACAGTGCTTTTAGTTGGTTGACCCTGGCAGAACGCGAGCATGCGGTGGGCTTCACTTTTGTGCGAGTCGACCCGCACCTTTCAAATCTCCGCTCCGATCCTCGCTTCCGCGACCTGCTGCGCGGCACCGAAAAGACAATTCCGTAAGAATCTCCATCCTTCGCGCGTAACCATTTCATTCACACCTGGTTTCAACCAGGTGGTACTGACTACTCGAAACTTAGTAACCGTTTCAACGGTTTCTCTGAGGTACTGGGGGGGGAAACGGTTGAAACGGTTGCGAAATGATGCAGTTCGTCAGTTCACCTGGTTGAAACCAGGTGTGAATGAGAGGCGAGCCTTCAAGCCAGCGACATCAGCCTCTCCGATGTCGAGCGATTTAGGCGTTCAGAAGATTTTTTCTATTTGGGGTGGTCCTTTTTCTCTCCGAACTGCGCGTTAGCCAATGGAGGAACACGTTATGCGAGAGAAGAGACCAATCCGACTCATTCGTAAACGCGAGTCACAAGCCGGCGCCGGACCTTCAGCCGAAGCTCGACCAGCGGCTCGCACAGTAAATCCGGAGCGCGAAATGAAAAACGTCGTCTCACGCTGGGTGCGCGAACACCGGCAGCGGTCCGAAGAGTTTCGACGAAACTTCGCCACCCTGTGGCAGAGCGGCGAGTTCCAGATACCGACGACTTAACCGGAACGCCGGAACGCAATCGTCGTAGTGAAGCGTGGGGATGGTTGAAATGCAAAACGAAAACACAGAACAATCAAAGATGGCGGCGGCGGGAAGTGGAAGTGGTCAAGCGCTCGCAAAGGCAAACGCGTTCAAAAGTCGAATGAAGAAGCGCTGGAGAATTATCAGGGCTCGACATCGAAGTACCGCTAATCGAGCCTCAGGCGTGGGATTGCATTCCTTCGACCGTAGTCAGATGAGCCTTTACGTAAGCTAACCTTCACCGGCCTCTTACTCCAGAATTCTCACCCATATGTTGAAATCATTCGGATGGGACTAATAGATCAAGTCTGATCAGCTCGAGGTTAGGAAGGGTAGTTTACTCCCGCTGAGTTGGTTAACCCCTCAAGCGAACTGAAACCTTTCTCTCAGAGTTGAATGCTTCCGAAAGTTGAGGCGGGCGCAAGCAACCCTTCCTAACCTCGATCTGATCAATCTTGAGCTATCCCTAAATAATTGAGTGCTTCCTTGGGTCAACAACGCTCTCTATTGCGCCACGAAGTTGTAGACCACCACTCCATTCACTCGCACCGGTTCGCCAGACAGCCGGGTCGGCGAAAATTTCGCCATCCGAGCCGCCTCGACCGAAGCAGCTTGCAGCAAGGGATGACCTGAAACGGCACGAGCCTCGACGACATTACCCTCTTCGTCAATAGTGACTTGAACCTGGACTGAGCCCGAAACCTGTGCAGCCCGAGCGATTTCGGGATAGCTGGGATTCGGAAGGCTTACTGCCTTGCCGTTAAGGATGCCGCCACTGATCGGCGTCCGCATCATTTCCTGTCTCCGCCTTTCCGTTTCAGTCTTATGAATGGTTCCGTCGACAGCATTGACCCAAACATGAGTGAAAGTCGGACTTGTTTCATCCGGAGATATTATGACCACGTGATAGAGGACGCGTCCGTCTTTGCTGAGTTTCCCCAATGACTCCCATCCCTGACCAACCAGGTTGCACGACATCACTTTGCCGGGGTTCTGGCCGTTGGCAATTTGAATGGCTTGCTCCATCGTGATCTTTGCCGTCTTAGCCAAAGTGGACTGAGAGAGCGTCATCGCCTTTCGTTCTTCCTGCATGCGTCGCTCACGCTCGTCGAGCTCAGCTTGTAGCTGTGGCTCACGCTTTAACTTTTCTTCAAACTCGGCTTTGAACTGGGGATCGCGTTCAGCTCGCGCTTTCATCTCAGCAAATTCCACAGCTCGACGCTCTTCATCGCGACGCTTAGCCTTGTCCTCTTTTTCCTGTTCAGATACGTTCACTTTTTCATCAACGCGGCGCCTCTGGGCATCTTGCGCCAGGCTAAATAAAAGTTCGACACTGAGCTTCTGCGATGCAGGTTGACCATCCGCGATAAGCGGTTCAAAACGCCACTTCTTAACAGCTTCGACGGCACTTCGATCCAACGACGGATAAAGTGGCTTGGTCACTTCGACGCTTTCGACCACTCCCTTGGGATCGATGGCGGCCGCCAAACCGACCGTGCCTTCAATCTTGTTCTCGCGAGCATCTTGCGTGTATTCAGGTTGGACCCAGTGATTTACCTTGGCTCGCGGCTTGGTCCAAATAGTCTTTTGTGGAGTTGGCGCTTTCATCGTCACGTTGAAGCCCACGCCAAATGCCGCGGCAGCCACACATGGCAACGCCAGAAGCAACGAAGCGGCGATCAAAAGTAACCTGGCTTTGCCTGCGCTTAATTTAGATTTGCTTAGGATTGTCATGATACGAACCTCCAGAATGTCGGCATCGGTAATGCCTACCGTTAAAGTCGCGTGGCGGCTGAAAGGCACCGCGGAACCAGCCAATTGCACCAACGAACGAGCATAGACTTCAGCCGCCAGCAATTTGCTGGTCACCATTTCGTCACAACTCAATTCGCGAGATTGATTGATTCGTCGTCTCATCAGCGCCGCTGCCGGATGAAACGAGATTGGGAGATAGATCAGTTCGTAGAGCAGGTTGAGGAGATAATCACGTCTTTGCACATGTACCAGCTCATGACCAATTGCCGAGGTCAGTATTTCGCGATTGGCTTCGCGCAATAACTTCTCAGGCAAGATTACGAGCGGCTTGTGAATGCCAATCGTTGATGGCACCGAAACCTGGGTCGACGTTCTAATTTCGCCGCTCGCCGTGCCGATAACTGAGCGACAGTGATTCAGAATCTGCTCGGCTTCGGCGGTGAGATCAGGTACGGACGAGGTTCGCCGTATTACTCGGGTTCGTTGCCATGCCTTGATAAATCTCCAAAACCGGTACAACAGAAAGAGCGAATAAAGGACCAGGACAATTGAGCCTACTCGTTGACTGAAGCTTAGCCCCGACTCGCTTGTCTCGCTTGTCTCGCTTGTCTCGCTTGTCGAAGCCGGAGCAACCAACCGTTCGGGACTGTCGTAGCTCGGCTCTCTAGGCAAACTCAGCGCGAGTGCGGCGTCGCTTGGCGCGGGCGATAAGGCACGGCGCGAAAGAATCTCAGTTCCTGCAAACCACGGCAGGCTTACCGAGAAGAGCAAGGCCGCCACCCAAACAAAATGCCGTTGGCGGGCTGAAGCATTTTTCAATACCCATGAGCAAACGGACGCCAACGATGCCAATATCAAAATTTGCCATGATGCGTTTACTAATAAACGCAGTAACTCCTGGCTAACTGTTCTCATCGCCGTCGTCCCTCGCTTCCTCAGTAAGCTTGTTAAGGCGCGCCAGTTTTTCCGGGGTTAGATGTTTGGTTTCCAACAGGCTGACAACGAGGCTCTCGGCTGAGCCGCCAAAGAGACGTTCAATCAAATCGCCGACATGCTGGCTGACTTCCTGCCGGCGGCTGACAGCGGGCTGGTAGAAGTAAGCTCGATCGCGCAGATTGCGCCGCACTTTTCCTTTGCGGTGCAGGATATTGAGCATGGTCTGCACGGTGGTGTAGGCGAGCTCGCGCTTTAGTTGTTGCTGGACTAGCTGCACATTCGCCGGTCCGGTTTCCCAGAGAACGTGCATGATCTCGAGCTCAAGCGGGGTTAGATGTTCGGTCTTTGGTCTCGCCATCAGTCCTGGTCTCCTAATTAATTCGGAGATTACCTCAGGCCCGAGAAATCTGTCAACTAATTAATTAGGAGAGCGCGAAAAAACCATCCACAGATTACGCAGATTGCACAGATGTAAAAGCGGTCTTTGGACTTTGATCTTTGGTCTTTGTGCGTGAGCGGCAATCACCTTGACGCGTTCCTTAAGAACACCTCGTGATCACCATAAAGAATGAATAGATTCAATTACAAAGATCTAAGACCAAAGTCCAAAGACCGCTTTTACATCTGTGCAATCTGCGTAATCTGTGGATAGTCCTTTGGTTCGCCTGTCCTAAAGGTCGGCGACCTTAACGAGCTGTTTGCCGAGATTCTCTCCAGTAAACAATCCCAGGAATGCTTGCGGGGTATTCTCAAATCCTTCGACAATGTTCTCCGCGTATTTCAACTTCCCTTCTTTCAGCCACTGCACCATTTGGCGAACCCCTTCACCAAAGCGAGCCGCATAGTCCGTTACGATGAAACCCTGCATCAACGAGCTGTTAACGAGCAGATAGGGTTGGACACGAATCCCCATGTCGAGCTTCTCGAGATTGTAGAGTGAAATCTGGCCGCAGATAATCGTACGAGAACCATGCCTCATCAGGGCGAGTATCAAGTCTGAAACCTCACCACCGACGTTGTCGAAGTAGATATCGATTCCCTTCGGACATGCCCGCCGCAGCTCCTCTTTCAGATCGGCCGTCTTGTAATTAATCGTCGCGTCGACACCGAGTTCTTCCCTGAGATAACGATTCTTTTCGTCGCCGCCGGCTATGCCAACCACCCGGCAGCCTTTGAGCCTGGCAATCTGACAAACAACAGTTCCGACGGCCCCAGCTGCGCCCGAGACTACGACGGTCTCGCCTTCCTGTGGCTTGCCGATATCGAGAAATCCAAAGTAAGCGGTCAGTCCCGGCATGCCGAGTACGCCCAAAGCCGTTGTCACGGGCGCCAGAGCCGGATCGATCGTGTGCAGCTCAGACTTCCTGGCAACGGAGTAGAGCTGCCACGGCAACATCCCCGTCACGATGTCGCCGGGCTTTAATCCCTCGGCTCGCGATTCGGTAACTTGACCGACTGCGCCTCCCGTAATCGGCTTTCCAATCTGGAAGGGCTCGACATAAGACTTGCGGTCGTTCATCCGCGAGCGCAGGTACGGATCGACGGACAAGTAGAGCGTTCGAACGAGGACCTCCCCATCCTGCGGTTGGGGGACTTCAATCTCATTCAACTGGAAGTTTTCAGCCGCTGGCATGCCGCTGGGCCGGCTCGCCAGCACAAATTGTTTGTTTTCCATGCCCGCCATCATACCTGAGATCTGAGATCTGAGATCTGCCTTGGTGTTGGGCCTGAGAGCGAATTAGCTTAGCCCGCCTCAGACGACCGCCGATCTCAGACCAAATCTCTTTTCTGAACGTGTTCAAAAAACTTCTTGACAGCTGAAACTAAGCAGGAGTAACCTGCGTACAGTTAATTGAACGTGTTCAAAACTGATTTTAGGAGGCATATCATGGACACCGCGATAACCACCGACACTGGGGTAACCACTTACGCCTATCTCATCTACCTGGCCATCAGCATCGCCCTGACCATCTGGGTCGCTCGAACCCTCCATAAGAATGGGCGAGTCTTCCTGGTGGATGTTTTTCACGGTAACGAAGCGCTAGCCGATTCCGTCAACCACCTGTTGGTCGTCGGCTTCTATCTCATCAATTTCGGGTACGTCAGCATGGCGCTCAAGCTTAGCAAGAGCGTTTTGAATACACAGGAAGGTATTGAGGCCTTGTCGGTCAAGGTCGGCATGGTGCTAATCGTCCTTGGCGGCATGCACTTCTTCAACCTGTTTATCTTCAGCCGCATGCGCCGCCGCGCCAACCACGCTAATGGAGCCCCACCGGTACCGCCCGACGGCTTTACTCAAGTGCGGGAGGCCTAGCCATGACTGCGCTAATCGTGCTCTACGATCCAACGTGTGGACTTTGCAGGCGCGCGCATGACTGGTTGATGCAACAGCGCAAGCTGGTCGAGCTGGTCTTCGTGCCCTGCAAATCCGACGAGGCGCGGCAACGATTTCCTCAGCTCAATCACGACTTGACTGCGAAAGATTTGACCGTCATCGGCGAGCAAGGTCAGGTGTACATCGGGCCCAAGGCGTGGCTCATGGTTCTATGGGCACTGTCTAACTATCGCGAGTGGGCCTACCGGCTGTCGTCGCCAGAGCTGTTACCGACAACGCGGCGAGTGGTGTCGCTCATTTCGCAGAACCGGTACCAGATCAGCCGCGTGACTGGATTGGCAAGTTAGGAACGGAAGGACAAAGCCTTAATGAGTGTTACTACGAAACAACCAATCAAGACCCAGAAGGGCGAGCAGACCAAGGCAGCAATTCTCAACGCTGCCCTGGAGATTTTTCACGAGCGTGGCTATGAAGAGACGACCATGCGCGGAATCGCCAAACGGGCTGGTCTCTCGCTGGGTAGCGCGTATTACTACTTTGGTTCGAAAGAACATCTCATCCAGGCGTTCTACCACCGCACGCATGAGCTCCACGTCACGGCGCTCGCGACTGCACCTAAAGAATCGACCTTGAAAGCTCGGCTGCTTGCATTGATGAGGCTGAAGATCTCGACACTCGAGCCTTATCACGAATTCGCCGGCGAGCTTTTCAAGACTGCCGCGAACCCGAAAAGCGCTCTCAATCCTTTTTCAGACGATTCAGATCCGGTCCGCAGCGAAAGTATTGCGGCCTTCAAAGAGTTGGTTGAGGACTCAAAGGGTCGTATTCCAAAGGACCTGAAAGAAGAATTGCCCTACATGCTTTGGCTGTACCACATGGGCGTCATTCTTTACTGGATTCACGATACGTCGAAAGGACAGGCGCGGACACAACGCCTGATCGATCTGACCGTCGATCTGCTCGATAAATTGATTTCGCTCGCCAGCAATCCGTTGATGCGGCCGTTGCGCAAGAAAGCTTTGCACCTGATCGAGGAACTGCGCGACGCAGCCGGCGAACTCGAGTGATGAAAGGAGAGCTTATGAACTCCCAGGACGCATTCACCAGCGCTGCCGTTAATAATCCAGCACAACGGACAAGCCTGGCTCGTGGGGCTCATCAGTTAAAGCAGCCAAGCCGTGCGTGGCGCGTCGTCAAGTTTCTTTCTCACGCTGCAATTGGAGGCGCCATCGGTGGTCACTTGCTCGTGATTGGGTTGGCTTTGAACCAAATTATTATTGGCTCGCGGAGCTGGGGTTCGGGTCTTCTCTTAATCTTGTTACCGTTTTACATGATCGCCGGAGCACTACTGGCGCTGGTAAGCGCTGCGTTAACGCTGATCCTGGAAAATCTCATTGAAGAAAAACTGACTATGCTGCCTCGCGCAATCGCGACCAGCATTTTTTCGATTCTGATTTTGTTAGGGCTAGCTTCTCTTGACGTACAAGTTGATTCGCTACTGATCAAACAGCTGCTCCTGCCCGGGCTCGCGTTGGGTTTTCCGGTCGGCATCATGATGACAACCAGGCTGCGCTTGTCACATTTGTTCATCTTTGGAGCTCACTCACCTGAACTTGTGACGAGCGGTCTGAGAGAAAATCCGATTTCTGTCGCTGTGGGAATGATCGGAGGACTAGCTTTGCGGCTGGTTGGAGTAATCGGCTTTCTCATAGCAGTAGTTGCTTTGCCGGTCTTCTGGACAAATCTGGAAATCGATGCGCGCCTGGTGATGGTCTATTCAATCTACTACTTCGGCTGCACCAGTTTTGTAAGCATGTGTGTTCGCTCGAGACTGCAAGCCACGGCTGCCGCACTTTTCATAAACGGTTTGTTAGTCCTCTTGGCGCTGTATTGGGAACCTTCCGGAGGCGCGAGCAATCCTTTGCCGGTGGCGTCCTTTGTTTTGATTTTGCTGTGGACGTTGTTCATTAGCAGCTTTGGCTGGTTGTCGCCAAAAAAGAAACTGCCTCTTCTCCAACCGGCACAGTGAGCGGAGGACCATATGAATCAAACTCCCATTCTGAGAATCGTTCGTTTCGTCATACAAGGAGCGCTTGGCGGGGTAATCATGCCGGGCGTGGTGGTCTTCCTTATTGAAATGAAGTTTTCCGGCAGTCGGCCCACTTACGACTCTGAGATTCCTGGAGCAATTTTCCGGGCACTAACAGTTTTCGGTGGAATTGTTGGCGCCATTAGCGGCTTCATAATCGGCTTATGTTCGGATGGCATTAATCGCATAGGTGTCGTAGCGCGCTTAGTAATCAGCATTGTATTGTCGGCGTTTTTCTCCACGTGTGTGGTGGCCCTGGCCCCCCTTTTGCACGACGGCTTGGGAGTTGCAGTTGTAGCCGTGGTCACCATGGTGCTGATGATAGGCATTCTACCGGCCGTTACGACACCAACGGGCAAACGCCGTTTGGTCAGAAAAGCAAACATTGAGGAGTAAAGATGAAAATCGCTATCACAGGTGGAACTGGATTCATTGGCGGTCATCTCGCGCAAAGGCTTTCCGTTGAAGGTCATCAAGTCGTCGTGCTCGGCCGTACCCAGCGCTCGGAAGAAATTGCTTCGGCAAAATTCCGCGAGTGCGATCTCTCAAGCATTGAAAGCCTGGCCGCTGCCTTTGAGGGCTGCGACGCGGTCGCTCATTGCGCCGGCATCAATCGCGAGATTGGCAAACAGACCTATCAAAGGGTGCATATCGAAGCTACCAGCAACGTAGTTGAGGCCGCCCGATTGGCTGGGGCGCGAAAAGTGCTACTGATGAGTTTCCTGCGAGCTCGCCCAAATTGTGATTCGCCGTATCACGAATCAAAGTGGGCTGCTGAAGAGATAGTCCGCAACTCAGGCTTGGACTACACTATCATTCGAGCAGGCGTTGTTTACGGTCGCGGTGACCACATGCTCGATCACTTGAGCCATGCTTTGTTCACGTTTCCTTTTTTTGCGATGGTAGGGTTCGAAGAGAAGGCTATTAAGCCTTTAGCTATTGAAGACCTGGTTGTGATTTTGCGAGCAGCCCTGATCGATGGAAGAATGTCTAACAAGACAGTGGCCGCGACCGGGCCGGAACAGCTCAGCTTAAGTGAAGCAGTCAAACGCGTGGCTCGCTGCACCGGCAAGAAAGCCAGGTTGATGAAAGCGCCAGTTGCATTTCATTATTTATTAGCTGATCTTTGTGAGTGGACGATGAAAATACCGTTGGTTTCTCGTGCTCAGGTGCGCATCCTGTCGGAGGGAATCGTTGAACCGGCCTTGCCGTGCGATCCCTTACCCTATGATCTGAGGCCGACGCGGTATTTTAGTGACGAACAAATTTGCAAAGGATTGCCGGCTCCGGGGCCGTTCGGCTTGCGAGACCTCCTTTGGTGTAGTAGCAGGTAACGATGAGTAATCCGATTGTCCTTTATGATGGTGTTTGTGGTCTTTGCAATCGACTGGTGCAGTTTCTTTTGAAGCATGATCGCCGCGATCGCTTACGTTATGCTTCGCTGCAAAGTGATTTCGCCTCGAGTATTCTCACGAGGCAGGGCGCCAATCCTCACGATCTGGACACGGTCTATGTCGTAGTCAATCACAATCAGCCCGGCGAGAAGTTGCTAGCGCGTTCCGACGCGATTCTGGCGCTCGGAAAAGAGCTGGGTGGAATTTGGAGTATGGCCGTAGCCGGGAAAGTCTTGCCGAGAGTGGTGCGCGATGGCATGTACAAGCTGGTCGCACGCAATCGGTATCGAGTCTTCGGCAAACACGAGAGCTGCATGATGCCTGAAGGACGCTACCGTTGGAAATTCCTGGACGTCGTCGCCCCTAAATCCGAACGCGAGATCGTGGAGATCTGAAGTAGAACGGACTTCAGTCTGTTCATACCTCACCGATCACTCAACAGGCCCGAGACAAAAGGGAAGTTTGCCTGCAACTCAAGTCCAGGCGCTCAACTTTATTCTTGAGTGGCATCGACTTGAGTTTGTGGAAGCTTCTAACTTACACACCAACTTTGAGGTCAGGCGACGTTGCTCAGACTGAAGTCTAAGCTACTTTCGTCGCCCCTAAATGAAACTGGCGAGATTTGAAGTAGAACGGACTTCAGTCTGTTCATATTGCAGGATCACGCAACACAGCCCGAGATAAATGGAAGTTTGCCGCAACTCAAGTCCAGACGCCCAACGTTATTCTTGAGTGGCATCGACTTGAGCTTGTGGAAGCTTCTAACTTACACACCAACTTTGAGGTCAGGCAACGTTGCTCAGACTGAAGTCTAAGCTACCGTCGTCGCCGCTAAATGAAACTGGCGAGATTTGAAGTAGAACGGACTTCAGTCTGTTCATACCTCACCGATCACGCAACAGGCTCGAGACAAAGGGAAGTTTGCCTGCAACTCAAGTCGAGACGCTCAACTTTATTCTTGAGTGGCATCGACTTGAGTTTGTGGAAGCTTCTAACTTACACACCAACTTTGAGGTCAGGCGACGTTGCTCAGACTGAAGTCTAAGCTACTTTAGCTCGCCTTAGTGAGTAACTTCTCAATCACTTGATAGCTTGCGTTGAGCGCCTCCGATAGCTTTTCGGGTTGGTTGCCGCCGCCTTCGGCCATATCGGGTTTGCCGCCACCCTTGCCGCCGATAATCGGAGCAAGTTCCCTAATCACCAGTCCGGCAGGAACCTTTCCAGCCAAGTCCGCCGACGTGCGCACGATGATCGAAGCTTTGCCATCACCACTGCGTCCGAGCACAACCACCCCGGATTTGATTCGAGCAAGCAAAGTGTCTGAGAGCTGTCTCATACCGGGCGCGTCGAGATCACGTGCTTCCTGAGCGAGAATACGCACGCCGCCAATCTCCCGAGCCTGATCGCCGTTTGCAGCTCCAGTGCCCGCGGCTCCGGATGCGATCTTCAAACGCAGCTCGTCCGCTTCACGTCGTGCTTTCTTCAACTCATCCTGAAGTTTGCCGATCACCGCTGGTAGCTCAGTACGTGAAGTCCTCAAGTTACTCGAGACTTGATCTATCAATAGTTCGTCTTCGCGGAAGCGTTCGTAAGCATCGACTCCAGTCAAAGCTCGAATACGGCGCACGCCGGATGCGATCGATTCATCGCTGGTTATCTTGAAGACACCGATGTCGCCGGTCGCGCGCACGTGCGTGCCGCCACAAAGTTCCTTTGAAAAAATTCCTTCAGCGTCGCTGATTGAGAGCACGCGGACTTTCTCGCCATACTTTTCGCCGAACAAAGCCATCGCCCCAGAGCGCATCGCTTCTTCGATGGCCATCTCGTCTGTCTGCACAGGCTGGTTGCGCAGGATGTGAAAGTTCACCAGCCGCTCGATCTCATCGATTTGTTCAGTCGTCAACGGTTGATAGTGCGTGAAGTCAAACCTCAGATAGGCCGGCGCGACCACCGAGCCGGCTTGTTTGACGTGCGTTCCCAGCACTTCGCGCAAGGCGGCATGCATCAGATGTGTAGCCGTGTGATTTCGACGTGTCGCGTCTCGCTTCACCACATCGACTTCTGCGGTAACTGTGTCGCCGACGTGCAGAGTTCCTTTTTCGACGCTGACCTTGTGGACGATCAATCCTTGCGCGGGCGAGTATGTATCAATAACCGTGGCCATGAAGTCACCGCTGTTGAGAATGCCAACATCACCAACCTGTCCGCCACTTTCCGAATAGAACGGCGTCTGGTCCAGTATCACTTCACCTGAGGCGCCTGCTTGAAGGCTATCAGCCTGATCTCCGTTAACGATTGCGACGACTTTAGCGTCATCTACGCGAGTCGTTTCGTAGCCTCTGAATCGTGATTTGCCAATTCGCGCTGCGATGCTGGCGTAAACCGGGTTAGCTTTGGCTTTAGCCTCGCCCTTTTCACCGCCGCCTGCGTGCTGCATCTCCTGCAACGCTGCGTCGAATGATTTATTGAAATCGTCTTCCTCGATCGCGAAGCCTCGCTCTTCCAGACTTACCCTGATCAAATCCCGTGGAGTACCAAAAGTGTCGTACAACCTCGCGAGTGCTTTGAATTCCGGCATAGCGTCTCTCGTGGAAGCGAATAATTCATCAAGCTTATTCAACCCGACAGTTAACGTGGTTGAGAATCTTTCCTCCTCCAGCCGGACCATCTTTTCAATAAACTCACGCGAAGACTCGAGCTCTGGAAAAGCCTCTTTCATTTCATCTATGACGAAGTTTGTGACTTCGTTGAAGAAGAGGTTTTCGAGCTTCAGTGTGTGATGCCCCTGGTAAATCGCGCGGCGCATAATCTTGCGCAACACGTAATTCCGCCCTTCATTGCTGGGCAGAATTCCATCAGCAATTGCGAACGCGGTTGAGCGCGCGTGGTCGGCAATCACGCGCATCGCAAAGCCTTCTTTTGTCTCAGCCTCATAATGCCGATCCGCGAGTTTCGCGGTGAAGTTCACAATCGGCTTGAGCAGATCTGTTTCGTAATTGGATTTCACGCCCTGCAGCACGGCGGTGAATCGCTCGAGTCCCAGGCCCGTGTCAACCGATGGAGCAGGCAAAGCCGCCAGCGAGTATTTCCCAGGTTCAGTCTCGCTGCGCTCGAACTGCATAAACACGAGGTTCCAAATCTCAGTGATCGTGTCTCCGACGCCATTAACGTTGGCTGCGCAGTTCTCAGGATCGGAGGGGTCAGGCCCCATGTAGTAATGGACTTCGCTGCAGGGACCACACGGTCCCGTCTCGCCCATTTGCCAGAAATTATCTTTGCGGCCAAACCTCAGAATTCTGTCTTTAGGCGCGCCAACTCTTTCCCACAAACGTTCCGCTTCCTCGTCGGCAGGAACCTCTTCGTCACCGCCAAAAACTGAAAACCACAACCGTGCCGGATCCAGTTTGAATTCGTTAACCAAAAGGTCCCAGGCAAACAGGATCGCGTCTTCCTTGAAATAATCTCCGAATGAAAAATTCCCGAGCATTTCAAAGAAAGTTTGATGGCGCGCAGTCTTGCCCACCTCGTCGAGGTCGTTATGCTTGCCGCCGGCTCGCAGGCATTTCTGTGAAGAAGCCGCGCGCAAATAATCTCGTTTTTCGGCGCCCAGAAAAACGTCCTTGAACTGGTTCATCCCCGCGTTAGTGAACAACAAAGTCGGATCGTTCGCAGGCAAAAGCGGCGAGGAGCGCACGCGTGTGTGTCCTTTGCTCTCGAAGTAGGCTAAGAATTTTTCTCGTATCTCGTTTCCGGTCATAAAGGAGTAATCAGCAATCAGTAAGCAGTAATCAGCCAGTCGAGTTCAAAGTTTAGCATGCGGTTTTTGGAGGAGCGAATGGAGAGGAGTTTCGGAAGTGAACTAAGATTGCTCTTTGCGTTCCTGGCGCCTTTGCGAGCAAAACTGCAGGTGTCCCTCCAAGGCGCAAAGCTGCAAAGGAAGTTTAGAGATGCGCCTCGTATTCAGGCGTAATGGGGCTCAAGCCCAGGCCGAGGCGAAGTGACAAATTAAGAAGGCGAATGATTTATGGCGAATCTTTCGACTAGTTCGCCACTCTCTCCCGTGTCCCCGAAGCTCTACACCCCAGATCCCAAATCCTAACGCTCACCACGAGATCACGACTTCAGTATCTTTATCGCCGCCGCGGCTATCGGTGATTCGAATGACGGCGCTTTGCTTGTTATAGCGTGATGGCTGTTCAGTAATCGTAACGTCTTTGCGTCCGTTCACTCGCTCCACTCTAACGTTGACGTCACGCGGCAAACCTGAGCCCGTAAAGTTATAGCGACCGGGACCATATGACTTTCCTGACAAGTTGTAAAAATCAAGCCGTGAACCATAGATGACTAGTTTTATGTCGTGGTCGACTTTGCCAGTCCAAGTCACACTCCCATGACCGGACCGATCGCGATCTCTATCTCGGTCCCTGTCACGGTCTCTGTCACGATCCCTGTCACGATCGCGGTCTCGATCATTGTAATCACGATCTCCAACTTCAAAGTTCGCGCGGCAGCCTCGGTCCACCCAAACGTAATCGCGCTTGTATCCCCACGTCTGACCCTGGACACACTCAATCCGGCTGATCTGATTCGCAATGCGAACACCACCGCGAGTATCGATTGGACAAGTCCGGTATTGTCCATTGTCCGAGCCGCAGTAGATGGTTTGCGTCTGGACCATTGCAGCGGCCACAACTCCCAGAAACAAGACTACAAATAGAAGGGTAATCGAGATGGACAATAAAGTGCGGCGTCGGCGAAGCCAAGTCGATGGTTTCATTTTAGATCTCCCGATAAAGGTTATGCGGACTCTCACACGCGCGATTCCTGATGGAACAGACCGTCTGGCGTAAAGCTGGTAATACTCTACAATAGTTGCTTCGGAATGTCCCAGCTGCCTTGAAATTTAGTAGCGCAGAATTTGTGGTGTTGTTAGTCCGTCGCTCCGCGAAAGACCAACAACCAAAATCATATCTCTTCATCAAGGTCTGCCTTCATAATGGCTCGCACTTTTTCGGACACCAGCTCAAACGGAAACCCCTGACGAAGCAGATGATCGAATAGCTTCTTGGCTTCGACGCGATCTTTGGGTTTGTCCCGCAGACGCATACGTTTCTCGATCGCGCGGTCAATCAATTCCGCCTCTGGAGTCTCGGCAAAAACGAGGTCAAGCGCTTCGTCAGCTACCTCGGCTCCAACCTTCTTGAATTTCAAATCGCGAGCAAGGCGGGCTCGACCAACAGGCCGCTGACGCACCCGTAGAGACGCGTAGCCGAAGGCGTATCTCTCGTCGTCGAGGTAGCCGTATTCACGTAGGCGGCCGATAACTTCATCAACTACGGTTTCATTTGTTCGCTTGCTATCGAACAGGCTGTCGCGCAACTCGGCCACTGATCGAGACTTTGCTGACAAAAGCTTTATTGCTTTCTGAAAAGTCTTCGCGCGAATCTCTTCGTGAGTAAGCGAGGTTGATACTTCTTCAGTGTTTGGCCGAGGTTTTCTAAGCCGGTTTCTCATGCACGCACTATTTAAGCACAGCATCCTGGTGAACCCGAGTAAAACCAAAACTCTATCCGCAGATTTCGCGGATTACACCGATCAAAAAGAGTTCGGATTCTCATTTGCACCCAACCTGACAAGAAACCTCTCAACAACCGCAAAACACTCTCGAACAGTAATCGGTGAAATCTGCGTAATCTAAGGCTAATGTTTGTGCCTACCAAAGTTATCGCCAACTTAACGAATAGCATTACTATGACTTCAATGGACGGAGTACTCATCATCGATAAGCCTGCGGGAATGACTTCACATGATGTGGTCGCGCGTGTGCGACGGATCCTTGGCGAACGCAGAATCGGACATACCGGGACTTTAGATCCATTTGCTACCGGCGTTCTGGTCCTCCTCGTCGGCCGCGCCACACGCCTCGCCCAGTTCCTGAGCGGCGCCGAAAAAGAATATGAGGCGACGATTCGATTAGGCTACGCGACCGACACGGGCGACTTGACCGGCAACCCGATTAAGAACGCATCAGCCGACAACGTTCAGTCCATCACTAACCTTCAGTCCATCACCAGGGAGAAGATTGGTGCGGCGCTCGCAAAACTTCGCGGTGAAATCGATCAGATTCCTCCCATGTACTCTGCGAAGAAGGTCAAAGGCCGCAAACTCTACGAGCTGGCTCGCAGCGGTGAAGACATCGAAAGAAAACCTGTACGCATAACCATTCATGAATTCGAACTGTTGCCAAATGACTTTCTGAAAAGAACCGGCGACGGCAACGCAGATCTGAACGTCAGGGTTGTCTGTTCCGCTGGAACCTACGTTCGGACTCTCGCCGAAGATCTGGGCAAGGAGTTCGGTCTCGGCGCTCATCTCACGGTGCTGAAACGAACTCGAGCAGGTGACTTCAACATCGAGCGCGCCCTCAGCCTCGACGATTTACAAGATCGCGTTGCCGGTAACAATATCCAGGACTCGCTGGTCTCACCGGATGCAGCGCTCTCCCGGCTCGCTTTCGTGCATCTAAGCGATGCCGCCGCCGCTCGAGCTCGTCACGGCATGCAAGTTCGAGTAGATGATTCGACGAGCTTAAATTGGCGAAACGGCGAGAACGTACGAATGCGCGGCGTGGATAGCGGTCTGCTTGCTGTCGCAGTCTTTGAAAAGTCGAGCGCGACGTTGCATCCCAAAGTCGTGTTGGTCAGTGATGATCTGTAACTGGGAGCGCAGGCATCCTTGCCTGCCTTCGATGATTAGGAACGGGTTTATCTCGGAAGGCCTCTTGTGCTTCTAAGAGCAGGCAAGGATGCCTGCGCTCCCAGGCGCGCTCCCAGGCACGCTCCCGGATAAGCTCCCAGGCGCGCAAAGCTGCTGTGGTATACTGACTCCACTGTATGGGAAGCGAGAAGTGGGCGCCTTCCCCTAACCCCAAAACCCACCGCCGACTAAGATCATTGAGAACAGCGAGTCTCGACGATGCCTGGTCCGGCTTTCCGCGCAACCACCGGCCATATCGAGACGTACTTGTAGCAGCACATTTCGTCGCTGTTTTCATAAGGGCGTGCTTTTCCCCCACGCTATCCACGCGCGAGCCGATGAGGTTTGAATAAGGCTATGGAAGAGCAGGATGGCAAACAACAATTCAACATTACTGAGAGACTTGAAGATCTGCGCCGCGTTCAGGAAAGCCTGAGATGGGAGGGAACCTTTCGTGACTACTTTGAGCTTGTCACTCAGAGCCCACGCATCGCTCAGCTTTCGCACGCAAGGCTCAACGATATGGTTCAGGCAGCCGGCCTGGAACGACTCAACGAAGGTACCCGCGACGAAATAATTTCCTACAAGTTCTTTGCCTCGGAATTATTCGGTATCGAAGAGCCGATCGCGAGGCTTGTCGAGTACTTCAAATCTGCGGCTCAACGTCTTGAAGTTCGCAAGCGCATTCTTCTCCTAATGGGTCCGGTTGGCGGTGGCAAATCCACCATCGTCAACATGCTGAAACGCGGGCTCGAGGATTGGACAAAGACTGACGCCGGCGCTGTCTACGCGATAAAAGATTGTCCCATGCACGAAGAAGCGTTGCACCTTATTCCTCATGAGCTGCGCGCAGAAATCCAAAAGCATTACGGCATTTACATCGAAGGCGATCTTTGCCCGCAATGCCGTTACGCGCTCGAACATACTTACAATGGCCGGCACGAAGACGTCCGTGTCAGACGTGTCGCGTTTTCAGAAAAGGAGCGTGTCGGCATCGGCACTTTCTCGCCGAGCGATCCTAAATCTCAGGACATCACCGAACTAACCGGCTCGATAGATCTATCGACCATCGGAGAGGTTGGGGTGGAATCTGATCCGCGCGCCTATCGCTTCGACGGCGAGCTCAACATCGCCAATCGGGGACTGATGGAGTTCGTCGAGATGCTGAAGGTGGACGAGAAATTCCTCTACAGTCTCTTGACGCTTTCGCAGGAGCAAAGCATAAAAACTGGCCGCTTTGCGATGATTTATGCGGATGAGGTGATCCTCTCGCATTCGAATGAAAACGAGTACATCGCCTTTGCCGGTAATCGCAAGTCCGAAGCGTTGCAGGACCGCATTATACTCGTGCGCGTGCCTTATAACCTGCGCGTCTCGCAGGAAGAACGCATTTACGACAAGCTGCTGCATCAGTCGGAGGCGCTGCGCAATGTTCACCTCGCGCCTAACACTCTCAAAGTCGCAGCCATGTTCGCAGTGATGACGCGCCTGGAAGAGCCCAAAAAAGCCAACGTCGATCTCGTCAAGAAAATGAAGCTGTACGACGGCGAGGACGTTGAGGGCTACAAGTCAAAGGACGTGCGCGAATTGAAAGATGATTCTGTGCGCGAAGGCATGGACGGGATCTCGCCTCGTTACATAATCAATCGGCTTTCCAGCGCTCTCGTCCGGGACGGCGTCGTCTGCATTAATCCTATCGATGCCTTGCGCGCAATCAAAGATGGCTTTGAACAGCACACCGGCATCAGTCCGGACCAGCGCGAGCGTTACTTGAATCTAATTTCAAAAGCGCGCAAGGAATACGATGAGCTCGCCAAGATCGAAGTGCAACGGGCCTTCGTCTATTCTTTCGAAGAAATGGCGCGTACCATGTGCAACAACTACCTCGACAATGTCGAGGCTTACTGCAACAAGGAGCGCATCAAAGATCCAATCACTGAAGAGGAAATGGATCCCGATGAGCAGCTGATGCGCTCAATTGAAGAGCAGATCGGGATCACCGAGAACGCTAAGAACACCTTTAGACAGGAAATATTGATTCGCATTTCGTCTTATGCGAGAAAAGGGAAGGCCTTTGAATACAGCTCGCACGAGCGACTGAAAGAAGCTATCGAGAAAAAGATCTTCGCCGACTTGAAGGACGTGGTAAAGATCACGACATCTTCAAAGACGCCGGATCCCGACCAGTTACGGAAGATTAATGACGTCGTCGATCGGTTGGTAAGGGAACATTCGTACTGCCCGGTCTGCGCTAACGAACTGCTGACTTATGTGGGAACGCTGCTATCGAGGTAATTGGAGCGCAGGCATCCCTGCCTGCACGATCTCCCCCCGTTGGAGCGCAGGCATCCTTGCCTGCAGGATCTCCCCCCGTTGGAGCGCAGGCATCCCTGCCTGCACGATCTCCCCCCGTTGGAGCGCAGGCATCCTTGCCTGCACGATCTCCCCCGTTGGAGCGCAGGCATCCTTGCCTGCACGATCTCCCCCCGTTGGAGCGCAGGCATCCTTGCCTGCATCTCCCCCAGTTCTCGATTGAAAAGGTGTTGTCTCTTACAAAGCAGGCAGGCAGGGATGCCTGCGCTCCAGTGATGAAGAAACGTTACTTACTTGCCGGCACTGCCGGATTGGTCGGCGCTGTCGTAGCCGCAAAGCTGCTCAGCCGTCCGCGAGACGTGGACTGGGAGAAAAACCGCGAGCTGATCTTCCACGCGGACTACTCTCGATTCGCCATCGTCGACGGAGTGCGAGTGCACTACCAGGAAGCTGGTGATCCGAACGATCCGGCCGTGGTGCTGATTCACGGTTTCAGTTCCTCGACTTTGGTTTGGAGTCGCGTGTTCCTGCCCCTCGCCGACGAAGGCTTCCGAGTCATCGCAGTCGATCTGTTGGGCTACGGCTATTCAGGCAAGCCTCGAAATGGAAGCTACACGATTGAAGGGCAGGCTCGGATGATCGTTGGTCTGCTCGACAGCCTTGGCATTGAGCAGGCGCATATCATCGGATCATCGTATGGAGGCGCGGTGGCGGCAACCTACGCTTTGGACTATCCGGATCGGCTTGAAAAGTTAATTCTGGTTGGCTCAGTCACCAACAACGACGCAACCAAGTATCTTTTGCTGCGACTGTTTGGTTTTCCGATCGTCGGTGACATTGTGTCGCCCTTCTTGCTTAGCTCTCGTTCGTTACTTCGCCGGCGAATGAGAAAAGTTTACGAGCGCCACTCGTGGGTTCTGGATGAACGTCGCGTAGAAGCGCGTCATCGACCTTTGCGGGCGGCCAACACCCATCGCGCCATCATCCGCACGGTGCGGCGGTGGGATGCCGATCGAATCGAGCGTGACGCCGATTTAATCAGGCATGAAACATTGCTCATCTGGGGCGACAACGATCCGGAAGTTCCGCTTCGTCATGGAGAACATCTGAATCGAGCCATCGAAGACTCGCGGTTGATTGTCTTTCGTAATTGCGGACATCTTCCGCACGAGGAATACCCGATCGGTTTTACTGAGGTGGTGGCTGAGTTTTTGGCAAAGAGGCACACGACCGACGACAGATCACAGACAGCGGTCCATCGTCCATCGTCTGTGGTCTGATTTATGTCTATCCAACGTAATGATTGGTCGCTGCAGCGCAAAGGAGTAATTGATCAGGAACGCCACCAGGAGCGCGTTCGTGATGCGATTCGTCAGAATCTCAGTTCAATCGTTTCCAATGAAGCAATCATCCTTTCAGATGGAAAACGCACGGTCCGCGTGCCGATGCGAGCCCTCGACGAATATAAGTTTCGCTTCGACCACCGCAAACAAAAGCACGTAGGTCAGGGCGACGGTAAGACTCGCGTTGGCGACGTCATCGGAAATGAAAGCCAAGCCGGCCAGGGAACCGGCGGCAACCAGGCTGGCCAGGATCCGGGCGCCGAATACTACGAAGCTGAAGTTAACATCGATGAGATTGCGGCGCTAATCTTCGAAGATCTCCACCTCCCCTACCTGCAGGAAAAAGCAAAGAAAGCCGTTCAATCGCGCAAGACTCAATTCAACGAAATCAGGCGCACGGGTGTAATCGCTAATCTCGATAAGCGGCGGATGATCATGGAGAACATCCGGCGCAACGCGCGCGAAGGTTTGGGCGCAAAATTCGGCGACATCAAAAAGGATGACTTGCGCTTCAAGACCTGGGAAGAGGTGATGCGCTACGAATCGAACGCTGTCGTCATCGCCATGATTGATATATCCGGCTCGATGGGCGAGTTCAAGAAGTACGTTGCTCGCAGCTTCTATTTTTGGATGGTCCGCTTTCTACGCACTAAGTACGACAACGTCGACATCGTTTTTATCTCGCATCACACCGAGGCGCGCGAGGTTACCGAAGAGCAGTTCTTTACGCAGGGCGAGTCGGGCGGCACGGTCGTGTCGTCGGCATACAAACTGGCGCTGGACATAATCAAGCTCCGTTATCCCAAGGCTGACTGGAACGTCTATCCATTTCACTTCTCGGACGGCGACAACTATTACTCAGACAATGACGAAGCTGTGCGGCTGGCAGAGGAACTGATCTCGACCTGCAACCTTTTCGGTTACGGCGAGATCGGCGAAGAAGGATCGTCGAGCTACCGCCGCGCGTCGGGGGCGTTACTGTCGATCTTTAACGATCGGTTGAAGGACAAAGATCATTTCTGCGGCGTGCGCATCGATGACAAGGAAGAGGTTTACCCCGCACTTAAGGAATTCTTTGGTCTCCGCGGATTGGAGACGCCGGTTTAAGGAATGGTTGTCGTGCTAACAATGGAAGACCGTGAGATCAAAAACCTGGAAGTGGCTGTCGAGCAGATTTGGGAGGTCGCTCAGCGCTTTGGTCTCGATCCCTTTCCCACCAATTTTGAGATCGTACCGGCGACAGTCATGTACGAAGTCGGCTCTTACGCCTTGCCGGGGCGTTACTCGCATTGGACATTCGGCAAAGCCTACCAGCGCATGAAGACCATGTATGACTTCGCGCTTTCAAAAATCTACGAAGTCGTCATCAACACCAATCCGGCCTACGGCTTTCTGCTCGAGACCAATAGTCCGGTGCAGAACAAAATGGTGATTGCGCATGTGCTCGGCCACGTCGATTTCTTCAAAAACAACACCTATTTCTCGAAAACAAACCGGCGCATGGTGGAGAGCGTTTCCACGCACGCTCAGCGAATCATGGATTATGAATTTCGCTACGGACGCCGAACGGTCGAGAAATTTCTCGACGCGGTGCTCGCAATTGAAGAGCACATCGATCCCAACTTTTTCATCCGGCGCGAAAGTTTGACGGAAAAGAAGGCTTATTCGCGGGAGGGACGCTATGACGATCTGTGGAGTCTGGACGACCCCGGCAACGGCGGTGGCACGGGCGTCCCGCCCGTGGAAGGTGCCGAACGGTCATCTGTGAAAGAACATCGTCAAGATGCCGATGCCACTCACGGGCAGGATGCCCGTGCCACTCTTCCGCAGAAAGATCTCGTCTACTACCTGATGAAGAACTCGCCGGTACTCTCACCATGGCAACGAGACATCATGGCGATGGTGCACGAAGAGGTTGAATACTTCATTCCTCAAATGCAGACCAAAATCATGAACGAAGGCTGGGCTAGTTTCTGGCACTCGCGAATCATGCGCGAGCTCGACCTCAACGACAACGAACACATCGAGTTTGCCGAGCTGCATTCCGGCGTGGTGTCGCCGCAGAAGGGAAAGCTGAATCCCTACTATCTCGGCTACAAGATCTTTGAACACATCGAGCGCAATTGGGATACTCCATCTGACGAAGCTCGCGAAAAGCATGGACGACAAGGAAATGAAGGTCGAGCAAAGATATTCGAAGTCCGAGAGCTCGAGTCTGACGTTTCCTTTCTACGAAATTACCTCACCGAAGAACTCTGCGAGGAGCTTGATTTATTCGTCTATGAGCTGATTGATGAAGAAGAGTGGACGATCAGCGAGAAGCGTTGGGAACGAGTGCGCGATCAACTTGTCGCCAACTTGACCAACTTCGGATTCCCTTATCTTGAAGTAGCGGACGGAGACTACAAGGGCAACCGCGAGCTTTACCTCAAGCACTGCTACGAAGGCACCGAGCTCGACATGCGTTACGCGCGCAAGGCGCTCGAGCATGTGCAGACGTTATGGGGCCGCACCGTTCACCTCGAAACTATGGTGGACGGGGAAGTCACCGTCCTCCGTTACGACGGCGAAGAACACCACGAAAAGTGAACTTGTACGACGAGGCTGCCAGCCTGTCGTTTGCGTTCCAGTTTGAGTGCCATTTCGAGAATCTGCAGGCTGGCAGCCTGCAGTACATGTGTTCACATGTTCAGTGCTTTGCCCACCGACGGGTCTCGCCGGACGCGCCAGATTTTCGAGTCAAGGTAGTAGTGAATGAAGGCGTAGCCCCACAGGAAGGCTATGCCGAGTTGCATGGTGAGGGTTTGAATCGCAGTGCCGCTGCCGCCGCCATGCGTCAGGCTCACGTAGCCGAGATACTGTCGCGGTCCCTGATAAATCACCCCGAAGATAATTCCAAAGGCAATGTAAAGAATGAGCCGGCTGCTGATCAATGACGCAGCACCGTAACTGGCGGTGGCATCGGCATCCTGCCGATGAGTGGAGCGGGCATCCGTGGCATCGGCATCCTGCCGATGAGTGGAGCGGGCATCCGTGGCATCGGCATCCTGCCGATGATTCCTACTTGAGAGCTGATCAACCTTCACGGGCGGGACGCCCGTGCCACGTTGGTATTTCTTATTATGAAACCAGATCAGGCGATGGTATTGAAAGTTATGATAGATAGTCAGAATTGCCACGATCGCGATCGGCTTATTCGGCATCGGCGTTAGCAGCACCACCCAGTGCATCGGAATCGCGGCGACGAGGAGTAAGTACTTCGGAATATTCAAAGCCTGCCCGGTCATGACTCGTTGAATCTGTCGCCCCAGCCAGGCGACGCCCAGGATAATCGTTCCCGCCAGTAGCACCAGCGCCAGACCATTCACGCTCGAATGTAGAATCTGCGGCACTCGAATCATCGCTTCAGGATCGCGCGCGATGAACGCCACGAACGGATAGTTAAAGGCAAACAGCAGCAACAGCCTGTCCAGCGCATTGTCCACTGGAGCCAGATCATTGTTCTTCTTTTTGTAAAGCACCATGAATCCGTAGTGTTGCTTAACCAGATGGTAGTAAGCCCACATGGCGGCCACAAAAAAGAACACCAGACCCGCACCAGCCAACACCATCACTGGTCCGACTACAAAAAACAACAACGAGCCCCAGAGCAGCTTCGCTCGATTCTTTCGCTCAGTCTTATCGAAATAAGTTCGCGAGAAAGTGCCGAACACGTGAGGTGCGTCAATGAGTATTGCCCACGCCGCTACCATTGGAATCAGAGGTACGAGCCCAGCTACATACAAAACGAGCAGCGCGTAGCTCGTCACTACCGACCCGATGAACCAGATCAAATCGTCGCCGGCTGAGATAATCCAGCGGACTGAAATGGCGCGAGGCTGAGCCTGCTCGGCGATGATGTTTGCTGAAGCAGCCATCTGAAAATCTTGTAGCCGAAAGAACTTGTCTGGCAAATGAGTACGTGAAATTCTATCATTCCGACGTCATCACTGAATATTGGTAAAGCCGCGCTCAACGTGCCGGCAAGTCCAAAGGAGATTTACTCGTTATGGCAAGTAGCGACTCGGAACTTCACGATCTTTTCAGACTTCTCTTTCAGGCTCACCCATGGCATGGAGTCTCAGCCGGCTCTGACGCGCCGGACGTCGTGCGGGCCTACATCGAAATTGTCCCGACTGATGTCGTGAAATACGAGCTCGACAAGAAGTCGGGTCATCTCCATATCGATCGGCCGCAGAGATTCTCTTCGATGTGCCCGACACTCTATGGATTCATTCCGCAGAGTTACTGTGGCGATGAGGTGGCTGAATTATCTGCGAGCCGCTCAGGACAGACGGGAATTACCGGAGATGGGGACCCGATGGATATTTGCGTCCTGACCGAAAAGACAGCTGGACACGGAAGCTTCTTTGTTAACGCGCGCCCGATCGGCGGCCTGCGAATGATTGATGGTGATCAGGCTGACGACAAGATCATCGCAGTACTCGAAAACGACGTCGCCTACGGTCAGATAAAGGATCTTGGCGACTGCCCGAAAGGTCTGATCGATCGTTTACGACATTACTTTCTGAGCTACAAACAATTCCCGAGTGAGAAGCCGCGTCGAGTTGAGATCACCGATACGTATGACCGCGCCGAAGCTGTCGATGTGATTGCTCGAAGCCTGCGTGACTATCGCGCGAAGTTTGGCGAACCGAAGGATCGAGTGTCCGAATTCAGGAAGCTGCTGATGCGGTGAGCTACGGTAGCTTAGACTTCAGTCTGAGCAAGCTTACTCTGCCTCAAACTTAGTCGTAGTTTACAAGCTTCAGGAAAACTCAAGTCGATTCCACTCAAGAAATTTTGAAATGATGCTTGTGTGGCCTGGACTTGAGTGGTAGGCGCATTTCCAATTCTCCGCACGTTGCGTGCTCGTGGACCTATGAACAGACTGAAGTCTGTTCTACGTAGCTTAGACTTCAGTCTGAGCAAGCTTACTCCGCCTCAAACTTAGTCGCAGTTTACAAGCTTCGGAAAAACTCAAGTCGACTCCACTCAAGAAATTTTGAAATGATGCTTGTGTGGCCTGGCCTTGACTGGCGGGTATGTTTCGCACTCTCCGATGTTGCGTGCTCGTGGACCTATGAACAGACTGAAGTCTGTTCTACATAGCTTAGACTTCAGTCTGAGCAAGCTTACTCCGCCTCAAACTTAGTCGTAGTTTACAAGCTTCGGGAAAACTCAAGTCGATTCCACTCAAGAAAGTTTGCTTGTGTGGCGTGGACTTGAGTGGTAGGTATGTTTCGCAATCTACGACGTTGCGTGCTCGTGGACCTATGAACAGACTGAAGTCTGTTCTACGGTAGCTTAGACTTCAGTCTGAGCAAGCTTACTCCGCCTCAAACTTAGTCGTAGTTTACAAGCTTCGGGAAAACTCAAGTCGATTCCACTCAAGAAAGTTTGCTTGTGTGGCCCGGACTTGAGTGGTAGGTATGTTTCGCAATCTACGACGTTGCGTGCTCGTGGACGTATGAACAGACTGAAGGCTGTTCTACCCCGAAGTAGCTTGGTCTCCTACAAAGACTCTTCGATGCTGCAGCGTGGACAGGCGAGAGTTTGACGAGTGGGATCAGTCCAGCGGGCTAAAACAAGACTTGGCAATGTAGGCGTTTTCTTTTCAGGTTGCGGCGGTGCTTTTTGGAAGAAGCTCCAGAAGCCGCCGCGCTCCTCATGATGTTCCGCATCTTCTGCGCTGCAATGCTTGCACAACCATCCGTAACCGAGATTGAAGAAATGGTTAGTTTCTTTCATCGCACCAAAGAACTAGGGGGTAGGATTTAGGGTGTCGGGTGTAGATCTAAAGTGGTCGTGCTCCTGCAATGAAAAATGAGAAATGGTTATTGGAAAATGGAAAATCTAGACCCTAAGGTGACCGCCAGATTTCCATTCTCAAATGTTCATTCTTCATGGGCATCTAGGACCCTCGCAGGTTCAACGACGCCCAAGATCCTCCTGCCAATGAAAAATGAGAAATGGCTAATCGAAAATGGAAAATCCAGACCCTAAAGGTGACCGCCAGATTTCCATTCTCAAATGTTCATTCTTCATGAGCATCTAGGACCCTCGCAGGTTCAACGACGCCCAAGATCCTCCTGCCAATGAAAAATGAGAAATGGTTATTGGAAAATGGAAAATCTAGACCCTAAGGTGACCGCCAGATTTCCATTCTCAAATGTTCATTCTTCATGGGCATCTAGGA